>OGJU01002058.1_pt1 | contig 10870 bp, 12 predicted proteins | sample 1572251 | NCBI WGS metagenome assembly OGJU01 (sample SAMEA2582144, study PRJEB24529) | metagenome | biome: Human gut stool | place: China | collected 2011
TATACCACATCTATTGAAGGCTGTCCCTATATCCGGATCGGTTTCTCCGGTCTGCCAAACCGTATCGTAGAATTCCTATTTGGACCTATTACCGGCTGTATCTTCGGTGGAGCGCTGGACGTATTGAAATACATCATCAAGCCTACCGGTCCATTCTTCTTTGGCTTTACCTTTGATGCCATGCTCTCCGGCATTATATATGGTTCCATTCTTTATAAGAAGCCCATCAGCATCTGGCGGGTTCTTGTCGCAGAATTCATTGTAAAGCTCGTAATCAACTGCGGTCTGAATACTCTGTGGATCTCTATGCTTTATGGAAAGGGCTTTATGGTTCTTCTGCCTGCCAGAATTATCAAGAATGCAATTATGCTGCCAATTGACACTGCCATTGTCTATTTCTCATTCCGTTTTGTATCCAGATTCAAAGCCCATTTACATATCTAAATGGTTATGGTAAAGTGCGAAAAAAAGTCAAAAGAAGAACACACCTTTTGACTTTTCCGCACTTTTTTTCTATGTTATACTATAAATGCATAAGCGGATTTTCGCTTATTTCAGGGGGAGTATCACGAAGGAGAAACTTTTGTTTATTTTCTACCGGAGGGATACGTAATTATGCAATACAATTACAATCATATTTTTCTTGAGAACAGACAGATATCCAATACTTTCGCAATCCGTTGGTCCTGTTTTACCGCAATGGTCATCGGCATCGCCTGGATATTTACTCTGTTTCACATCATATCTGTCCCGGCGCTGGCTTTTCAGATCATAGCGCCTGTCAGTATTTTTATCTTACTTCTGCCTGCCGTTGTTAATCATCTGATGCATCTGTCAGATATTCTTCTTGTGGGCTCAAAAGGCATTAATCTGCTGACCGGACTGATACTTGGATGTAACCTGACAGCTGTTTTTTTGTTGTCTTCCACACTGTCACACTATGCATCTATTATCTGGCTGCTTTCGACACTGATCGCCTGCCAGTATTATTCCAAACGCATTACCTCCCATATTTTCTTGGGTGGATTTGTAGGAATGATTCTGTCTTTCTATGTCTCCAGATATCTTGGCATTGAAGACCTGAATCTGGCTCTTGTGCATCTGATGCCACAGCTTCTGATCTACTGTGCCGCCTATCCTCTGTTCATGAATATCACCAAGCGAACAGAATTATTAATGAAGAAACAGAAATTATCCATGTTGGCTTATCAGGCAAAACAGACACTTGACCATCTGGAAGAGCTTCCTGATACATATATTACAGACTGTCGCATTAAAATGCGCTATCTTGCCAAAAATGGCGTTGATGTAGACACGGCATTACAGAATATGGATGGCAATGTAGATAAATACAATGATTTCCTTTTGACCTTTGTCGGAGAAAGCCACCGCAAGGAAGACGAATTATTCACTCTAATGGATTCTGATACCCTGCTGCAATACGGTGCCAAAGTTCATGCGCTGCGTGTTAAATCCAATGCACTGGGACTTCGTAATCTCACAGACACTGCCTTTTTCCATGAGATAGAAGCCTATGCGGGCAATCTTGAAGTCATACAGAACAACTGGGAGAAGCTATCCTTTGAATGGGATGAAGCCTGTGATGTGTTTACAGATTATATCCAGTCTCTTGGTCTAAAAGACCATGCTACAGATGGACAGGGCAATCAGATCACCTTTAAAAAATGGGGAGAACAGCTCCACGAAGCATTCGATGCACTGGAGACCTATGATCCCGATAAGGCAAGATCCATCTTAAATGAACTGCTGCAATATCAGATAGATGCTGATATTACACAGAATCTGCAAAATATCGTTGCCAATATTGATGAAGTACTGAAAGCATAGAATGCTATCATATAACAAACGCCGGGTTCACATATGATATGGAATCCGGCGTTTTGTATGTTAAATCAGATTAAAATTCTTTAAAATAAACAGCCATAATGTAATAAAAATTGAACTTAAAAAGGTAGTAGAAACGACACAGCTGGACGACAATACGCCCTCATGCCCCATATTCTTGGACATGATATAGCAGCTTACTGTAGTCGGCGCTCCCAGCATAATCAGAATTGCTACCATTTTCTCATTTCGAAATCCCAACGCCGCTGCCGCAGGCAGGAAAATTGCCGGCATCACAAACAGTTTAATCAAAGAATTGATAATAGTCGGCTTGATCTCTGCAAGTGCCTTACGTCCTTCAAAACCTGCTCCCAGACCAATCAGTGCCAGAGGTGTTGCCAGAACTGAGAAATTATGTAATGTCTTATCAATGATAAAAGGAATCGGTATCCTTGCCACAGATATGATCATACCAATTAAAATTCCCAGAATAATCGGATTGGTCGCAATTCCTTTTAAGGATTTCCTTAACCCTGCTTTGTCCAGCCCTGTACTTCCCGGCGCAGTAAACGACAGTATCATGACTGCAGCAACATTATACAAAGGTACAGTCGCCAGAATCATCAGCGGTGCAATTGCACTTGAACCGTAAATATTCACCATAAAGGCTACTCCAAGAACTGCTGCGCTGCCTCTGTAGGATGCCTGAATAAATTCACCCAGAATAGATTTCTTCTTAATAAAGAGCACTGCAAACACAGTAATCAACAATATGCAGACCAGTGTCACTCCAAAACAGAAAACCACAAATGTCGTATCCCATACTGCATAGAAATCCGCCTCTGCAATATCTGTAATCAATAAGACCGGCAATGTAATTTTATAGTTAAATGAGTTAAGTGTTTTCACAAAACCATCATCTACAATTTTCATCTGCCTGAATACATATCCTGCTACCATTACCAGGAAGATAGGTATTGTAGCATTCAAACTGAATATTAAATTCTCCATAACATTCCTCCCATCGCATTCTTTATTAGCATACTCCTTTTTATCATCCTCCGCAATCCTGGCAGTCACAAAAAAAGAGTCTCCTCAAAGAAGACCCTTTCTGTACTGCATTCACATTCATACTACACTTCATCAGCTGCCGCCGGTGCTGCTACTACAACAGTTGCTGCAACAGTAATTACGACAGCCAGAATTATAATAAGCATACCGCCCAGCAGAAGCATTACACCGCTTCCATCATCCTGTGCAGTATCTTCCGTATCTGCTGCCTGTGCTTCTGTGACCTGACTGGTCTGTGCTGCCTTTACACTCATTGCCCCACCAGCACCTGCCATAATGCAGCACGCTGCTGCAAATACCATGAATAACCGAACCATTCTACTTACTAATTTCTGCATTTTGTACCCTCCATTACACTAAAATAGCATCTACAACTGGACCTGTTGTCCACCCTTTACTTCTACGAACTTCTCATCATCCACACATAACCACAGGCTCTGTGCACATGGATTGTATACAAAAGAACCATCTGCCGCATACTGTGCTGCTTTTACCACATCCATATAATCTACAATCTGTATATTGGTAGCATACCATATATCATCCTTACCGCCAACCAGCTTACAGAAATCTTCCATAACTTCCCAGTTATTATTATTGGTGAACTCATAGCTGTGCCCCCAGACATACATCATATACAGATACTGTTTCTTATGCAGGTCTACGAATTGCTGACCAAGCTCCAACAGGTTATGATTATGATGACAGGTAGCTTTCCACTGCAGGAAATCCTCTGGCATGGCAAATCCATCCGTATTGCCTACCACTCTGCCATAGCGAATCCCTAATGCCGGTAGCATGGCGCGGATTTCAGGAGATTCTGAGCCATTAGGATATGCCAGTCCGCGAACCGGATAGCCCATAATAGATTCCAGTTTCTTCCTGTCTTCAATTACTTCCTGTGCAACAAGTTCCAATGGACATCTGCCAATTGTCGGATGTGATACTGTATGGCAGGCAACCTCATGTCCTTTATACAGTTCCCTGTACTCAGCCTGCGGGATTCTTACCGGATCCCCTTCCAGACCACTGTTTACATTAAAAGTTCCCTTAATCCCATATTGGTTAAAAAGTGCAACCAGTCTTCTGTCCTCATGTTTGCCATCATCATAGCTCATGGTAAGAACCTTGTGCTTACCACCTGGGAAACAGGTATATATCTTCTTAATATTTGTCTTCATCTGTGCTTACCCTTTCCGCGCGTCCTTCTCAAAACGCGCCACCAGTTTACGTGCTATATCTTCATCTGACTTCTCCAAAGTCTCAATGAAATCTTTTAAAGGAGCCATTGTCTGTTCATCTGCCATAATCATGGAATGTTTCAGATTCTCAATATAATCAGGAATCTCCTCGCTGAATCCAAGTGACAGACTTCCGTGTGGAAGCATGGCAATCTGTAACGTGTACGCTATGTTCGTCCAGGTTACTTTCTGGGTCGTTCCACACAATTCCTTGACTTTCTTCAGGAAATGAAGTCCAGCCTCAGTTCTGTCCAGAATGTCATCCACTGTAATTCCAAAGAAATCCATATCATCCACAGTTGCAATACATGTAACTTTCAGATCACTCTGTCTGGTATATTCCATACTTCCAGCCCCCTCTCCTGACATACATTGTAACTATTCAGACCAATACGCAAAATCGCTGTTTTCATTATACAACTTTCCGGATAAAAAAACATAAATTTGATAAAAAAAGAGACTGTAACCCGGAAATTTTCTCCTTCGTTACAGCCTCCATGCCTTTTCACTTTATAACGGTTCCTCGTCCTCCACCAAATCCGTGTGGAACATCAGCAGAAATTCTGCTCCGTTTTTTAAAGTTAATTTCATGACAACGCCTTTGCCGTCAACTGAAATCTTGGAATTCACAGTCTTCACTGTATCCAGATTCAATTGTACTGTAGTGAACATATCATCACTTACAAGGCACATGACTCTGCCAATGACTTTTACCTCTGAACATATTACGGATATTGACATATTCAGTCCTGTTCCGTCTGTTACGTCTTCTATGGTAGACAACGCGATTGGTATATTTTTTACATCAGCTAATATCGCAATCAGACTGTCGGCATCGTTCACGATTAACAGACGATTTCGCATAACTTCCAGATAATTTGTCCAGTTTTGCATACCATCCATACTCAATTTAATGGCCTCCTTTGAGTTACTCCCCCTTAAAATGAGTGTTTCCTGTTCTTACATTATATACCGCTCCAGAATATTGTGTCAACTCTATAAGTGTGTTCTTTATTTTCAGCAATGTTCAGTTTTTATGCGTATTTTTCATGCATTATATATTGTATCTCTAATTTTGTATCTGCCATTCATCGGGAAAAGGCAACGTATATTCCAGCTTCTTTCCTGATACCGGATGACTTAAACTTAACCGGCTGGCAAGCAGTGCTGTATGGCGTATTCCAAGTGCATGTGACAGCTTCTCAGATTCCTCATTCCCGTACTTATTATCTCCAAGCAGAGGCATTCCCGCATGAGACATCTGTACCCGGATCTGGTGATGTCTGCCTGTGAACAGTTCAATCTCTGCCAAAGCATAGTTATTCTCACCCTGACTGTATTGTCCACACAGCTTCCATTCCAGTTGCGCCTTCTTACCCTCTGCATTATCCCGGCTGACTACCCTCGATAAATTGGTTCTGCCATCTTTACACAGATAATCTGTCAAATGACCTTCCTTTCTATCCAGTGCAGGCTGCAAAGGCACTAATGCATGATAATATTTCTTCAATCTGCCATTTTGCAGATCCGCAGACAGCTTCTTAGCAGCATTTTGTGTTTTGGCAAATACCAGCAGTCCTTCCACAGGCTGATCCAGTCTGTGGACTACTGCTAAATAAGTATTCTCTCCCTTTTGTTTCAAATAATTCTTCAATTCACTTACAACATCTGCCTGTCCAAGCTTTGCTGTCTGTGTTGCGATTCCTGCAGGCTTATGGATAACTAGAATCTCTTTATCTTCATATATAATTATTGATTTCATCATTACAATTTGAACCTGTATCCTACGCCCCAGATTGTCTCGATATATTGTGGCTTAGAAGTATCTGTCTCGATTTTCTCCCTGATTTTCTTAATGTGTACAGTAACTGTCGCAATATCTCCAATAGAATCCATATCCCAGATTTCACGGAACAGCTCTTCCTTGGTAAATACATGGTTGGGATTCTCTGCCAGGAAAGTAAGAAGGTCAAATTCCTTGGTAGTGAATGTCTTCTCCACGCCATTTACGAATACTCTTCTGGCTGTTTTATCAATTCTGATACCTCTGATCTCTACAATGTCATTTTCCTTCGTATGTGTGCCTACCAGACGATTGTAACGTGCCATATGTGCTTTTACACGGGCTACCAGTTCACTTGGGCTGAAAGGCTTGGTCAGGTAATCATCTGCTCCCAGTCCCAGACCTCTGATCTTGTCAATATCATCCTTCTTGGCAGATACCATAAGAATAGGAACATCCTTCTCTTCACGGATTCTCTTGCAGATCTCAAATCCATCAATGCCGGGCAGCATCAGATCTAGGATAATCAGATCAAAATCTTCTGCCAGTGCAGTTGCAAGACCTGTATCACCGCTGTTTTCAATCTTTACTTCAAAGTCATTTAATTCCAGAGAATCTTTCTCAAGATCTGCAATCGCCTCTTCATCAATACAAAATGCATACAGGTTCCTTCGCCTTCTTTGCTGGTAGCCCATACATAACCACCATGATCCTCTATGATCTTCTTTACAATGCTAAGACCGATACCACTGCCGCCCTGCAATGAATTTCTGGAAGAATCTGTTCTGTAGAAACGCTCAAAGATATTACCAATGTCTTTTGCCGCGATTCCTTTTCCATTATCCTCTATCTCTATCCGTACGGATTCACCTTCATCCAGAATTCTGATATCAATAATACCCTTATCATGTCCCATATACTTCACACTGTTGCTGATAATATTATTGATGACCTTCTTGAGCTGTTCAGGATCTGCCACAATGCAGGTATCTGCCGGTGCCAGGTTGGTATAATTCAGCTGGATATCCTTCTGTTCCAGATCAAGCCAGACTTCCTCCACGCCATCCTGGAAATAATCTGCTATGTTCAATACGTGGAAATGATATGGTATCTTATTGGAGTCGATACCTGAATAAGTAGTCAGCTCATTGATAAGCCTGTCCATATCATTTGCCTTGTTATATATGGTCTTGATATACTTATCCATTTTCTCCGGTGTATCTGCAACACCATCCATAATTCCTTCTACATAGCCTTTTATAGAAGTAATTGGCGTCTTCAGATCATGAGAAATGTTGCTTACAAGCTCCTTGCTCTTCTTCTCATTCTGCATCTTCTCTTCTGCATTTTCTTTAAGCTGCAGCCTCATCTGTTCATAATTGTCATGGAGGTGTCCTATTTCACCCTCCTGCTTGTCAGGAAGTCTGTAATCAAAATCCCCCTCTGCAATCTTACGCATGGCAATACTTAACTCTTTGATTGGCTTATAGATATCCTGATTTACCCAGGCTGTGATCAATGCACTGGTCAGAATCAGAATCACCGCCATGGCAAGTACCAGATAACCCATGAACCGCTTGCTGATCATGGCTCCAATCATTACGTCTTCCTTAGTCAGCTCATGAATAACATTCACATTTTCGTGATATCCTATTCCCAGAAATGCTGCGGCAAAGAACAGCAGGGGAACAAAAATGATAGTCAGAAAAAGCAACGTCATTTTCGTTTTTAATTTCATAAAAAATCATGCCCTTCTGTAATCTGTTGTTATATCTATCATACCACACTATTCCCTGTATAGTGAACGCAGATATTGCTTCTTAATTGTTTTTTTATAAAAAAGTCTTTTCTTTTTGATTATACCTGTTGACAAAACATAATTTACTGAATATAATAATGATAATCATTACTGTTAAAGTTGAAAGGAAGACACATATGATGATGAAATACAGCCGTCAGAGAGCGGCTATCCTGTCTTTTCTCCGCAGTAGAAAAGACCATCCAAGTGCAGAATTTGTCTACATGCATGTGAAAGAGAACTTTCCCAATATCAGCCTCGGTACCGTGTATCGTAATCTTACACAGCTTGCCGACGCCGGTGAGATTGCCAGATTACAGTTTGGCGAGTTGGGAATTGACCGGTTCGATGCAGATACCTCAAACCATGAGCATTTCGTATGCTCTTCCTGCAAGAGTGTCATAGACCTGGATATGGGAGACATCTCCTATATTGACCAGGAAGCCGCTAAGAACTTTGACGGAATGATTCAGGGACATAGTATTTACTTCTGCGGATTGTGCAAAAACTGTCTGCAGAATCAACAAAATCATTAATTTTATTTTTAAGGAGGAAACGAATATGAAATTTGTATGTACAGTATGTGGTTATGTTTATGAAGGTGATGCAGCTCCTGCAGAGTGTCCTGTCTGTCATGTAGGCGCTGATAAGTTCAAGAAAGTAGAAGGAGACCTTACTCTTGCTGCTGAACATGAATATGGTGTATATGCCAAAACTGTAAAGAACAACACTGAGATCAGCGAAGAAGACAAGAAGTACATCTTCGATCAGTTAAAGGCTAACTTTGAAGGTGAGTGTTCAGAAGTTGGTATGTATCTGTGCATGGCTCGTATCGCCCATCGTGAAGGCTATCCTGAAATCGGTCTCTACTGGGAGAAGGCAGCTTATGAAGAAGCAGAGCATGCAGCTAAATTCGCTGAAATGTTAGGTGAGGATCTGGAGCCTAATATGAAGGCTACAACAAAGGATAACTTAAAGTGGAGAGTAGACTGCGAATTCGGCGCTACAGCAGGTAAAGTAGACCTTGCAAAATGTGCAAAGAAGAATAACCTGGATGCTATTCACGATACAGTACATGAAATGGCTCGCGACGAAGCAAGACATGGCAAGGCCCTCAAGGGACTCTTAGACAGATATTTTGGTTAATTCTTTCCCAATTAAATATATTTCCAAGCAAAAAACGCCATCACTGGCGTTTTTTGTTTTCTATTTACTTTCTTCAAAAGCAGTCGAGATATCGCTCATAAGCCTGGTAATCTCTCCCACTGATTTTTCGATATCATTATATATTGATGCTGATTGTCCGGATAACTCCTGCATACTCTTTGCAACAACCGCGAATCCTTTTCCTGCCTCTCCACTTCTGGCAGCTTCTATCGTTGCATTCAGGGAAAGTATTGTCTGTCTGTTTGCAATTCCTTTTAAATGACCTGTATTGTCATTAATTTCAGCAATCAATTCTCCTGATTTGGATATCTCATCCTTTACCTTATCCAGTCTGCCGGCATTTACATGCTTGAAATATTCCAGATTTACCAGCTGATTTACGATAATTCCCAACAAATTAGCAGATGATCGTATTCTCTTCTCAGTACTGACCGGTACTTTACGAAGTGCCTGTATGTATTTTTCAGGGTCAATTCCAAGTTCTTTGGCAGTATTACGGAATTCCTCTTCATCCGGCTGTTTGGGTAATACCTGCCCACCAATAATGGCTCCCATTTTCTCCCCATTGACTACAATATCTACAGAGAAATCCATAAGCCCGGCATGGCAGAAATATGTACCGCTACATTCATTATCACACTTTACGCAACGTCTGTTGCCTTCCTTTGACCCTCTGGTATATTTCATACAAAAGTCTGTAAAATTACTTCCTTCTGTAATATATTCTCCGTTTTTGCCTACAGCGATTGCCGCCAAGCCCGTTGCCTCAGAGAAATTATTTTGTATCTCCTGAAGCTTATTCATATTCATAAAATCTTTCAGCTCCATATTATCGCACTCCCTTTTACCATTATTACAGCGAGCGACCGTCATACCTATTTTATTTATGATATAACGGTCGCTCTAATGAAATTCGTTATCCAATTTTTACTCTTTTCTGTGACTCATCTATCACTTCAATTATTATGGTATTGTTCAATATGACTACTTGCTTCGTTACCTTAAATGTTAATCTCAACTCTTTTTGATTTCTATTCCTATTCACATATTTATTTAAGGTCTTTCCCTCGAAGAGTTACTAAGTATTACCACTGTCATATTGATGGAAGCTCTCCGGCGTTCCCAATGGACTTACCTCCTGTTCCCAGACGTCGATGTCTGTTATTTTTTCTTTCTTTTTTCTTCTCTGTTTGTAATTGTAGTGTAACACTTTACTCTGAATTTTTCAAGATTTTCTGTATAATTTTCATACATTTTAGCATTACTTACAACTTGTTTCAGTGATATTGTATAGTATTGTCGGATTATTCTTACAATTACAAATTCCCACATATTATGATGCTATGGAACACATCACAATAAGTGGGAAAGTATACTAATTATTCAACTGAGCTGACACAATTATTCATCAGCATGGCAATTGTCATAGGACCTACGCCACCTGGAACCGGAGTAATTGCACTTGTATGTGGTGCAACTTTGTCAAAGTCAACATCACCACAAAGCTTATTCTCCGCATTTCTATGGATTCCTACATCAATGACTACTGCGCCTTCCTTCACATAGGTCTCATCCACGAACTTTGGTTTGCCAATTGCAACCACCAGAATATCTGCCTGTCTGGTAATTTCCTTCATATCCTGTGTTTTGGAGTGGCATATGGTTACTGTACCGTTTTCTCTAAGCAGAAGCATTGCCATAGGTTTGCCTACAATATTGCTTCTTCCCATAACTACGCAGCGCTTACCGGCAATCTCAATTCCTGAGCGTTTTAATAAGGTAATAATTCCAAGCGGGGTACAGGATACATAACCTTTTCCTCCGGTACACAATGCACCTACATTCTGCATATGGAATCCATCTACATCCTTGTCTGGAGAGATTGTCTGGATAATCTTCTCTTCGTTGATCTGCTCAGGCAATGGCAGCTGTACCAGAATGCCATTTACTCCGGCATCGGCATTG
>OGJU01002060.1_pt1 | contig 10855 bp, 6 predicted proteins | sample 1572251 | NCBI WGS metagenome assembly OGJU01 (sample SAMEA2582144, study PRJEB24529) | metagenome | biome: Human gut stool | place: China | collected 2011
ATCATCCTTGTATATCATAGAAGAATCTTATTTACAGACTTTTTCTCATAGTCTCTATTTTTGTTTGCCGTTTTTCAGTTAATTTTATAAGTTTTTTTGCGTGTTACAGATATTTCATCATAACCCGAAGCAAAACATTCATATCGATAGGCTTAGCAACATGGTCATTCATGCCTGCCTCCAGTGCGGCCTGCCGATCCTCAGAAAAAGCATTCGCCGTCATTGCAAGAATGGGAATTTCCGCTTTTTTCCGATCTTCCATCTGTCTGATTTTTTTCGTTGTCTCATAGCCGTTTAGAATCGGCATTTGCACATCCATCAGAATCAAGTCATAATAGCCATCCTCTGCGTGACTGAGCATATCCACACACGCTTGGCCATTTGCGGCGTGCTCCACAAGAAAGCCTGCCCCCTTTAAAAGCTCTAATGCAATTTCCGCATTCAGTGCATTATCCTCGGCAAGCAAAATGCGGCGGGGCTTTTCTTTTGAGAGAGAGGGCTTCTTGGTTTCTTGCTTTCCATAAACATCCTTTTTTTCTGCAATATAAAAAGGAAGGGTTATTGTGATTTTTGTGCCGATGTTTTGCTTGCTTTCCACTTGAATTGTTCCTTCCATCAGCTCAATAATGGATTTTACGATAGGCAGCCCAAGCCCTGTACCCAGAACCTCATTTTTTGCAGAGGTTTCCTCTCTGGAAAATTCCTCAAAGATATGGGAAAGAAACTCCTCGCTCATGCCAATGCCTGTATCCGTGCAAGTGAAAACATACTGCGCCTGTTTATCATCGGATGCCGCCTCATTGAGCGATATATGGATGGTATGTCCGCTTGGCGTATATTTGATTGCGTTGCTCACGATATTTAATTGGATTTCCTGCAATCTTGTTTTATCGCAAATGGCATACTTATGCCGGATATGGATTTCTTCGGAATAATGAAGTCCCTTCTTTTGAATATCCGATTCAAAAACAGTATACAAAGAGTGGAACAGTGCCTCCATATCCTCGGCCTCTAATCGCAGGGTGGCTGTTCCGCTTTCGATGCGGGCAATCTCCAAAACCTGATTGAGGATTGTCATTAGGAGGTTGCCGGAGAATTGTAGCTTTTTCAAATACGCAGAGGCCTTTTTTTCATCCTGTAAATGCTTTTCCAAAAGGTCGGAATACCCGATGATTGCGTTCATTGGCGTGCGGATATCGTGGCTCATGCGAAAAAGGAATTTCGTTTTTGCCTCATTCGCAAGTCTTGCCTGCTCGGTTGCCTTTTGCAGCTCATCAATATACTGCTTTTCCCGATATTTTTTGCTGTAAAGCTGATAAAAAATGGTAGCAGTCATTATGGAGAGAATCAATGAAAAAATGCCTGCAATTATCCACCAGGCAGTCGGAATCCATCCGGCAGTTGGGGCAATATTCACATACCAAGTATCGTTCGGAATCCCACATTCAACGGTAAGGCAATTTTGGGGCATATCTTTTTGGCTCTGTGCCAAAGTGATTTTTTCGCCTGTCTGGCTGTTTTTTGCCCATATTTCATAGCAATAGGAAGCATCACTTAATCGCTCTAAGCCGATTTTATCAATAAACTCATCCCAGTCGATTACCATGATAACGAAGCCCCAAAAGGTGCGGTTGCCTGAAGCATCGGTTTGATAGACCGGATCGAAAAGCAATGCACCGAAGCCGCCCTGCTTTAATGTATAAGGGCCGCCGATGGTATACCCCTTGGTTTGCTTTGCCCGCTGTGCGTCGTATTTTCGTTCATGCTCCGTCAAAATATTCATACCAAAAACCGTTTCATTTTCCTGCTTGGGATAAATCTCCGTTATGATTCCCTGCGGTGCCAGCTCGTATGCTTTTATAATGTTGTTATGATTCGGAATCAGCTGCGCCAGCTTGGAAAAGGTACTTTCGTTCAGCTCATAGCCTGAGTTAATCATGTTTTCCAAGAAATCGGAAAGGGCTACATATTGCACAAGGTGTGCGTTGATGCGTTTCACTGTGCTTTGTGCCGTATAGGTTGCACTCATTTTCATTTCTTTTTCCGTATAATTAAAAAAAGCTTGGCTGAGAAGGAGCGCAAGCAGGAAAGCGAAGATTCCGACAAACAAGCAGTATATTTTGGCTCTTTTTACGGCGGCGCTGCATTTATCCATTTCAGGTTACTCCTTTTAGAATATTATTTTTACGAGATAAATAATCATATTTGTTCTATGATAGAAACTCATTTACCAAAATATACCATAACATAGATTTAATGAACACGTCAACAGATGGATGAATGAAAACGACACGGTGGAATAATGAAAAAATTTGTCGAAAGGTGGCGAAATTCGTCAAAAATGGATAATTTCTGTAAAAAGTTTGTATATGAATTTAGGTACTTCTCAGGGTTGTTTTAAATTTTGATATACATTGTTAATGAAAAAATTTTTAGTGATTGTATTGAGAAAAAATATTGATATAATTTTTAGTTGGTATATTTTGGGGACATACAGAAGAAATGCAATCTATGAATAAGCGTTTTCTTGTAAATTTTTATTGCAGATCATTTTTATTTGAAAGAGAGGTTATAGAAAGTGAGCAAAAAACTATTGTCATGTGCAATGGCATTTCTGATGGTCTTTACGCTTATGCCATGCGCTGCCTTTGCGGAGGAGACTTCTGCGGAAGGACAGGTAGAAAGCCTTGAGGCAGAAAGACCTGCGGAGGATGACGCATTTGGAGAAGGCGGATTGGATGAGGCGTTTTTCGCCGAGGATGCGGATTCTCTGATTGGCACACTGGAGGCGAATGAAGAAAGTGCGGCATTTGCGGTTTCTGCTAATACAGTGATTTACCTTGACCCGCAGCATGGCGCAGATGAAAACGACGGACTGAGCGAAGCGACTGCTGTAAAGACGATTGAAAAGGCAAACAAGCTTGCAAATGAAAAGAATATCAATGATATTTGTCTTTCGAGTTTTTATAGGGTCACAGGGGAAGAAGTTTGGGACCTTGGCGGAAAAATAATCCATCGGTATACCGGCGGCTATATGATTGAGTTGAAGGATACGTCTGCATCTTTGACACTTCAAAGTGTCGTGATTGATGGTGCACGGTATTCTGTGGCTGCTGAAAATGCTGCGGAGACCGATTCGATCATCAAGGCGGCGAACGGTGGTACCATCGTGCTGAACAGCGGTGCTATTTTACAGAACAATAAAGCGGCTCAGTTTGGCTCCGGCATTTTGGCGAACAATGGTGTCAACGTAACGATGGAAGACGGCGCAATCATTCGTAACAATACAAACCGCAACTACGAATTGGGCGGCGGCATTTTGCTTGGCAATGGCAGTACCTTTACCATGAACGGCGGCGAGATCAGCGGCAATACGGCGAATGGCGGAGGCGGGGTCGCGATCATCGGCTCAACGATGGTTATGAACAATGGTACGATCTCCAACAACAGCACCTACCGGACATCCGGTCAGGGCAGTTACGGTGCCGGTGTTTATGTTGCGGATTACGCTAACTCAAGCGGCGGCGATACATTGTTTACAGCTACACCGGCCTCTTTTGAAATGAATGGCGGCAAAATTACCGGGAATAAGGCACTTGACTACGGTGGCGGTATTCTTACCTTTCCACAGCAAGGCGAAAAAATTACAATCAATATTAATAAAAACGGTGAAATTTCCGAAAATCAAGTTACGAAAGGCAGTGGCGGTGCAATCGCAGCATTCTTCGGCGTAACCGAACTGAATGTTAACGGTGGCACGCTGACAAAAAATAGTGCTAAGAATTACGGCGGCGGTGTTTTTCTGTATGACGCAACGAATGTAACGATTTCCGGCGGTACAATTTCCGAAAACAAAGCCTCGCAGGGCGGTGGCGTATACTTATGGCCAACATCCGCTGCTAATCAAACCGGCGGTTCCATTGAAAACAATGTTGCAAATGCAGGCGGCGGTGTTTACGGCGGCACCTATACCATGACAGGCGGTGTCATCAAGGATAATAACAATTCTCTGACCGAGGAAGCACGGCGTTCGACCAGAGGTGACGGTGTTTATGTAGGAACTGCCTTCAATCTGGGGGGTGCTGCAGAAATCAGCACGAATAACGATGTTTATTTAGAAAAAGGCGCAAGGGAAGCAAAAGAAGGGCGCTATATCAATGTGATTTCTTCTTATACAGGTGCAAGCACTGCGAAACCAATTCAAATCCACAGTGAAGATGTAACGGTGGAAGGAGCGGAAATCGGCACACAGCTTGTTCAGTATACAACCGGTGCGGGCGGCGAAGCTGCTGCGGCACAGGCGGATGCAAACGGTATTTTCGTTCCAAGCTGGAAAATGCAGAAGGGCTTGGTTATTGGGCAGAGCAAAGCGGCAGGAAAGACGGACTGGATGACCTATGTGCCATCTATCAAGATTCAGTATCAGTGGGTTAGCACAGATAACCCCTCTGATGTGACACCACCTGCGGATGATTATATCCGTACCGGTACAGCCTATACAGCAAAGGCACAGGAGGCTACCCATCAGGGATATAGTTTCAAAGGCTGGTTTACGGATGATGCATGCACACTTAGCTATACAGATGGTACTGTGTTGAGTACAGATACGATTCTTTACGGCAAGTGGGAAAAAATCGCAACACCGCCTTCTTCCGGTGGTGGCGGTTCTCATGTGACAAAATATTATATTTTGCATTATGAATCTAATGGCGGCACAAAATACGAGGATGAAAAATATAAAAAAAATACAGTTGTCATACTCGATAAAATTCCAAAAAGAGTTGGATATACCTTTACGGGTTGGTATGCAGACAAAGAGCTAACGGATAAAATCACAAGCGTAAAAATGACGAGTGATAAAACTGTTTATGCGGGCTGGCAGGCAACAGATGTTCCAAATTACTTAAATAATGAAAATCATTTTGCGTATATCGTTGGCTACGAGGATGGAACAGTCAGACCGAATGCGAATATCAGTAGGGCCGAGGTTGCGGCAATCTTCTTCCGTCTTTTGAAGGATGATGTGCGGGATGATAACCTCACAGCAAATAGCGTTTTTACAGATGTTGCGTTTGGAAAATGGTATAACAAATCTATTTCCACGATGGCGAAAATCGGCATTGTAAAGGGACGTACAGCAAATGCCTTTGCGCCGAATGCACCTATCACAAGAGCGGAATTTGCGGCAATTTGTTCTCGTTTCGACCGGAGCAATGTTGAGATAAAGAGTGATTTTAACGATATCTCCGGACATTGGGCGGAAAATGAAATCAGACGTGCGGCCTCTCTGGGCTGGATACAGGGCTATACAGACGGCTCCTTTAAGCCAGACCAAAACATCACAAGAGCCGAGGCGGCATCCATGATTAACCGTATGCTGCATAGACTGCCTGAAACGGTGGATGATTTGCTGGATGGCATGATTCAATGGCCGGATAATCAGCCGAACGATTGGTATTACATCAATATGCAGGAGGCAACAAATAGCCATGATTTTAAGCAGAAAGGCGAAATCAATGAGTATTGGACAAAGCTGACTGCAAATCCCGATTGGGATAGATATAGATAATATTTCGACATAATAGCAAATAGCCAATCAGCAAACAAGGACGTTCAGTGAAAATGAGCTCCCTTTCGGGTTGAGAAGTGAAATGATAAAATCACTGGATACTTGGAAGGGAGCATTGTTACAATGCAAAATGTCGAGGAGGTACAATAAATGGAAAAGCTACCGCTCATTGACTACTTAGCGCAGAAAGCCCGTTGCACTTATATTAGTGATTTACGAAAATTAAAAAGGACAATAAAATTTGATTTGATTGATGTAGTAGAGCAGATACAGGAAGAAGCCTATTCTATGGATGATTGAAATGAGGCTTTGATGTATATGAGTAATTGTGAAGCACGGTATTCCTCATTCACTGCCAAAGAAGAAATTCTTGAATTTTTGAGATATGATGTAGAGACTGATTGAAAATCTATAAGGTGTGTAAAAGGGTATTGTGATTAGCAGAAATATGATATATACTGCATTAGGAGTAAAAATCAATATATTCAGATCTTTCCCGGTGTCATTGAGAATGGCATCGGGATTTTTCTATTTCCGGATATTTCCAAAAGATTTTTCGGTGTTCGCCTTGTCAATAGCAGCTTGATATGCTATAACAAAAAGAGAACAAACATTCGTTACAGTAAAGAATATATGTTTGATTTTGGGGGTGGGCGTATGGAAAGAACGTATTTATGCTGTGATTTAAAAAGCTACTATGCTTCTGTCGAGTGCATTGACCGAGGGCTTGATCCGATGGCAAGCAATCTTGTGGTGGCTGATGCGGCACGCACGGATAAAACGATTTGCCTTGCGGTATCGCCTGCCTTAAAGTCCTTTGGCCTATCCGGCAGACCGAGGCTGTTTGAGGTCAAGCAGAGAGTGCGTGACATTAACTACGAAAGGCGGATGAAGCTTCCGTCAAAGGCGTTTTGGGATAAGTCCTGTGATTTGCGGGAGCTGCAGAACGATCCAACCTTGGAGCTGGATTATATCATTGCTCCGCCCAGAATGAGACGGTACATGGAGGTGAGTGCGAAGATACACGGTATTTTTCTAAAGTATTTTTCGGCAGAGGATATTCATGTTTATAGCATTGACGAGGTCTTTGTCGATTTAACCGCATATCTTCCGTTTTATCGGCTTTCGGCGCATGCACTGGCAGAAAGGGTGGTAAATGCGGTGTTTCAAACAACAGGAATCACAGCCACAGTCGGCATTGGCACAAATCTGTATCTGGCGAAGATTGCTATGGATATTCTGGCGAAAAAAATGCCCGCAGATGAGAAGGGGATGCGGATTGCGGAGCTGGATGAAATGTCATACCGCTATGAAATGTGGGCGCATGAGCCAATTCAGGATTTTTGGCGTGTGGGCAGAGGCTACACGAAAAAGCTTCATGCCGCAGGCTTATACACCATGGGGGATATCGCAAGATATTCCCTCAGCAAAAGAGGAGAAGATAAGCTATATCAGCTTTTTGGCATCAACGCAGAGCTGTTGATTGATCATGCGTGGGGGTGGGAGCCGTGTGCGATTGCGGATGTAAAGTCCTATCAGCCGATGAGCAACAGCATAAGCTCCGGACAAGTGCTGCAATCTCCCTATACGGCAGAAAAAGCGAAAATCATTGTGCGGGAAATGGTGGATCGGCTTGTGCTTGATTTGGTAAATAAGGGGGTTGTCACAAATCGGCTTGTGCTGACGATTGGATATGATAAGGAAAGTCTGACGGACCCAGAGGTAAGATATACGGGAGAGGTGGTGCGGGATGCTTACGGCAGGGAAATACCGAAGCACGCACATGGCACAGCGAATCTGGAGGGATATAGCAGCTCTTCCAAGGAAATAGTAGAGGCGGTGCTGCAGCTGTATGACCGTATTGTGAATCAAGAGCTTCTTGTGCGAAGGGCAACGATTGCGGCGTGTCATGTGATTGCTCAGGATGCAGTGAAGAAGGAGCCGAAGCAGCTGGATTTATTTGCGGATACCGAGGAATCGGAAAAGCAGAGAAAAAAGGCGGAGGCACGCCGAAAAGAAAAACAGCTGCAAAAAGCCATTTTGCAGATTCAAAAGAAATACGGAAAAAACGCAGTATTAAAAGGAACAAATTTTTTGGAAGGTGCAACCATGAAGGAACGGAATAACCAAGTGGGCGGTCATCGAGCATAATGGGAGGGGAAAAACAATGAATGACAATAGGTATGAGGATATTATCCATCTGCCGCATCATCAATCGGAGTGCAGGCCGAAAATGTCGGTGCGAGATAGAGCGGCGCAGTTTGCACCCTTTGCGGCATTGGTCGGCTATGAGCAGATGGTGCAGGAAACAGAGGGTGTTCTCTTGGCGGATAGACGGAGAATGCTGTCGGAGGATGAGAAGAGAGGTTTAGACCGAAAAATGCAGAGACTGCAGAAACAGATGAGTGTTCATCCGGAAATAGAAGTAACCTATTTCACTGAAAATGAAAAGGGCGGTGCTTATGCGATCTATGCTGGTAGGGTAAGGAGGATTGAGGAGGTTCCCACAGCCATTGTATTTATGGACGGCAAGAGGATAGGGGTAGGGGATATTGCTTGTATGGAGAGTGAGATTTTTGAGCGATATGAGCTTTGATTGGGATACGCAGTGTTTTATGATGTGTGGAGGCAACAAATAAGGTGTTATATTATGAATTGGGCAAGAATCAATAAGCGTTGACATAGTAAATTTCCTGTGATACTCTAAAGGAGAAAGATGATTAGGTATCAAGGCGTTTGACCGAGATAAATGGTTTAAGGATAGGAAAGCGTTATTATTTTTGTGTCTAAAAGGCATAAATGTAATAGCGCTTTTTTTATTGTATTTTTTAATAGCAGGATGGACTTCGGATATTTCAAGAGCTGTGTATTTACGTTGGAAGGATTATGATTTCGCAGGAGAGTATCATTGATAAGAAAGGAGAGGGAAAAGGTAATGTATCGACATCCCTTATACCCCTTTATGCTGGCGGATGTGGATTATCTGCATCAGATGGAGCTGACAATGGCAGAGGATAGAACATTTGATACTGTTTGTATAAATCCGGAGGATTTAAAATAGAACAAATGTTTGGAAATTTTCTGTATTCGCTACACAACACCTTTAGTTTGTGCTATAATTTCCGTGTGAAAGATATACAAGCGATACGGCTGTTTTGTATGTTATGATGTGGTATCTTGTATTATTTTATTGTAAAAAAGAAAGTCTGTGACCGAAATTCGAAGTTGCCGAAAAGTTAGGCAAATTCGGAATATGTCACGGCTGAAGAATTCGAATTTTTGTGTGGTATGATGCTATTTTCATGGTCAGCGGGAGGAGAAAAAATGGAGAACAAATTTAAGGTGGTATCGAAATATAAACCGACCGGTGATCAGCCGCAGGCGATTGAAAAAATTGCCGAAGGCTTTCAGAAGGGCTTGAAATTCCAGACCCTGCTGGGGGTTACAGGTTCGGGCAAAACCTTTACCATGGCAAATATTATTGAGAAAATCCAGAAGCCGACCTTGGTCATTGCGCACAATAAAACCCTTGCGGCACAGCTTTATAACGAGCTGAAGGAGTTCTTCCCCGAAAATGCGGTAGAGTATTTCGTCAGCTATTATGATTATTATCAGCCCGAGGCGTATGTACCAAGTACGGATACCTATATCGAAAAGGATTCCTCTGTCAATGATGAAATTGATAAGCTGCGCCATTCCGCCACGGCGGCGCTGGTGGAGCGAGAGGATGTTATTGTTGTTGCCAGTGTTTCCTGTATTTATGGCTTGGGTGACCCTGAGGAATACTACGGCATGATGCTTTCCCTGCGCCCCGGCATGGAGAAGGACAGGGATGAAGTCCTGCGCGCTCTGGTGGAAATGCAGTATGACCGCAATGATCTGAATTTTGAACGAGGTACGTTTCGTGTCCGTGGGGATGTGGTCGAAATTTTCCCGATCGGCTCCTCGGAGCATGCCATTCGTGTGGAATTTTTCGGGGATGAAATCGACCGTATTACGGAAATAGATGTGCTGACAGGCGAAATCATCGGGACAAGAAACCATACCTCGATTTTCCCCGCGTCGCATTATGTCACCGCGCCCGAAAAAATGCAGCTCGCCATTCAGCGGATTGAAAAGGAGCTGGAGGAGCGCTTGGCGGAGCTCAAACGAGAGGACAAGCTTCTGGAAGCGCAGCGATTGGAGCAGCGCACGAATTATGATTTGGAAATGCTCAGAGAAATGGGCTTCTGTACGGGCATCGAAAACTATTCCCGTCATCTTTCTCTGCGCGAAGCAGGCAGCACGCCCTTTACGCTGATTGATTTCTTTCCGGAGGATTTTCTTATCATTGCGGATGAATCCCATGTTTCTATTCCGCAGATTCGAGCCATGTATGAGGGAGACCGTTCCCGAAAAACAACTTTGGTGGACTTTGGCTTCCGCCTGCCCTCCGCATTGGATAACCGTCCGCTCAAATTTGCGGAATTTGAAAGCAAAATCAATCAAATGCTATTCGTTTCCGCAACCCCCTCTGTTTATGAAAAGGAGCATTCTCAGCAGACGGCAGAGCAGATTATTCGTCCGACAGGCTTGTTGGACCCCGAAATTTCCGTTCGTCCCATTCATGGGCAGATTGATGATATGCTTGCCGAGGTCAGAAAAACCACAGAGACAGGCGATAAGGTTCTTGTGACAACCCTGACGAAAAAAATGGCAGAACGCCTGACGGATTACCTGCGTGAAGCAGGGGTGCGCGTGCGCTATCTCCATTCGGATATTGATACATTGGAGCGTCTGGAAATCATTCGTGATCTGCGTATGGATGTGTTTGATGTGCTGGTCGGCATCAACCTTTTGCGTGAGGGTCTGGATATCCCCGAGGTCAGTCTGGTTGCCATTCTGGATGCAGATAAGGAGGGCTTCCTGCGTTCCGAAACCTCGCTGATTCAGACTATTGGGCGTGCGGCAAGAAATGCCAAGGGGCGCGTCATTATGTATGCCGATGTCATGACAGAAAGCATGGATAGGGCGATTACGGAAACCAACCGCCGCCGCTGCCTTCAGCAGGCGTATAATGAGGAGCATGGCATCATTCCGCAGACCATTCAGAAAAAGGTGCATGATGTCATCCAGATTACGAAGGCCGCAACGGAGAAGCAGAAATTCGGTCTGGAAAAGGACCCCGAATCCATGAGCGAAAAGGAATTGAAGCAGCTGATTGCAAAGCTGGATAAGGAAATGAAGCACGCCGCGTTGGAATTGCAGTTTGAACGTGCAGCAGAGCTGAGAGATAAAATTTTGGAA
>OGJU01002061.1_pt1 | contig 10852 bp, 6 predicted proteins | sample 1572251 | NCBI WGS metagenome assembly OGJU01 (sample SAMEA2582144, study PRJEB24529) | metagenome | biome: Human gut stool | place: China | collected 2011
GCTTGGTATCGGCGCGGGTGTCCACGATGGCCGCGCAGTTGGCGTCGTAGTAGTCCTGCTCCGCCAGGGCCGCGGCCCCTGCCCGCAGGGTCAGGCGGTTGACGTTGTAGGGATTGGTGGAGAAGCGGATGGCCTCCAGATCCTGAATCAGGGCCGCATCCCCGATGGCGTAGCCCAGCCGGGCTCCCGCCATGGAGCGGGACTTGGAAAAGGTCTGCACCACCAGCAGGTTGGGATAGCGGGCGGTGAGGGGCACCGCGCTCTCCCCGCCGAAGTCCACATAGGCCTCGTCCACCACCACCACCGCATCCGGGTTGGCCCGGACGATCCCCCCTACCTCGTCCCGACTCAGGGCCAGGCCGGTGGGGGCGTTGGGGTTGGCGAGCACAATGGTTCGATGCAGGTGATTGTAGTCCTCCGGCACCAGGCGGAAGTCCGCCCGCAAGGGCACCTGCCGGACTGGTATGCCGTACAGGCGGGCGAACACGGCGTAAAACCCGTAGCTGATGTCGGGAAAGGCCACCCCCCGGCCGTCGGCGGCATAGGCCAGAAAGGCGAAGCTGAGGGCCTCGTCGGAGCCGTTGGCGACAAACACATTCTCACGCTCCACCCCGTACCGGGCCGCCAGCGCCTCCCTCAGCTCCACCGCTTCCGGGTCGGAGTAGAGGCGCAGGTTCTCCCCCTCCGCCCGGTTCAGCGCCGCCAGTACCCCCGGCGACGGGGGATAGGGAGATTCATTGGTGTTCAGCTTGATGTATGCCTGATTCCGGGGCTGTTCCCCCGGCGTATAGGGGGTGAGCCGCCGGAGAGCCCCGTTTAGAAACTGCGACATTGAATCACCTTCTATCTCGCTAACGAATTAAAGCGTTAGTGTAATGATACACATATTCCCCGCTCCTGTCAACCCCCTTTTGTTGGCTTGGAACGTTCAGGGGAGAAAATCGGTGCGTTTTGTGCTATGATCTCATTGACAGGCGGCCTGCGGTGCCGCTGTGAAATCCATCTGATTGATCAAAAAGGAGGAATTGGATGTACTATTCTGCGGTCTGCCCATCCCCGCTGGGGATGCTCACGCTGGGCAGCGATGGGGAGCACCTGATCGGCCTTTGGCTGGAGGGGCAGAAGTATTTCGGCGGAGCCGTGCGGGAGGCGCTGGAGGAGCGGGACGGGCTTGCAGTCTTTGAAGCGGCGCGGGACTGGCTGGCGTGGTATTTTGCTGGAGAAAAGCCGATGCCCTCCGAACTGCCCCTGTGCCCCATTGGCGGGGAGTTCCGACAGCGGGTATGGAGGCTGCTGTGCCAAATACCCTACGGAGAAACCACGACCTATGGAGCTCTTGCCCGGGCGCTGGCGGCGCAGATGGGAAGGCCCTCCATGTCCAGCCAGGCAGTGGGCGGCGCGGTGGGCCACAACCCCATCTCCATCATCATTCCCTGCCACCGGGTCGTGGGCTCCGGCGGCAGCCTCACCGGGTATGCCGGCGGCATCGCCGCCAAGCTCCGGCTGCTGGAGCACGAGGGCGTGGAGCTCTCCCGCCTGTCCGTCCCCAAGAGGGGCACGGCGCTTTGAGCCATGGCAGCTTGCCTCTCTCGGCAGACGCGGGCCGTCCTCAACCGCCTATTTCGTCTCCCGGATTGGGAGGACTGCCGGGATGCAGAAGGACAGGGGCCGGGATAGAGCAAACGTCTCGGTCTTAATTTGCATACCCAAAATCAGAAATTTGGCTGCGTTTTGCCCCGGGTGTGATCAATATAGAGTCCGGCGGAGAGCACTGTCCCAGTGGGGAAGTCAAAATGGTGATTCCGCATATCTGCATATTGCACAGCAGGCATGCGCTGATCCCTTCCGGAGACAAGCCCTCAGCCCGGCTGATGGGGCGGCGCAGTACGCGCTCTGGACAACATCATCCAAGCAGAAACCGCCACACGCTTCTTTCGCCTGCCCAATGCGATGCCTATCATCTGCGCCGAGGCCATGACAATGATTCGCCGGGCAGCCGAAAACGGCAGTGACGTATACAGGGGTATGCGTCACTGCCGTTTTCCAATTTTCCCGATTAGGGAAACAGCGCCTCCGTTAAGCTGCGCGCCCCCTCCCGGTCCCAGGTATAGCGGAGCAGAGCATCCTCTCCCACTCCGAAGTACTGAAAACCGTAATCAACCCTGCCCCGGTCGCTGGTGGGATCAAAATAGAGCCACTGGCCGTCCACCTGGGCCAGAACCCACATGTGGTTCTCTCCACCCATCTTCCCACTGACGGTAATACAGGGAATCTCCGCCTGTTGTAAAAGCATCTGGAACGCCTGGGCATAGCCGCCGCAGATGGCTAGATGGTCATGGAGCGCCCCGTATGCGGTGGTAGCGCTGTAGGGCATCTCACCGGGCTGGCTGTAGTAGCGGAAGTCGTAACGTACCTGTTCCGTCAAGTAAGCATACAGCGCCTCAGCCTGTGCAGCCTTCCCCATCTCCGCCGTGACGATTTCCTCATAAACCTGCCTTGCCAGGCACTCTGACTGAGCCAGCCGGTTCAGGGCCTCCTCTCGGCTCAGGCCACCCTGGGGCGTGACCGTGATAGCGGTGCCGTCACGGCTGAGCTGGCACAACAGCCAACCGCCGCCCACCTGCTGAAGCGCCCGGTTCATGGCATCCACTGTCAGAGTGGGCTCGGTAATCCGGATGGGAATACTCTCCTGTGACAGTCCACCCCGCGCCCCCTCCCCCAGACGATTCAGGCCATCCACCTCTATTCCCTGAAATCCGGCGGGATACGCGCCGGTACGGTAGGGCATATAGGACACTTTACAGCGGAGCAGTCCGTCCTCCCCTACCTCTGAAGTGAGATCATAGGCATACTTGTACTCCGGATGGTCGGATAAGATGCTGTAGTACAGGTTTTTAACAGCCATGGGCAGCTCCGCCGAACCGACCGGTGCCGCACATGCTAAGGCGGGCGGCTGCTCCACCGCTACAATCGCTTCCATCAGCTTCTGTTCCAATTCCTCCAGAGTAGCGGCCACCGGCGGCGCGGGGCTGGAGCTGCTGGTGTCAGCTCGCTTCGGCCACTCCAACCCCAGGTTTTCCCGGACAGCGGACCGCAGCGCCGTCATATCTGGGTCCCTCCAGAAAAAGCGCAGCTTCTCCTCTGCCACAGTGTTTTTTCCAGGCTCCCCACCCAACACAAAGACGGCAAAGGTGTCGGCGATATCCTCATGGAAGTAGTTGGCCCCGTAACGGCTCACATAATGAGTAGGCGATCTGTCGTAATCACCCGCGCCGCTGACTCCAAGCTCCCTCCAAAACGCATCGTAAAACGCTCTGCGGAAGGCCCCCTCCACAAATCCCGCCGGGTCATGAGTGTCCCTGCCCACGGTCAGGTCTACCTGTGTCTCGTCCTCCAGCAGGACGTGGCCATACTCGTGCAAAATCGTGTAGGTCAGTTTGCTCCAGTCCCGCTTCTCCCCGTTTTCATCATACACATCGAAGTAGTCAATGCTGATGGAAAAGCGGGTGTTGTCCGTAACGCCCTCCTCCCGAATGGGAGAGGTATAGGCCAGGACATTACTGGTACCGTCCGTAAACAGGTTGAACTCGGCCAACTTCTGTCTGGCCTCCAGCGGGAGGATCGAACACAGATAGTTCCATACCGCCGCATCCTCCGGATCGCTGATGACGGCTTGACCGCCGCTCACGGGACAGCGTGATATATTTGCTGTAAATGGGGTCGGACCAGCCGGTCTGTCCCCTCTCCTCTGATACGGGGGAGCCATACATCGCCTCAATGAGTTCCCGTACCTGTTCCCCTGTATAGCCGGTTTCCTCCGGCCGCAGCTCAATGCGCTCTAGAAAACCGTTGCGGTACTGGTAATAGGTACTCATAGGAACTTTGCTGTCAAACCAGTGCATGGAGTAGTGGTAGGTCTCATAGGTGTCGGTCCACCCCTCCCCGGATATCTCACTGGCGCCTACGGGCTCTCCCGCCGCTCCGATGTACGCCTCAGTATCCGCTCTGGAACTGCCGAAATAGATCATATTCTGTCTGGTCTGGCGGTAGGCGCCTCTCTCTCCCTGCTCCCGGGCCAGAGCCCGGTAGGAGGGGGTATCGGCCGAGCAGATCTCCTCCGCCGCGGCTGCTGCGCTGTCAGCGGCAGCCGCAATGGCATACAGATCCAACTGTTCCGCCGTATCCGCCGCCGAGTGGTACAGGTAGCCCCGCCCCCTCTGCATCAGCAGGACAGCAGGTATTCCAGAGAGCTGAAACGAGGTATGGTCGCTGGCGGTCTCCACTCCGCTCTCCAACCCCGGATTCTTTTTCTGAAGCAGGTCGCTGACCCAGTTCGCCTCCCCGTCTACAGTACACACCAGAGTCCCTGTGGAACCGAGTCCGCCCAGCATATCGAACTGGATCGCACCGACTATCCGAGTCCGCTCCTCCTCTGTCAGAGAGGCGGTGTAGGTCCGGGATCCATTCTTACCGTTCTCTTCATCGGTGAAGCTGAGGAAGCGCACCTCCGTATCAGTCGGTACATTCCTCAGCGCCTCCGCCGTATAGAGCAGGGCAGCCACACCCGAGGCATTATCATTTGCCCCATAGGCAGTGGGCACACTGTCGTGATGGGCGGACAGCACCAAGATATCCGCATCGGGAACAGAGGCCGCCTTTACCGCGGCGACATTGTGCCCGGTGCGGCCCTGGCCGTCGGTATAGGGCTGGAGAGTGACGCTGTACCCCATTTCCTCAAAGCGGTCCCTCAGGTACCGGACTGCATCGGCCTCCCCCTGGGAGCCCACCGGCCGGTGGTGTGCGGCAAGGATCTCCAGATCGTCCCGGAGCTGCCCGACATCGGGCAGCCCGGCGGCCCGCTCCAGCATGACCAGCGCCTCCGCTGTGGTGATGGTATCCTCTGGGGCCAGTTTATCCCCGCTCCGGCCTGCCATTACCCCGGCCTGCTGGCACCAGAGCACAGCATCCCTCGCCCATTCCGACACAGTGCCGGCGTCCCCAAAACGCTCGAGTCCTTGGACCGGTACCTCGGGTGTTCCCGCCTGTCTCCAGAGGATAGCGGCAAATTCCTGCCGGGTGACAGGGCGGCCTGGCTCATAGGTTCCATCTCCCACGCCAGTGAGATAGCCCTGCCCTGCTGCCCAGCCCACGGCTACGGCATCCTTTTCAGACACATCAGAGAAAGGGCACTCCTCATGCGCAGCGGGCTGCCCTGCCGACTCATAGAGCAGCCGGGCCACCGCTCCGCGGGTCAAACGCTGTCCCGGCGAGGCCAGAAATGCCCGGCTGACCGACTTTTCCCGTCCCCAGGCCAGCGCCTCGGCTGCCCAGGCCGGCCAAGGGGTGCCGGAAGCTCCGGCGGCCGGGAGCAGCAGAATACCGCAGAGCAGCAGCGCACCTATCCGCTTCATTAAGCTCACCTCATCCAAACGTATACCGCCGCAGTGGCTGTTAAACATTGGACGGATGAACGGTCTGAAAAGTTTTTCTGAGCGCATAAAACACGGCCTCCGCCTGAACCGGAGGCCGTGTTTTATGCGCTTGGTCTTCTTCTCTCTGCTTACGCACGGGCGAGGTTTTTGAAGTAGTGGTGGGCCCAGCACTCGGTAATAATTTTCCGGGCCGCGAACAGCGCCGCCAGAGAGGGGTCCAGTCTGGGGGCCACCTCCACCACGTCCATGCCGATGATGTTGAGGCCGTCAAAAAGGCCCTTCAGCAGGTCCAGGAGCTGCCGGGCGGTGAGGCCGCCGAATTGGGGCGTGCCGGTACCGGCGGCATAGGCGGGGTCCAGGCAGTCAATATCCAGAGTGATATAGACTTTGGAGAACCGCTTCATGTGGGACACCATCCGCTCCAGTGCCGCCGGCACCCCCAGGTGGTCCACATCAGCGGCGGAGAGGACGTTGATCTTGTTGTTCTGGGAGGACTCCCGCGCGTCCCGCCGCTCGGTGGAGCCGTGAGACAGAATGTCCCCGTGCATCTCGTGGCAGAGATCGAAGTGGGCGTCGATGTGGATGATACAGAAGTCCTCCTCCACCGCCCGGTTGACGCCCCGGTGGACGGGGATCGTCCCCGAGTGGTCGCCGCCGATCATGGTAAAGAACTTTCCCGCCTTCACGGCCTGATAGGCCAGCTTCTCCGCGTCGTCGAACATCTCGTCCCGGTCCTTCCCCACGCAGTCACCCAGATCCTTGACCTTCACAGAGGAGATATCCCGGAAATCCTCGGTGGTGGGCGAGATGGTGTGGGTGATTTTCCGCAGCTCCTGGGGCGCCTCGCAAGTGCCGGAGCGGAAGCTGACCCCGCCGTCGTAGGGGATACCGAACACAGCTATGTCGGCCTCCTCCAGGGGGAGCTCCGGGTGGTTCAGGCCAGCCCAGATAGTCTTGTCCTCCGTGATAGAATTTTTCAATAGCATGATGATGAAACTCCTTTCTCGTCCTGTTCCCGGATGCCCCGCTGGAAGTCGGCCCGGACAGCCTCCAGCAGCTCAGGCCGGGTGAGCAGGTCGTAGCCCACACCCGCCAGGGCACAGACTCCCAGCCGGGTGGCCTCCCGGCCCTCCTCGGTCACGGTTCGGGCGGCGAACTCCTCCGTATGCAGATCGACACCCCCACATCCGTGAATGCCGAGCATCCCGTGGAGGGTGGGTATCCGGAAGCTCACGTTGCCCGCGTCGGTAGATAGGCGGTTGGCCTCCTCCACCACGACCGGCTCACCTAGCGCCGCCATGTTCGCCTCATAGGCATCCAACAGCGGCTCGTTGAGCAGCAGCGGCTGGGTGGGACACAGGTACTGGGTGATCTTCAGCTCCGCCCCCATGCTGTCCGCCGCCCCCTGGACACAGCGGTTGATGCGCTCCACCGCCCGACGGGTCTTCCACTCCTGGTCACAGCGGATGTAGTAGCGCAGGCTGGCATAGTCGGGGATGATGTTGGGCAGGGTGCCGCCGCTGTTGAGGATACCGTAGATGTTGGCGTCCAGGTACTGCTTGACCTGGTTGACGCTGAGGTAGGCGGCAACGGCGGCGTCCAGGGCGTTGATGCAGTCGCTGCCCGGCCCGGCCTCGTTGGCATGGCACTTCTTTCCGAAAAACTCGTACTGCACCGGATAGATGCCGATGCTCCCCATCCGGCCGCAGGTCTTTTGATAGGGGTGTAGCATGAGGGCCACATCCAGCTCGTCAAAGGCCCCTTCGTCGGTGAGCTGTACTTTGGTACAGGTGACCTCCTCATCGGGCGTACCGTAGACAATCAGGGTGCCGCCGACGGCGTCCACCGCCTGCCGCAGGGCAGCCGCAGCTCCCGCCGAGACGACGCCAATGAGGGCGTGGCCGCAGCCGTGGCCCACCTCGGGCAGCGCATCGTACTCGCACAGGAAGCCCAGCACCGGCCTGCCGGAGCCGTAGACTGCCCGGAAGGCGGTGGGCAGGCCGTGGAAGTTCTCCTCCACCTTGAAGCCCTGCTCCGCCAGCCACTCACGCAGCATGCGGGAGGAGTTGACCTCCTCCAGCCCCAGCTCAGGGTGGTCGTACATCGCACGGGACATGGTCCAGAGCGCGGGGAGGAAGCTCTCCGCCGCTGTTTGTATTGTCTCTTTCATCGAAATACCTTCTTTCTGCTCACATTGGCCCGAGGCGGATGGCGTTGGCGATCAGCACCAACACCGCGCCCGCCGCGAACTGGAGGCCCAGCAGGGGAATAAACCACTTGGCCCACTTGCCGTAGGGAACCTTTGCCATGGTCAGGGCCACCATGAAGGTGCCCGAGGTGGGCACCAGGATGTTGGACAGGCCATTGCCGATCTGGAAGATGATGCAGGTGGTCTGTCGGGTAATGTCGGCCATGTCGCCCATGGGGAGCAGGATGGGCAGAGAGGTGGCCGCCTGCCCGCTGGCCGAGGGAATCAGGAGGTTAAGGAAGTTTTGGAATACGTACATACCCAGCACCGTCAGAGATGAGGGCAGCGAGGTCAGCAGGCCGGAGGCGCCGTACAGGATGGTGTGGAGAATGTTGCCGCCCTCCAGTACGATGAGGATGCCGCGGCCAAAGCCGTCGAAGCCCACCCGGGCCACAAAGCCCACGACGATGCCCATGCCCAGGAACAGGGCAGAAAGCTCGTTGATATACCAGCCCCACTTGAGCACGCCCACGATCAGCAGGGCGAAGGTGGCGCCCATGACCAGCAGGACCAGCTTCCGGGTGCCCGTCAGCTCCGGAAGAACATTTATATCAACCTTCTCCTCCCGCTGGCGGTCGAACTCGTACATCAGGCTGCGGGTTGGGTCCCGCTTGATGCGCTGGGCATACAAATAGATATACACCGCCGCGATGGTCAGCATGACCACCAGGATGATGAGGCGGTACCACATGGCCGAGTACATGGGCAGGCCCGCGATGCTCTGGGAAACCCCCACGTTGGCGGCCTGGACAAAGGAGCCTGCGTAGCCGCTGGAGCTGCCCACGATGGCCACCGCCAGGCCGGTGATGGAGTCGTAGCCCATAGCGATGCAGATGGGTACCAGGAAGGGGATGAAGACCAGGCACTCCTCAAACATGCCGAAGGAGCCGGCGCCGAAGCCCACCACAAAGATCATGATGGGGATCAGCAGCTCCTGCCGTTTGGAGGTTTTCTTGATGATGCGTCCGATGCCCGCCTCAATGGCCTTGGTCTCCGCCACAACTCCGAAGGCGCCGCCAATGATGAAGATAAAGGCGGAAATATAGGCGGTTTCGATCAGGCCCTCCTGTACGGCCATCAAAGCCTTCATCGGAGTCACCGGGGTCTGCTCGATGCGGTGGTAGCTGCCGTCCACCAGCATCTCCACGCCGTTCTCATCCACGTAGGTTTCGTACTGGCCCGCGGGAATCACACAGGTCAGAATGGTACATACCGCGATGATGAGCAGGAGCAGCGTGAACATGTGGGGGATACGGATACCTTTTTTCTTTGGTGTCATCTTTAACCCTCTCCTAACTTCAGATATGTGGTCCACGCATAACCACTGCCCCTAGAATAAGCAAGCCGGATGCCAGCTTGTCAAGAGAGGCAAACATAGTTAGGACTGCCTGCACTGCCAGGGGTTGCGCGGAACACGGCCGCCTCGCGGGACAGGCCCGGCAAAAAGAAAGCAAGAATTTTTGCGCAAAATGCAAAAATTCTTGCTTTCTACAGTCCTATCCGTTGAGATGGTACTTCATCATCTTGTATTGAAGTGCCTGCCGGGTCAGCCTCAGCTTCTCCGCGGCCTCCGTAACCGTCCGGCTCTGCTCCAGCGCACGGACAATCAACCCCTTCTCGTAGCGGCGGACCGCCTCCTGAAGCCCCATATGTTCCGGCATAGGCCACGGCTCCTGCCTCTCCCCCGCCTCCTCCTCGTGGTAGAAGATATAGCGAGGAATATCATTGAGCTGTACCGTGGCCCCGGTACAGAGGTTGAACGCCGACTCCACCGCATTGCGCAGCTCCCGTACATTGCCCGGCCAGTCATAGGCCAGCAGGGCATTGCGCACCAGCTCGCTCACGCCGGAGATCGCCCGCCCCATGTTCCGGTTGTACTGCTCCACATAGAAATCGGTGAGCAACGGAATGTCCTCCGGCCGCTTCCGCAGGGGTGGCAGCGCCAACTGCACCACACCCAGCCGGTAGAACAGGTCACGCCGCAGCAGCCCTTCCCGTACTGCGGTGATAGGATCCACATTCATGGCGGAAACAATACGCACATCTCTGTGCACATCCTGTTCCCCGCCCACAGGGCGGAACCGCTTCTCCTCAATCGCCTTGAGAATCTTGGCCTGGAGGGACAGATCCATGGAGTTCACTTCGTCCAGGAACAGAGTGCCTCCATCAGCCTGTTTCAGCAGTCCTTTCCGGTTTTCCGCCCCGGTATAGCTCCCACGCGTAGTGCCGAACAGGGTGCTCTCCAGCAAGGTGGTTGGGATGGCCGCGCAGTTTTGCGCCACAAACGGCCCCCTGGCCCTGGAGCTGTGGCTATGGAGTGACTGGGCAAAGAGTTCCTTCCCCGTGCCGGTCTCTCCCCAAATGAGCACGGGAGAGGTGTTGGCCGCCACCCGCTGAACGGTATCCTTGAGCGTCAGCATCTCCGGGTTTTGGGTAATGATGTCGTCCAGCCGGAACAGCCCCTTGTGCGGATTGGCCAGCCAGTGGTTTTTCCCATCCAACTGAGCGTCCTTGTGGTAGAAAACCGAGGTCTCCATCGTCCCAATCAGCTCGCCGCTGTACTCCAGCGGAAAGGTGGAGCTGACCAAAATGGTCCGCCGGCCATAAAAGTCCGTCAATTCCTGCTTTTCATTGAGTACCGGCGCCCCCGTCCGCATGACCCGGAAGTGGCTGGAGGTCTCCTCGGTCAGTTGCGGATAGGCTTCGAGGATGTTCTTCCCGATAAAGCCCTCGTCGGCCAGCCCGTTTTCCTGCTCGGAGAACATGGCGGAGTATTCGATGGTCCCATGCCGGTCTGCGATCAGAATCGCATCCACACCATCGTGCAGTCTGGACATGTAGTTGAGCCATTTCCCTATCACAGGCATCACCTCGCCGGAAATCACGCGCCAGCCTGCTCTCCTCCGGAGCGCTCCGCCGGCACACCTGTTTTTTCTATTTTACAACTATACCATAAAATGTTCCGGCACACAATTCCCGCGGCAGCGGCCCCCCCCTTCTCCCGAACCCGCCTCCGCTACTTCATATCGTCCCGCGTAGTTGGGTAAAATAAAAAATATTTGATTCAATGGGGGGCAGAACCATATGGAACTGCGAAGCATTACCGTGGAAACGCTGGCTGCATTCGCCCAGGCGCTCCGGGCAGAGGAGCGCTGCACAGAGACCATCAAAC
>OGJU01002062.1_pt1 | contig 10847 bp, 12 predicted proteins | sample 1572251 | NCBI WGS metagenome assembly OGJU01 (sample SAMEA2582144, study PRJEB24529) | metagenome | biome: Human gut stool | place: China | collected 2011
TATAATTTTCCATGATACATTGCTATTTTTTTCTTCATTTCTTCTCTCCCAATTCTTCCTCTCACTTCCGACACTTCCATGTACTCCCGCTTCCCGCTGATGTAATCGGCATATGCCAGTTCCGGGTCTTTTCCCTTAAAAACCGCACAAAGCCCGCACATATTGCAGTCGGCAATACACGGAAACGTCTCTTTTATATATTCTCTTCTCTCCTCCTCCGTGGAAGAGGCTACCTCCGGCGGTCTCATCGCCGCCTCCTAATGAACCAGGCCGGAGTTGCTGCGATACTCCCCGTTCAGTTCCCGCAATTCCTTTTCGCCATTGATGTACGGTTCGTAAAAAGCGTCCACCGATCCGCCGCCCAGATTGTCGCAGCCATTGCAAAAATCGCATGCCCCGCCGCACTGGCTCAGCCCCTCCTGCACAATGCGGATTCTTTCTTCTCTTGTGGTGTCCTTGATCAATATACTTTCTCGTATGTATCTTGTATCTATTTTCTTTGCTTCCGAATTACTATTACTCTCGTCAGTAGTTATTGTATAGTAATCATATATCTTTCTGACATAATCCTTTCTAACACATCCCACTTCATATCGTTTGGTAGTAAGCATATCTACTGCATTTGATATTGATATGTGTCTTTTCCTATGACTTATTAAGACATCACACGAATCATAAGGCTATAGTTCGCTTTTATGATACACTTGCAGAAACTCTTTGCAATCGAGAACATAATTATAACCATGCAATTGATGTATATATGAAAAATACTGAACGAAAAATAATCAATGATAATGAAGCGTCCATTTTGATTAACTATAACCAGATTATTAGCTTCTTTAATTCTTTTTTTGAAGAGATAAGACCCATCCACAACAAAAAACACGGCGCATTACCGGATGACTGTTATTATACCACGATTTCTCCGTACTTGTTTCTTGACTATCACATCGTAATTGCTCGCCACGAATGTATAGCAGACATAATTGACGAAGAACATATAAAAAATTATCCGCTACTGCATAACAATAACATATTTGCCGAAAAATTTAATCTTGCAATTACAGATACTCTTTTCAACAATTATGATAAAAGCCCAAATTTGCAAATCTTCCTAATCTCCCTTTGCTTAAATTGGGATTTATATCAAAAAATTTTTAACGATAAAGTTCTTCTGAATTATTTGATTACACATTCGCAATCAGTAACCAATGAACTAATAGTATCGGATGAAATTAAGTTTACACTTTCCAATATTCCATCATTACAAATTATGGAACGGGCTGTTTATTATGCTTACCTTCTCAATTATCAACCTTATAATAAACAGCGAATCAGTAAATCAAAAATCCAGAATTTTGTAGAAAAATCCTTACAGGAAAATTCTTCTTGTTTTTGTTTTTACTTAGACCATAGTCCAACATTATTAAACCTTACAAAACAAAACTTTATTAGTCTATTTTGCTATGCCTGTAGTCTTATGTGAAAACATTATACAAAAAGAGAGACCCAACAATTGCTTGAGTCTCTCTTCTAAAGCATTACACATCAACTATCGCCAACCAGCATTTACTTCTGTAATATCTTTACTTGTTCTAATACTTTGGCCTCGATTTCCATCATGTAATGTGTCATGTATGGATAATCAATATTTCCTTGATTATCAACCGGAAGCTTTATTTTTAAAGCCAAAATATCCGTTCTTGTCATTTTAGAAATAAAATCATATTTTCCAGCCAATAATGATTTCATAACAGACGTTAGAAACATACTTTCATATTTGTTCCAACAATGATTTTTAGCATACATTCCTTGTACATGAGGATAACCGACAAAATCTGTTTCTTGATAAAAAAAGGAGTCTGTACTTTTTGCCGCTGTATCTGTAAATGTAATAACTCCGGCTCTTTCTGTACACTTCAAATTAGTATATCCGCCAATTCCATTATTGAAGCCAGAATTCACTACAACTGGGTTTTTCCCATCTTCTTCAAACAAATCAGCATTAGTAATCTTATATGCTTTGGTTGGATGAATATCAAACAAATCTGATATCACAAACTCCCCCCATTTACTGGTATCCATAGCATGCTTATCCAACTGCCTTATTCCATCCAAAATTCTTATATTCGTTCCAACCTTAGTTCCAATTTTTTTCATATAAGCTTCCATATAGCCCCAATCCGGTTCTAGATTCTCATCAACAGGAAGCTTTACCACAATATTTTTTGCCAGTTCTCTGGTAAACTTATTTACATAATTGTATCCCAAATCATCCGCTCTACTATGAAATACTGCTTCAAAAAATTTCATTGAATATTCCGTCCAATTATTCACGTATTTCCCATGCGGATACATCCCTTGTACATGTGAATAACCGACAAAATCATTAGGTTGATAAAATATAGCATCTGTTGTTGTCGTGTCAGAAAACGTAATAATTCCGCCTTTTTCATTGCACGGCATATTAGTATGCCCACCGATTCCGTTATCGTAAGACGAGTTCACCACCACAGGATTTTTCCCATCCTCCACAAATAATTCGGCATTAGATAAGGCTCTTCCGTTTTTTCCATTATAATGCTTTGTTGGATGAATATTAAATAATTCACCAACGCAAAATTCACCCCATCTATCCGTCTCCATCTTACCCATAACTACTTGCCACCTTTCAGCAGAATAGATGCTTCATCCTCTGTAGAAACTATCTCACTACTATACAGCACCTTTTTAGCCAATTCCTCACTAAATTTTTTGACATCAATGCCGCCTTTATACATTTCATAATCCATCATAGTTTTTACAAAATCTTCCTCAAAAATTTCAAAAGGTTTTTCTGGAACTTGATATGATAAATGCTCACTTGGGTTTATTATTTGTCTTGTATCAAATTGAGCATCAACCCCGTCATGAATAGCTTTCACCCAATAGTCCTCTATAGCAGACCATCTGTTTTTTACATCTTGTCGTCCTTGGTTTTTTACTGTTTCTAGTCCATCTTCTTGGATATAATAACCGATAATGTTCTGCTTGTTTTGAGGTTTCCCTGCTTCAAACACGAAAACAGACGTAGTCGTGCCAGAAAATGTCTTTTCTGGCAACTTTATTATCGTTGTCACCTTATGGTTTTTAAGCACTTTATTGCCATACAACTTATCTTGTAACTCTGTTTCCAATTTCTTATCCGGTAAGATAAAAGCACACTTTGTTCCTATCGGTACACTATCCAAAACTGTTTTCACAATTGACATACATCCATAGGCGCGTTCAAATGGTGGATTCATAAGGACTTTCGTAATTCCTTTTATTTGATTTTCGCCTTCAAGTTTTACTGAAATTTGCCTTATCCACTCTGCCGCATTCTCTTTCCTTGTATCAAGTTGCTCTAAATTGGTTTTTCCATCTTTATGTATTAACATATTAGCACAGGCAAGAGCATATATTTCTCTATCAAATTCAATTCCATACAACTGTTTTGACTTAATTTCTTTTGCCTTTTTTGTATTAACACCACCTGCTTCTTTAATCATATTACACATTGCTTTTACAAGAAATGCTCCAGAGCCACATGCCGCATCAAGAACCACATCTGACTGGTTAACATCTATTAAGCGATACATAAAGGAGGTAATATGGTCTGGTGTAAACACTTGTCCTCGCTCCGACTTCCCTTTATAACGATTAAATTCATTAAAAAAGATAGCCATTACATCCTCACCATTCCACTTATCGGAATTAATCAAATTAGCAATTTCCGTAATCCAATCAATAAAATTATCTATTGCTTCTTGATTGTTTGTTGTATTCATTCGTATTTCAGAATATACCTCGCATAGCATATCTAATTTTTCATTCTGTCGCTTTGCTTCCTTCAACGATTTTGATAATTGACTAAGAATCGTTTGGTGAAATAAAGAATACTCTGTTCCTTTATGCAGAATAGCCCCTTCTTTAACCGCTACCAATGCACAGGCGGTAAAAATCATTCTATGATTTAGATTCTTTACTCCAAATTCTTTATGCAGACAAGAATTTAGCAGCTTAGCAGTCAATGTCAGAGACATCCAGCTCACCAGACATTAGTTTTGGTAGTATAGCATCTCTGAGTTGTGTCAATTTTTGATTTTCACAAATATTTGCAGCAATAGAATCATACATAGGTGTCACAATAGCACAGAAATCTGTAATTGTCTTTTCATTAGGAAGTACAACTTGAAATTCCAGCGTTGCACTTGGCGTTGTACGCTGACGGCTGTTTGTAGACCCAGTAGTATGTGCACACATCCAATCAGAGAAGCCAGAACTATCAATAATAGAGAATACAAAATCTTTATATGCTGGATTAAAAGCCTCGAAGATGATAAATTCTGTTGAACTAACTGCAAGCTTAGAAATGCACATTGGGCGCCATACTCTTTTTGTCTCAGGATTTAGTTTAGAAATCATAACTGAGTTTGGGCTTAATATATATTTGTTGCTTTTAACCCTTGAAGCCGCTTCAAAAACAGGATATTTTTGGTTGTCATATGCCGGAATGCTGTAATGCTCCAACTGTGTCTCAGGATTTTGGGTCGGAGAGAAACTATTTGTTTTGATAGATACAATATCTCCAAGTTTAGAAATTATCCAGTCAGATGGCATTTCTCCATTAAACGGTTCAAAATTAACAAACCAAGCGTTGTATAAAGTCTGCACTTGCTGCTCTAAATTCTTGTTTATACTTTCATTAACTTCAAGTTTCTCATCTAAAGCGCCCAGTAATGAAGCAATTTTATTTTGCAACTCTATTGTAGGAATTGGGACCTCAAATCCATTAAGTATTTTTGCAGTCAAAAATTTTGTAGCTGTTCCTTGGGAAATCTGCTTAAAATGACGCAAACACATCTTCAGTGCATAGTATAAATACCGGAGATTCACCCTTGATGCATCACATGATTCAATCACGTATGTTCTTTGATACGCATTGAATTTTCCCTCATAATACTGTATATGAAAATTTCCCTCTGCGTTATTACCCGCAAGAATAATTGCTTCTGTATCAAATGCGTATGTATTTATTCTTAAAGGCTCCGGTGCGCAAGTAAAAAAAGGATATTTTCCTCCTGTTTCAGCAGCATTTGAATTTAATTTTCCTGTTGTAAATTTTGCTATATCACTTAATTTAAATACCTCCATCACGTCACCTTCCTAACCTATGTATTTCCTATGCGCCTGTTTAACATTGCTCTGCTTAACCATTGCATACTGCAAAGTCGTATCAATCCGTTTATGTCCTAGAAGTTGTTGCAGCTGCTCAATCGGCATTCCTTTATCAATTGCCATCGTTGCAAGTGTTCTCCTAAACTTGTGCGGATGAACTTTTTCAATATCCAGTATTTTACCCATTTCTCGCAGTCTGGTTTCGATACCCCCAATTTTAATCCGCTCATGCGGTGAACGCAGCGTGACGAACAGTGCCGGATTGTCATCGATTCTGCTATTGATATAGTCCTGTAAATGAATCTTTGACCTTGCGTCAAAGTAGACAATACGCTCTTTATCACCCTTACCAAATACAACACACTCCCGCTCGTTGAAATTGATGTCCGCCTTGTTCAACAACACCATTTCCCCAATACGCATCCCGGTTGATGCCAGCATATCAATAATTGCCAAATCCCGCAACTCTGTGCAATTATCTCGCATTTTCTCCAACTCTTCATCCGTATAGGTTTCCTTTATATTGGTTGCAGTTTTCACCTTATGAATACGACGAACAGGGCTTTTTAGGATATAATCCTCATCCTCCAGCCAAGAGAAAAAACTCGACAATATTCTACGGATATTATCTATTGTCACACGGCTCGACTGATTTTTGCTCTGATAATCCGTCAGATAAGAGCGTAGATCTTCCGTCTGTATATGGCGGATGTTCTTTTCAATCGAAGTTGTCATTGCTTCTATCGTAGTGCGGTAATACTTCAAAGTCTTTTCTGAACAGCCCTCTATTCGTTTTGCCGCCACAAAATCATCGATCATTTTCGGATTGTCATTCGTTGTTTCCTTTCCTTCCTGCTTCGTGATTTCACAACCGAATAAAGTGTGTTCCAACACTTTCTGTAATTCTTTCAACTGCGCATTGTCGAGATGTGGTAGCATCTGCTGCACCACATCAGAAATAATCTGTTGTTTCATAAGTCGTTCTCCTTCAATTCTATTTCCAGAGAACGACTCAACGGCAGTTCCATTGGTATATGCTCCTGCCGTTGGTAGGAGTTAAATATAATGGTTATTTAATGCGATTTTTCTCGCAGAACTCTATCATTTTATTTATAATAAATTCTGCATCAAATGTTGGTGCTGAAAGTCGGGCTCCGTTTGACATTTTTCCTCCAATGCTTTTTCCAAGATCCGTCAAAATCCAATCTCCAAACTTATCTTTCACAACCAAGCCCATGTCTTTCCATATTTCATAGACATCCTTTGTCGTATAATTACATAACATTTGTGCGATAAACCTTGCCGATTTTCTTTCCATAAATAAGCTCCTTTGTAGAAATAAACAATTATTTATCTTCATTGTCAAATCATATATCCTAGATTTATCAATCGAATTTGGCACAAATAGTTTTGTATAATAATCAAGCCTTTGAAGTTTTGAAGCCGGCAATTCCATTTCTTCAAGATTCAAAAACACTCTAATGTCTTTTCCGTTGTATAATATTCCTGTAACCTTTGAATAATGCCTATTTGCTATTTCAATATTCTTCTTTATTTCGTCTTCCCACTTTTTCTTTGATATATCTTCCTTTTCAGACTTTGTCTCCAAAACAACAGCAACACTATTTTGATTATATGGCAATAACCACCCATCTGGTTTATCACTTATGCCTGCAAAATCAGTTGTTCCCAACTTTGAACCTAGCTGAATAAAAGTAGTTAACTGTCCTACTCCCGATATATATTACGAAGTATCGACATTCTTCCCCTCTGAGTCAATAAATCCCAAAGTAATTCCTGCCTCATTTCGCACTTGGTCTTCCGTTCTGTATGACATAAATAATTCCTCCTAAACGTACTCTTAGATAAACCTAACACTATATATGTGAGTATATCATACCCTGTTTACAATAGCATAACTACCAGTTTTTCTCAACAAAAAGGAATCTTTGCTATTTCAAAGATTCCTTTCAGCGTGTTCTCTTATGCAATTATATGGTCGCAAATCGGTCGCAATTTCCAACCTCTAATCTCTCAAATCCTTATAAATAATAGCTTTATTTATCGAGTGACTTCATTGTCGGGAACAGCAGTACATCGCGGATCGCTGGGCTGTTGGTCATCATCATGACCATACGGTCGATTCCGAATCCGATACCTCCGGTCGGCGGCATACCGATGGAAAGTGCATTTAAGAAATCCTCATCGGTGTGGTTCGCTTCCTCATCTCCGGCTGCAAAAGCCTCCTCCTGGGCAGCAAAACGCGCGCGCTGGTCAATCGGATCATTCAGCTCAGAGTAAGCATTTGCCATCTCCCAGCCGTTCATGAAGAACTCAAAACGCTCTACATAGTCCGGGTTCTCCGGCTTCTTCTTCGTGAGCGGAGAGATCTCGATCGGATGATCCATCACGAACGTCGGTTGGATCAGGTGCTCCTCGACATACTCCTCGAAGAAAAGATTTAAGATATCGCCCTTTTCGTGGCGCTCCTCGTACTCGATGTGATGCTCGTCTGCAAGCTTCTTCGCCTCGGCGGTATCCTTCACCTCGTTAAAATCAACGCCAGCATACTTCTTCACCGCATCCACCATGGTAATGCGCTCAAACGGCTTGGAGAGATCCATGGTATGCTCCCCGTAAGTCAGCATCTCGGAACCGGTCACTTCCTTTGCCACATAGCGGTAAAGGTTCTCAGTCAGATCCATCATGCCGTGGTAATCGGTATATGCCTGATACAGCTCCATGAGTGTGAACTCCGGATTGTGTCTGGTGTCCAGACCCTCATTACGGAATACGCGGCCAATCTCATAGACACGCTCCATGCCGCCGACAATCAGTCTCTTTAAGTAAAGCTCCAGAGAAATACGAAGCTTTAAGTCCTCGTCTAACGCATTGAAATGTGTCTCAAACGGTCTTGCCGCCGCACCGCCCGCATTCGACACGAGCATCGGGGTCTCAACCTCCATGAAGCCCTGTCCGTCCAGATAGCGTCGGATCGTGCTGATAACCTTGGAACGCTTCACAAATGTGTCCTTCACATCCTCATTCATGATGAGATCGACATATCTCTGACGATATCTGGTATCGGTATCCGTCAGTCCGTGGAACTTCTCCGGCAGAATCTGTAAGCTCTTGGAAAGCAGTGTTACCTCTGCTGCATGAATGGAAATCTCGCCTGTTTTCGTCTTAAAAACGATACCCTTCACGCCTAAAATATCGCCGACATCATACTTTTTGAAATCCGCATAGGACTCTTCTCCGATGCTGTCTCTTGCCACATATACCTGGATATTGCCGGGCAGATCCTGTACATTACAGAAGGATGCCTTACCCATGACACGTTTGGACATCACACGTCCGGCGATGCGGACGGTCTTGCCTTCCAGTTCCTCGAAATTGTTCTTGATATCGGTGCTGTGATGCGGTTCATCATACTTGGTAATGACGAACGGGTCCTTTCCGTTCTCCTGCAGTTCGTGTAACTTATCATAACGAACCTTGAGCAGCTGGTTGACGTCCTGCTGCTGGTTATTATTCTGCTCTGCCATGCTTTTCCTCCATTTATCCTGCGCCGCCTGTCCGCATGAAGCGGAGTCCGCAGACGGTCATGCTCTACTCGTTTGATGATCTGTGAATGGAAAGTATCTTGTACTCGAACTCTCCTGCCGGTGTCGTTACCGTTACGGTATCGCCGACTTTCTTTCCAAGAAGCGCCTTACCAACCGGTGACTCATTGGAAATCTTGCCCTTTAAGCTGTTTGCCTCTGTGGAACCCACGATCTTGTAGGTCAGCTCCTCGTCAAATTCACAATCTAAGATCTTTACCTGACATCCGATGCTTACCTTATCTAAGTCAGCCTCTTCCTCTACAAATACCTCAGCGTTCTTGAGGATCTTCTCGAGCTCCTCAATACGTGCCTCAACATCTCCCTGCTGGTCCTTCGCTGCATCATACTCTGCATTCTCGGACAGATCGCCCTGCTCTCTTGCTTCCTTGATCTTCTGGGAGACTTCCTTTCTCTTGACAACCTTTAAATCCTCTAATTCGTCCTCCAGTTTTTTGAGTCCTTCATACGTCAGAATGTTTTTCTTGTCCATTACTCTCTACCCTTCTTTGTGATTTTTATCAGTTCAATTCTCATAAAAAGCTTCTTCAAATCGGTCACGTCCAAGCTTTTCTCTCTGGTGATGCATGCTCTTAACAATCACAGTATTATAACCGATAGGCACCATGATGTCAAGATTTTCGCCCTGTTTCCAGGGCTTTTTGTGGATCGGAATGTAGGTCGCCGCGGCGCAGATCATCTCTGTCCGGTATGCTCCCTCCCACTCAAAATCCAGGATTACCTTCCGGGTCAGAAACGCATCTCTCACCCCCGCCTGTCCTTCCCACGCAGACAGTCTGGTTTTGGGAAAAACCATCACCACCAGCCCGTTCTCCTCATACATTCTCTCTGCAAACGCGGAAAAATATGCGGGGCGCCCGGTGTACACCGTAAGGTAATTCAGATCGTCACCGATCTGTTCAAGCACATCGCGCACATCCGCCGGTTCAAAGACATGGCTCTGCTCCTCGTCGATCACCACAAGTTCCACGCGCTCCGGACGAAGGCTTTGCGCCTTTAAGATCGCCAGAAATACCGGTCGGAAATTTCTTAAAAACTCATTGGAATAGGACATTCCTATGCCTCGTATCCGTTTTTCTCATTATATGACTCCACTTCCCGGAATAATGCCTCGAGCTGCCCGTAATTCTCCACCTCGTTGATCCTTCCTCGAAGCTTGGACGAATTCCGGTATCCTGCGGTGTACCACGCCGCATGCTTGCGGATCTCACGGATGCCCGTGTAGTCTCCCTTGCAGTCGATCTGCATCTTTGCATGGCGCAGAAGCATCTCCGTCACCTCCGAGAAATCCGGCCGGGCAAGGTGCTCGCCCGTCTCAAAATAATGCAGAATCTGACGGAAAATCCAGGGATTTCCCTCCGCTCCGCGCGCGATCATGTAGCCGTCGCAGCCGGTCTGCTCTGCCATCGCTGCCACATCCTCCGGCGTGCGGATATCCCCGTTTCCAATGACGGGAATCGATACCGCCTCCTTCACCTGGCGGATAATGTCCCAGTCCGCATGTCCGGCATAATACTGCTCTCTGGTGCGCCCGTGCACCGCGACCGCCGCCGCACCGCTCTCCTGCGCAATGTGCGCCAGCTCAACCGCATTGCCGTGCGCATCATCGAATCCCTTGCGGATCTCACGGATCATATCCATCACCGATGAGGATACCAGATACGTGTGATCCAGCGGCTGTTTTAACACAACCACATCCTCCGGCACATGTTCCGGTACCGGAACATTCTCCGGCACCAGCAAAAAACGGCTGTCATCAGCCATTGTAATCAGATCATACTCCCCGTATTGTTCCACACGATACTGCGTGGCATAAGAGAGATCCCACTGCCCCGTCTTCGTCAGTTCCGAAAAGTCCGTCTCTTTTAACGCAAATGACAGTGTGTACTCAATCTCATGCGGCACGCTCATCGCCGTCGTATCCGCAATCACCGAGATCTCACATGGCAGCTTTTCAATCGGAATCGTAAACGTCGAGTTCTCTCCTGCCTCTGCCTAGTTGTAGCAGGTCTCATCCTCTAC
>OGJU01002065.1_pt1 | contig 10839 bp, 3 predicted proteins | sample 1572251 | NCBI WGS metagenome assembly OGJU01 (sample SAMEA2582144, study PRJEB24529) | metagenome | biome: Human gut stool | place: China | collected 2011
CGCTAACGTGGTGGTGAAAGGCACTACAAACGGTACGATCACTGATTTCGATGGAAATTATACGATCGAGGGTGTGCCCGCCGACGGAGTTTTGGTGATTTCCTATATTGGTTATTTATCTCAAGAGATCCCTGTAGGCAACCAATCTGCAATCAATGTTACATTGAAAGAAGATACACAGACTTTGGATGAGGTAGTAGTAGTAGGTTACGGTACGATGCGTAAATCGGATGTAACAGGTTCTATTTCTACAGCTAAAGGAGAAGAGATGTTAAAAGCTCAAAACTTTAGTGCATTGGATAACTTGCGTGGTAAGGCTGCCGGTGTAAATATCTTCTCTAACTCTAGCCAGCCGGGTGCTTATGGTAGCCGTGTTGTTATCCGTGGTCAAGCGACAATTAATGCCTCTTCTGATCCGTTGTATGTTGTGGACGGCGTAGTAATGGAGAACTTCTATTTGATGAACCCGAATGACATCGAGTCTATGGAGGTATTGAAAGATGCTTCCGCTACCGCTATCTATGGTGCTCGTGGTGCCAATGGTGTTATCATGGTTACTACGAAACGTGGTAACAAAGAAGGTGGAACGAAGGTTAGCTACTCTGGTTCTGTAAGCTTGGCTCATCGCGCTCGTAAGATGGATACGATGAATGCGCAGGAGTGGTGCGATGCTTTTATGCAAGGTGTTGAGAATGAGAATAGATGGGGATCTGATAAGGATGGCAATCCATTTAACTGGTCTACTAATCGTGCGGATTGGTTTACAGATCGTCGTTTCTTCGATTCTAACGGTAATCCTCTTTATGATACAGATTGGCAAGATGAGGCAACTCGTACAGCGATCTCTCATAACCATCAATTGAATGTTCAGCAAGGTGGCGAGAAATCATCTATGGGTGCATTTTTGAACTATACTGATAACCAAGGTATCATGTTGAATACCTATTCAAAACGTTTGAATGCAAAGATCGCTTATGATGCGAATCCTACAACATGGTTATCTACAGCGATCAACTTGGCGGTGAACCATACTTGGGGTAACTCTACTCCAGAAGACGGTGGTGGACAGGATGCTCGTCGTACTATGATTGAAATGGTTCCTTGGATGCCGGTTCAATATAATGGCAAATATACCTCCACCAATACTCCAGAAGGGATGCCAATGGACTTTGAGGCAATGTCTAACCCTGTTCATATCTTGAAGACCTATAAGAATATGAACTATAATACAAAAGTATTCGGTAATGCAGCCTTGACATTCCATATCATCGAAGGTTTGGATTTGAAGACTCAATTCGGTGTTGACGCTAACTTTAAGACTTTGCATAAATATATGCCAAGTGACTTGGTGAATTTGGCATATGACCAACATGGACGTGCTGAAAGATATCATGCAAATACTCTTTATTGGCAGGAAGAGACTTACTTGACTTATAATAAGACGATTGGCGAGCACCGTATCAACGCTATGGCCGGTTTGTCTTGGCAGGAGCGCAAGTATGATTATTCTAGAATGTATACAGAAAACTTCACTACCGATTTCTTTGAGGACTTCAATATGGACGCAGGTACGAAGCCTGATGCTCCGAAGACTTATTGGGAACGTTGGGCTATGAACTCCTATTTCTTACGTTTCGCTTATACATTCAAGGATCGTTACTCCGCTACAATTACTGGTCGTTATGACGGTTCTTCTAAGTTTGGTAAGAATAATAAATATGCGTTCTTCCCATCAGCGGGTTTGGCTTGGAACATCACGCAAGAAGACTTTATGTCTGATCAAAATACGATCAGCAACTTGAAGTTGCATACCAGCTACGGTTTGACTGGTAACTCTGAGATTGGTGTTTACAAATCTTTAGCAACAGTTAAGAGCGAAACGTTATTATTGAACGGAACACGTAATTCCTATTCTTATTTAAATAGATTGCCTAACTCTGATCTGAAATGGGAGAAAACCGCCCAGTTCGATATAGGTTTCGATTTAGGTTTGTTCAATAATAGAATTACGTTAGATGCTTCTTATTACAACAAGAAGACTTCTGATCTGTTATTGGATGCTCCGGTTCCTCATACAACAGGTTTCGAGACTGTTTATAAGAATATCGGTTCTATCCGTAACCAAGGTTTGGATCTGATGTTATCTACTCGCAATATTGATACAAAAGACTTCACATGGACAACATCCATCAATGCTAACTTCAATAAAAATAAGATCTTATCTTTGGGTGACAATGACGAGGATATCTTGAAAAACGAATGGGTGAGCGGTGCTTCTATCTTGCGTGTAGGCGAAAGCGTAGGTAGTTTCTATGGTTACAAACGTTTAGGCGTTTATACAATAGAAGATTATGAAGCTGGTAACTGCCAGAAGAAACAGATCGGTCGTGCGAAACGTTCTTCTGAGCGTGAGATCATAGGTAAAGGTGTACCCGATTGGACTGGATCTATGATCAATACATTACGTTACAAGAATTGGGATTTCACTTTGGATTTACAATTTGTCGCTGGTGTTCAGACCTTGCAACAGTTCTATCACTCTACATATGACCGTTTCGGACAGACTAACGGCTTGACAAATATCTTGTATGACGCATATAATGGAACGAATCCTAATTCTATGCAGCAAGCTATCTGGTTGTTCAACGGTGGTCACGCAGGACAGGATACTTTGACAGACTCTCAATGGGTGGCTAATGGTTCTTATTTACGTGCGAACTTAATCCAGTTAGGTTATACTTTTGACTCAAATCAATTGGCAAAGACTCCGTTTAGTAGCTTACGCCTATATTTGAATGTGAACAATGCGTTCTTGATTACAGCGAAAGACTTTAATGGGTACGATCCTGAAAGTACATCTCAGATCTCTACATCTAACGGTTCAGTATCTCCAGAACAATTTGGTCAGAATATGGCCTTCTTCTCTTATCCGAGAGCTAGAACGTTTACGTTGGGTGTAAATGTAACATTTTAATTAATTAAATTATTCAGAAAATTGCAATGAAAAAAATATTAACAACAGCTATTTTATGTGCGGGATTGGTAGGATTTACCGCATGTGACAGTTTTTTGGATGAGGATCCGAAGTCGTCCTTGACTTTGGATACCTATTATAAGACAAGTGCTGATATTATTGGCAATGTCAATTATCTATATCGTGATGGTGCTCCTGATAAGATGGGTAATATGACTGGTGCTTATAGAGGTTCTAGCTTGTCTGTAATGAACATGGTAACTGGTTATTTCGTGAATGAATATGAAGGTCAGGAAGTAGACTGTTCCTATGCTCGCCAGTTGACTCGTCAGGACTTTACGCAATCTTGTTGTAATTATTTGACTAATGACACTTGGAAAAGTTGTTATAAGTCGATCAATGTAGCGAACGCAGTTATCAAGTATGTTGATGGTGTGGAAATGGATAATCAAGCTCAGTATAAAGCAGAGGCTCGTTTCTTCCGTGCATTGAACTATTTCTATCTTGTAAAAATGTTTGGTGATGTTCCAATGGTTACAGAACCTACAGAAGATGCTACTTTGGTTGAATATCCGACTCGTACGGCTGCATCGGAAGTTTTCAATACAGTTATCATTCCTGATTTACAGTTTGCTGTAGAGAATTTACCTAATGCTACTTTTGCAGGAAATAGTCACCGTGTGACAAAATATGCGGCTGATATGTTGCTGGCCGATGTTTACATGAGACTAGGAGAGTACGCTAATGCGGTTACTCCATTGAAAGATGTAATCAATAGCGGAAAATTCGCTTTGGCTACTAACGATAACCTTGCGGAAGGTAGTGCGTTCAATAAGTTACGTACAACAGATGATCTGCCAGAGGTTATTTATGCCCGTGAATATGACGCAGCTATTTCTCCTAACGGTAATATCCCGGTTCACGCATTCAATTTGATTTCTCCGACATTCTTCGCTAATTCTTCTACTGGAAACAAATACTCTTTGTGGGTAAATGTGTATGGTGTTAGCGAGCGTTATTTGAATGTGTATGGTGAGAAAGACTTGCGTGCCCAGATGAATCAGTTCTTCCATCGTACATATACGCATCCTGTTGATGGAACAACTCTGGATATGAAGATGCTTTGTAACTGGTACTGGTATGATGAGACTGCTATCTTAGAGACTGGTAAGGGTACGAAAGACTGGAACTTCTATCGTTATGCTGAAACATTATTATCTGCCGCTGAAGCTATCGCTCAGTCTAGTGGGGTAAACGCTGAGGCTGCCGGCTATTTGGCACAAGTTAAGGCACGTGCTAACATGGAAGGTAAGGATGTTTCTACAATCGCTTCCGAGCTTCAAAGATTAGGCAAGCAAGCTTTTATTGAAGAGTGCTGGAAAGAGCGTTTACGTGAGTTCCCATTGGAAATGAAGATTTGGGATGACTGTGTTCGTACAGGTAAATTCCCTCAAATCTCCGCTACAAACAAGGGTGAGGTTCAATTCGTTGATTTAATTGGCGCTAAGAATGGTAGCGGTGCTACATTCAAGGCAACAGACTTATACTGGCCGATCCCTGTAAACGAGATCCAACGTAATCCGAATTTAACTCAGAATGAGGGATATTCAGCGAAGTAATTACTTTTTATTTCAATAACTGATGGCTGAAAGGGAAGGATGAGTGATTATTCTTCCCTTTCTTCCTTAATACAAGAACCCCATCATCCACAACGGAATCTTATTACCAAACCCTATTTCTATATCATCCGCAACGATAAAACCGTCCGGTATCCCTTCTATTTGTGAGTACCCTTTTCGCTTGCCACCGATCTCAAACGTATAGATTCCATCCACCAAGAAATCGCTGGCTTCGCTCATTGTTACTTGGTGAGACTTTTTCAATTGGTTCGCGAAGAACGTCTCCCGTACATTGCCGATATTCGCTTCCAAAGGCGAGAGGACATACATCAGATTCGTATTTTCCAAGTAGATCTTGTCTGGCTTTTGCAGGCGAGAGATGCCAAAAGCAGATTTCAATAGATTGTACGTCAGCTTGCTTTCCGCTAATACGCTTAGATAAGTCAATAAAGCGTTTCTCGTGATACCGATCCTTTCGCTGAGCTTACTGATATTCGGGATAAAAGGTGCCGACTCGGATATGATTAATAATAATTGCTTTATCTTGGGCAAATAGGAGATATCCACTCCTCTCAATTGCGGTAACTCCACCTCCAGTGTCATATTAACGACCTCTTCTACACGCTGCGGATATAGATCAGGTAGCTCATTGTAATAAGGATAATATCCGTGTCGTAAGTAACGGGGAAAATGCTCCAGCACCTTTAGAGATGCCGTTAATTCTTCTGCCGTTTGCGTGTGCCTCTCCAATAGATCGGAAAGAGACAGGACTGGTAACGATGTTTGTAGATTATAGTTCAGGTATTCCCTGAACGAAAGGCCTTGCATCTCATATACGATTGCCCGGCGACTTAAATCCGCTCTCGAATTTAAGATCTCCAATAAGGAAGAGCCGGTAAAGATAATTTGCAGTTCTGGCATATCATCGTATATATTCTTCAACTCTTGGCTCCAGTGGGGGTATTTATGTACCTCATCCAAGTACAAGCGTGTTCCTCCTCGTTTCACGAAACGATCCGCAAAGTCATATAATCTATTGTCCGAGAAATAGATATTATCTAGGCTGACATATAAGGTTCGTTCGTCTTGCGGAAAATTTCGCTTGATATGCTGGAGCAGCAACGTAGTCTTGCCCACTCCCCGAGCACCTCTTATACCGATCAACCGGGCATCCCAATTAATCTCGTACATCGTGCTTCTAATAAAAGCGGTAGAGGTAAACCGCAACTTCTTTCGATACTTCTCTATCAATCGCTCCATAATCGTACTTACTATATATGCAAATATAACAAATTGTTTATAGTAGAGAGCAATTTTGGGCGTTTTTTGTTTACAGCGGGAAGCAATTTGGCTTTTTGTATCATTTTGCCAAATGTGACATGGTTTAATCTACTAAGCATCCGATAGGGATGAACAGTTGGCAAGCGATTATAACGTTGTCCGAAGTAGAGGATGCTTATGGAGTACTACTGACTTAGCAAAGTAATATATACTGCGTTGGCAAAGTAAGTATATATCCTTTGGGCAAGTCACATTTCTCAAAATGTTCATGATATTATAGATTTAAATTGTGATTGTTCCACACAATATAAGAGAAATTATAATAAACAAAGAAAAAAGAATTTTAATCAAAAAAAGGAAGAATGATCACTCATCCTTCCCTTTCTGCCATCAGTTATTGAAATAAAAATATTACTTCATAGAATAACCTTCGTTCTGAGTCAAACTCGGGTTACGTTGGATCTCGTTTACGGAAAGAGGCCATAATAAGTCAGACTCTTTGATCGTTGCTCCAGATGCGTTTTTAGCACCCACTAACGGAACGTAAGTAACTTGTCCCTGAGTTGTCTCGGAAATATTCGGGAACATGCCTGTACGTATGCACATATCCCACATCTTGAACTCAAGAGGCATCTCGCGCAAACGCTCAGTCCAGCATTCCTCGATAAAGGCTTGCTTACCCAGTCTTTGGAGCTCGGAGGCGATTGTAGAGGCATCTTTACCTTCCATGTTAGCACGAGCCTTCACTTGAGCTAAATAACCAGCAGCCTCAGCGGTCACGCCACTTGATTGAGCGATTGACTCAGCGGCATCCAACAAAGCTTCAGCATATCTATAAACATTCCAGTCTTTTGTACCACGACCTGTTTTCAATAACGCTTCTTCGTCATAGTAGTACCAACAGCAAGCCAGATTTTCAGAGGAAGTCCACTTTGCGCCTGTTTCAGGATTCGTGTATTCCCAATGAAAAAATTGATTCGGTTGAGCACGCAAATCATTCTTTTCATAGATATTCAAGAAACGATTGATAGGTCCATGAATACGTTGAGTAATGGCATAAGTCCCAAACAATTTACTGTCGCCAGAAGTAGCCCCGCCATCAAACGCGTAAGTAGGCAACCAGTTACTAGTGCTTATCTCATTATTATGTTCATACGCATAAATTGCTTCAGCCAGATCATCTGTTGAACGTAACTTATTGTAAGCACTTCCTAATGCCAAATCATCATTTGTAGTTAGACTATGTGCGGAGTTGATAACTTCTTTTACGGTTGTAGCTGCTTCCGCATATTTATGTTGAAGCATATAAACATCTGTTAGAGTCATTGCCGCTACATGTTTTGTTATACGATGTCCATTAGCAGTAAATGTAGATGCAGATAATACGCTCATCGCATCTTTCAAATCATTTTCTATTTGGGTATAAATAGTAGAAGTTTCTGTTCTAGGTAACTCCATATTTACTGCTGCCTCATAAGGGTCAGTGTAAAAAGGAACCGCTCCAAAAGTCTTCACTAAATAGAAATAGTTAAAAGCCCGAAAGAACTTTGCTTCACCCATCAATCTCTCAGACACCGAAGTTTCCATTGAAACGGAAGGGATATATTTAACGATACCATTCGCTATATTAATAGCTCTATAGCAACGTTCCCAAATACCATCCAGAGTTGAAGCAAGTTGCATTGTGTATTGTTGTCGCGTTAACTCTCTGGAATATTTACAAATAATTTCCTGTCCTTCGTAACTATTAGTAAAATAGCCTGTCAAGTTTTCTTGAACAGATTGGAAAGACGCAATATAAGCACTCCCGAAATTTGTATAAGCATATATCGCACCATCACGATACAAACGGTTCACGTTTGCTTCAATCTGTGCTTGTGTCTTATAGTAAGCGATATCCGTTAATGTTGATTTAGGCTCTTCATCAAGGAAATCGCTACAAGCCGTGAGACTCATCAAACCAGCACAAAAAACTGCTATTGTTAATATTTTTTTCATCTTTAAAACTGTCTAATTTGTGTGATTAATTAAAATGTAACATTAACACCGAAGGTGAATGTTCTTGCTCTTGGATAAGAGAAAAATGTCATATTCTGACCAAATTTACCTTTGGTATCTCCACCTGTCTCTGATGTAGATTCGGGATCATATCCATTAAAGTCTTTTGATACAATCTGGAATAAGTTGTTTCCACTAGCATAAAGGCGTAATCCCGCTAAACCGATTTTTTTAGCTACACTCGAATCAAATGTATAACCCAACTGAACCATATTCAAACGCAAGTATGATCCATTAGCAACCCATTGAGAGTCTGTCGCTGAATCTTGTCCTCCATGACCATCATGAGCGATAAAGATCATTTGCTCCATCGTGTCAGGATTTGATCCATTGTATGCATCGGTCAAAATATTAGATAAGCCATTTGTAAAACCAAAACGGTCGTAAGTTGAGTGGTAAAAACGTTGTAAGGTTTCAACTCCCCATACGAATTGCATATCAACCGTTAAATCAAAGTTTTTATAAGAAAAGTTGTTCACCCAGCTTCCTGTCCAATCTGGTAGACCTTTACCTATAATCTGGCGCTCATCAGAACGTTTCGGACGACCCACTTGGTTCTTTTTACATTTACCAGCCTCGAAATCTTCTTTCGTATAGATACCTTCACGAACCAAGCCATAGAAACTACCCATACTTTCACCTACACGTAGAATACTACCACCACTAACCCAGTCGTACATGTATACATCTGCATTTGTATCACCTAACTGGAGGATTTCATTCTTGTTAAAGTTCAGATTTAATGTGGAATTCCAAGTAAACTCTCCTTGAATAGGAGTTCCATTCACCATTATATCTAAACCTTGGTTACGAACGGCACCAATGTTCTTAAAGATGGTCTTAAAACCTGTCGAGTAAGGAACCGGACAATCCAATAACAAATCCGTTGTCTTCTTGTTATAATAAGCGATATCAAAGTTCAAACGGTTTTGGAACAATCCCAAATTGAAACCTACATCAAACTGTCCCGTCTTTTCCCATTTCAAATCTTGGTTTGGCATAGAGCTGATATAAGAATAAGGCGCACGAACACCATTGATCAAGTAAGTACCCGCACCAACTTTTCCTAATGATTTATAAGGATCGATCTCAGAGTTACCCGTCAGACCATAACTAGTATGTAACTTCAAGTTACTGATCACTGGATTATCTTGCAAGAAATCTTCCTGAGAAATATTCCACGCTAAACCAGCGGAAGGGAAGAACGCATATTTATTATTCTCACCAAATTTAGAAGAACCATCAACACGGCCAGTCACTGTTGCTGAATAACGATCCTTAAATGTATAAGCGAAACGCAAGAAATAAGAGTTCATGGCCCAACGAGTCCATTCCGACTCAGGAGAAGAAGGTGTAGTTCCGACTGCCATATTATAATCTTGGTAGAAGTCATCAGAAAAACCTTCGGTTTTCGCTTTGTTTCTTCTATATGTACGTTCCTGCCAAGATAAACCGGCCATAGCATTGATACGGTGATCACCTAATACCTTATTATAGGTCAAATAGGTTTCCTCCTGCCAATACAACGTATTCCAATTTTCGTATTCAGCACGACCATTCGGCATAGAAATATTATTCAAGCCTATTGAGGAATACTCCCGATAAGTGATATTATGGCTATCCAGACCAAACTGAGTCTTCAAATCCAATCCCTCAGCTAAATGGAATGTTAAAGCGGCATTACCGAAAATCTGCGTATTATATTTCATACGTCTCTGATCTTCCAAGATAAATACAGGGTTGGACATACCTTCAAGTCCGGCAAATGAAGTGGAAGTAGATGTGGTAAAATTACCATTCGTATCCCGAACCGGCATCCAAGGAACCATCTCAATCATAGTACGGCGAGCATCCTGTCCACCACCATCTTCTGGGGTATAACGTCCCCAAGTATGGTTTACTAACACATTCACCGCTGTAGACAACCAAGGTGTAGGATTAGCGTCATAAGCCATTTTTGCATTGATACGTTTGTTATACGTATTGTTAACGATACCTTGCTGATCCGTATAGTTTAAGAAAGCACCCACAGAAGAGTTCTTTCCTCCCTGTTGAATATTAATCTGATGATTATGTGAAACAGCGGTACGTGTGGCCTCATCTTGCCAATCCGTATCATATAAAGGATTACCGTTCGCATCAAAATATTTCTTATCATTGAACCAATCAGAGCGATCCAAAGACCAATTCTTACCCAACCATGTGTTCTCATTCTCAAGACCGATCATGAATGCGTCACACCATTCCTGTGAGTTCAGCAAATCCATCTTACGAGCCATCGTGCTTACACTGACAGATCCTTGATAGCTAACGGTTGTACCTTCGCCATCTTTCTTACCCCGCTTCGTGGTTACCATGATAACACCATTCGCACCACGAGCACCATAAATAGCAGCTGCGGAAGCATCTTTCAATACCTCCATAGACTCAATGTCATTCGGATTCACCAAGTCGAAATTCTCCATTACCACACCATCAACTACATACAATGGATCAGAGGAAGAATTGATAGTTGCCATACCACGGATAACTACTCGGTTAGAGTAAGCACCCGGCTGACTGGAGTTGGAGAAGATATTCACACCGGAAACCTTACCACGCAAATTCTCCAAAGCACTAAAACTTTGATTCTTCGTTAATTCCTCGCCTTTAGCGACTGCGATTGAGCCTGTCACATCCGATTTACGCATCGTACCATAACCTACGACTACAACCTCGTCCAAAGTTTGAGTATCTTCCTTCAAAGTAACGTTAATCGCTGATTGGCTTCCCACAGGGATCTCCTGAGACAGATAACCGATATAAGAAACGACTAACACATCGTTTGCGGACACACCCTCAATCGTATAATTACCATCGAAATCGGTGATCGTACCGTTTGTAGTGCCTTTCACCACCACATTGGCA
>OGJU01002073.1_pt1 | contig 10796 bp, 9 predicted proteins | sample 1572251 | NCBI WGS metagenome assembly OGJU01 (sample SAMEA2582144, study PRJEB24529) | metagenome | biome: Human gut stool | place: China | collected 2011
TTATATCCGGAAAAGTATTGGAAACAGATCAATTTTTATTACAACGCCAACAAGGCCTGGGTGCCCGCGAAGAGTACGGAGAAGATCAGAAAGCTGGAGGCTCAGCAGGAGGCGAGGGAGAGCTTTATACAGACAGTTATTCAAGGCGTGTAAGGAAAAAGCCAGGAGATCGGAATTACGGATAAAGAGCAAAAGACTTGCGGAACCAGAGGATAGTGTGATAAGATATGGTATAAAAATGCGGCCGTGAGCGGAAAAATAGTACGGTCGGCAGCAAAGGAGGAAGTCCCATGAAATGTCCGTTTTGTGGTGCCCAGGATACAAAGGTCATCGACTCGCGTCCGGCTGATGATAACAGCTCGATCAGACGCCGACGTCAGTGCGAGGAGTGCGGAAAGCGCTTTACGACATATGAGAAATTAGAGACACTGCCGCTTATGATCATCAAGAAAGATGATTCCAGAGAACCGTACAATCGTGCGAAGATCGAAAACGGAATCCTTTTGTCATGTCATAAGCGTCCGGTCTCCTCGGACCAGATCACGAAGATGATCGACGAGATCGAGAAGCAGATCTTCAGCATGGAAGAGCGTGAGATCCCGTCCGTGACCATCGGCGAGCTTGTCATGAAAAAACTCAAGATGGTGGACGAGGTTGCATACGTCCGTTTCGCGTCTGTCTACAGGGAATTTAAGGATGTGAACGCGTTTATGGATGAATTGGCTAAGTTCTTAAATAATAAATAACAGCAAAAGAGGCGGTTTGGCTGTGCACCGGTCTGCAAAAGGGTCAATGAATGACGTTGTTCACCCGGATAAAAACAGGAGCAGGTATGGCTGAAGTGCTGAATTAAGGGTAATATTATGTTTGAAATATTCTATCCGGGGAACTATGTGGACAGCGCATACGAGATCCCGTACGAGAAACTTTATGAGAGAGGATACCGGGGAATCATCTTCGATGTGGACAATACCCTGGTTCCCCACGGGGCACCGGCGGACAAGCGGGCGATCGAGCTCTTTGAGCGGCTCCGCGCCATCGGCTTTTCCACCTGCATCCTTTCCAATAATAAGGAGCCGCGTGTATCACCTTTTGCGGACAAGGTGGGAAGTCCCTATATTTTTAAGGGTGGGAAACCGTCGAGAAAAGGCTACGAGCGGGCTATGGAGCGGATGAAAACGGACCGTGATACCACTTTTTTTGTCGGCGACCAGCTGTTTACGGACGTCTGGGGCGCAAACAGGACAGGCCTCTATTCGATCCTTGTAAAGCCCATCAATCCAAAAGAAGAGATCCAGATTGTCCTGAAACGGTATCTCGAGGCGGTAGTTCTCATGTTTTACAGGAAACGATTGAAAAAAACGGGGCGGACAGCCGGGGATTTTTGCAAAAAATAGTTGAAAACCGTTGGAGAATAGTATAGAATAGGATAGAATCAGCGATAAGCGTGAAATTTGAAATGAAATAATTGGAAACAGTTTTAAGGAGGATTATCATTTATGGTATCAGCAGGTGATTTCAGAAATGGCGTTACACTTGAAATCGATGGACAGGTTGTTCAGATCTTAGAGTTCCAGCACGTAAAACCGGGTAAGGGTGCTGCTTTCGTTAGAACAAAATTAAAAAACGTTATCAATGGCGGTGTAGTTGAGAGAACATTCCGTCCGACCGAGAAATTCCCAGCAGCAAGAATCGACCGCGTAGATATGCAGTATCTGTATGCAGACGGTGACCTTTACAACTTCATGGATGTTAACACATACGAGCAGATCGCATTATCCACAGATGTTGTAGGTGATGCATTAAAGTTCGTTAAAGAGAACGAGACAGTTAAAGTCTGCTCCTACAATGGCAAGGTATTCTCTGTTGAGGCTCCGTTATTCGTAGAGCTCGAGATCACAGATACAGAGCCGGGCTTCAAGGGCGATACAGCTACAGGCGCAACAAAGCCGGCTACTCTTGAGACAGGCGCTCAGATCAACGTTCCGTTATTCGTTAACCAGGGTGACCGCGTTAAGATCGATACACGTACTGGTGAGTACCTTTCCAGAGCTTAATCCACGAAGTATTATAACCCCAGGAAACCTTATGTTTCCTGGGGTTTTCGTTCCATAAAACGCTGTAAAATACGCACAACCAGTAACGTAATAGTAACAAACTAATAACACTGTGTTCATGAACGCTGCCAGCCCATATCCTGGCGGCTTTTTGTCATTGTTCACGGGTAGGAATTTTCTGAACTGAAAATTCATCTTCTTCACGAAAAATTGCGTAACCGGTTGCCAATTGGGTAAAATTTTCTTATAATGGAAAGCACAGAGAAAGGAAGTGAACACATAATGGAAGGTCGAAGTCATACGATGGAAGCAGACGCACACCCTGAACCAGTGGCAATAGGCATGACAGGGACGATCTGTTATGTGTATTGCCGAATTTAACTGTACAGGAGCTTGTGGACCGGCGCAGGGGAAATGCGGCGGCTGCAGGTGTCTTTGCTTCCATAATCGCGTGAAAAGAACGGCAAAATGCTGAGCGAAAGCAACTGATTATGGGGGAAAAGAAAATGCCGAATGATGGAAATGAGACATTTGACATGGAGCATCTTCTGGAGCTGGCGAAGGAGAAAAAGTACCGCCTGTTAAAGGAAGAGCTTGTGGAACTGCACGAGGTGGATATCGCGTCATTCATCGAAGAACTGGATTCTGAGCGTACGGTCATCGTGTTCCGGATGCTGCCGAAGGCGCTGGCGACCGAAGTGTTTGCCGAGCTTCCGGTGGACAAGCAGAGTCACATTATCAACAGCATCACCGATAAAGAGCTTTCCGAGATCGTGGAAGAGCTTTATGTGGATGATGCCGTAGACCTGGTGGAGGAACTTCCGGCAACGGTGGTCCGCCGTGTCCTTCAGAACACGAAACCGGAGACGAGAAAACTGATCAACCAGTTCTTAAACTATCCGGAAAACACAGCCGGAAGTATCATGACGGCTGAGTACGTCGGATTAAAGAAGACTATGACGGTGGAACAGTGTTTCGCCTATATCCGTCATCACGCGGTGGATTCCGAGACGATCTACACCTGCTATGTGATGGACGAAAAACGAATGCTGGACGGCGTTGTGACGGTAAAGGATCTTCTCCTTCAGCCCTATGAGCGTCTGGTGGGCGATATTATGGACACCCACGTCATCAAAGCCCAGACGACCGATGACCAGGAGCAGGTGGCGGACACGATGAACAAGTACGGTCTGCTCTCCATGCCGGTAGTTGACAGTGAGGACCGCCTTGTGGGAATCATCACCGTTGACGATGTCATGGAAGTCATGGAAGAAGAGGCCACCGAGGACTTCGAGAAGATGGCGGCGATGCTGCCGAGTGAAAAGCCGTATCTAAAGACCGGCGTCTTCACATTGGCAAAAAACAGGATCCCGTGGCTTCTGATCTTAATGCTTTCCAGTACGATCACCGGCGGAATCCTCGTAAAATATGAGAATGCCTTTGCGGCAATCCCGCTTCTTGTAAGCTTTATCCCGATGCTTATGGATACCGGCGGAAACTCCGGAAGCCAGAGCAGCACCATGATCATCCGTGATATGGCTATCGGCGATGTGGAGCCTTCGGATATCCTGAAGGTCGTGGGGAAGGAAGTACGGGTCGGCGTGATCGTTGGATTTGTCCTGGCGGTGGTAAACTTTATCCGTCTGATGATCCAGTATCCGGGCAACACGATGATCTGCGTGACCGTCGTGATCAGCCTGTTCTGTACGGTTATCGTTGCGAAGACGATCGGATGCACACTGCCGATCGGGGCGAAGGTCTTAAAGCTTGATCCGGCGATCATGGCGTCACCGATGATCACGACGATCGTGGATGCGGTGAGTCTGATGGTGTACTTTAATCTGGCTTGTCATTTATTAGATATGACGGTATAGAAAAAAAGAATGTCTGTCTGCGGAACTATCCGCGGATAAATATATATCAACAGGAGATATGGATTATGGAAAAAATCAGAACAAGATTTGCGCCGAGCCCGACCGGCCGGATGCATGTAGGTAATTTAAGAACAGCTCTTTACACATACCTGATCGCAAAGCATGAAGGCGGAGATTTCATTCTCCGTATTGAGGATACAGACCAGGAGCGCCATGTTGAGGGTGCTGAGGGAATCATCTACCGCACACTGGAAAAGACCGGACTGATCCATGACGAGGGTCCGGATAAGGACGGCGGCTATGGTCCGTATGTCCAGAGTGAGCGCCAGAAAGCCGGAATCTACATGGAGTACGCGAAAAAGCTTGTAGAAAAAGGTGAGGCATATTACTGCTTCTGTACCCAGGAGCGCTTAAATTCATTAAAGAAGACCGTAAACGGTGAGGAGATCATGGTATACGATAAGCACTGCCTGCATCTTACCAAAGAAGAGGTAGAGGCAAACTTAAAGGCAGGAAAGCCGTTCGTTATCCGCCAGAACAACCCGAAAGAGGGAACTACAACATTCCACGATGAGATCTACGGAGATATCACGGTAGACAACGCAGAGCTCGACGATATGGTTCTTATCAAATCCGACGGATACCCAACCTACAACTTCGCAAACGTTGTGGATGACCATCTGATGAAGATCACACACGTTGTCCGCGGAAACGAGTACCTTTCTTCCTCCCCGAAGTACAACCGTCTCTACGATGCATTCGGCTGGAAAGTTCCGGTATATGTACACTGCCCAACCATCACAAACGAGGAGCACAAGAAATTAAGCAAGAGAAGCGGACATTCCTCCTTCGAGGATCTTCTCGAGCAGGGCTTTTTAACAGAGGCGATCGTAAACTTCGTTGCCCTCTTAGGATGGTCCCCGACAGACAACCAGGAGTTCTTTACTCTTGAGGAGCTTGTAAAAGCGTTCGACTACCACAATATGAGCAAGTCCCCGGCTGTCTTCGATATGACAAAGCTTCGCTGGATGAACGGCGAGTACATCAAGAAGATGGACGATGAGAAGTTCTTCGAGCTTGCAAAGCCGTACCTTGAGACTGCGATCAAGAAACCGTTAGACTTAAAGAAGATCGCCGGAATGGTGAAGACGAGAATCGAGACACTGTGCGATATCGCGGATCAGGTCGACTTCTTCGAGGAGATGCCGGAGTACAGCGCGGACATGTATGTTCATAAGAAGATGAAGACAACAAAGGAGAACTCCTTAGAGACATTAAAGGAGGTTCTTCCGATCCTTGAGGCACAGGAAATCTACAGCAACGACGCTCTGTTTGAGACCCTGTCCAAATATGTTGCCGATAAGGGCGTAAAGACTGGTTTCGTTATGTGGCCGATCCGCACAGCAGTATCTGGAAAACAGATGACACCGGCAGGCGCTACCGAGATCATGGAGATCATCGGAAAAGAGGAGTCCCTGGCACGTATCAGGAAGGGAATTGAGTTGTTGGAGGCTGCTGAGTAATTTGCAAATCGCGTAGCGGTGAGATGACTGAACAGTCGCAAAACCGCAATACGATCATGCGGCGGACCGGGCAGAAACAGAAAGAAACCTGACCGGAATGGATAAATATGGATTTTAATAAAGCACAGATGACGGCCTTGGAGCACCGGGATGGACCGATGATGGTCTTAGCGGGTCCGGGGTCCGGAAAGACGACAGTAATTACACACAGAATCAAGAGACTGCTGGAGGCGGGCGTTGACCCCTCCGGCATTCTTGTCATTACGTTCACGAAAGCGGCGGCCGCGGAGATGAAGGAGCGGTTTCTCAGACTGGCGCGGGAGGAAGATGAAAGGCGGAAGCAGGCGGGGCAGAAAGCCTGGGGGCTGCATCGGCCGCAAGGGGCTGGAAGTTCTTTGGAAGCTGCAGGCAGCCGCATGAGCTTTGGAACTTTCCATTCCGTCTTTTACCACATCTTAAAGTGGGCGTACCGCTTTCCCGCCGGAAATGTGATTAGCGGGGAGGAAAAGCGGCAGTATTTTAAAAAGTTTCTCGATGAGTCCGGGATGGAGGTGGAGGACGAGGCGGAGTTTATCTCCTCCATCATCAACGAGATCAGCTACGTGAAGGGCGAGCGCCTTGACTTAAAATATTACTATTCCCAGAACTGCCCGGAAGAGTGGTTTAAGAAGCTCTATGACGGGTACGATGAGATGCTGGAGCAGACGGGAAAGATCGATTTCGACGATATGCTCGTCATGTGCCATGAGCTGTTCACGAAGCGGAAGGACATCCTGGCTGCCTGGCAGAAAAAATTCAAGTATATTCTGGTGGACGAATTCCAGGACATCAATCTTTTGCAGTACCAGGTGGTGCGGATGTTAGCGCTGCCGGAAAATAACCTCTTTATCGTCGGGGATGATGACCAGTCCATTTATCGGTTCCGCGGGGCGAAGCCGGAGATCATGCTGGGATTTGAGAAGGATTTTCCGGGGACGAAGAGAGTTCTTCTTGGAACAAACTACCGGTCCACAAAGGAGATCGTGGAGACTTCGCTGAAGCTTATTGGGCACAATAAGGTTCGCTTTGAGAAGAAACTGGAGCCGTTCCGGGGATCCGGGCGGCCGGTGGATTTCAGGGTCTTTGACAATCCGGGACAGGAGATGGACACGGTGGCCCAGAGTATCCGGGCGTACCATGACGCCGGGTACATGTGGAACGAGATCGCGGTGCTGTTCCGCACCGGAGCGAACTCCGGGCTGATGGCGGAGCGGCTCATGGGATACAATATTCCCTTTCAGCTCCGGGATGTGATCCCAAACCTCTATAGCCACTGGATCGCGAAGGACCTCTTTGCCTACATGGAGATCGCGGCGGGCAGCAGAAAACGGTCGGATTTCTACCGGATCATGAACCGTCCGAACCGGTATTTCAGCAGGGACGCCTTTGATACGCCGACGGTGTCCTTCGATCGGTTAAAGTCCTTTTATCAGGACAGGGACTGGATGGAGGACCGGATATGCGACCTGGAGGCGGATCTCAGGACCATGTCGAGACTGAAGCCTGTGGCAGCGGTGAACTATATCCGCAAGGTCATCGGATATGACGATTATCTCAGGTCCTACGCGGAGTTCCGGAGAATGAAACCGGAGGAACTTTTCGAGACAGCGGACAAGCTGGCGGAGAGTGCGGCAGAGTTTGAGACCTTCGATGCCTGGAAGGAACATGCGGTGCGGTACGAGGAAGAGTTGAAAAAGCAGAATCTCGAGGAGACCAGGGAAGCGAAAGACCGGGTGACACTGTCCACGATGCACAGCGCGAAGGGGCTGGAATATCCGGTGGTGTTCGTGGTGGATGTGAATGAGGGGATCGTTCCGCATCACAAGGCGGGACTCCCGGCGGATATTGAGGAAGAGCGGCGGCTGTTTTATGTGGCCCTGACCCGAGCAAAGGACCGGCTCCATGTGGCGGCGGTGCGGGAGCGGTATCACAGGAAGACGGATGTTTCGCGGTTTATCGGGGAAGCAGGTTTGTAGAGGATTCAGAGAGGAGCCAGAGTCATTGCGGCTTAGGCCGCCGGAAAGGCACCATAGCAGAGAACAGTTCTTTCCTGCTGTGAATGCCTGAAGAATGGAGGAGACAAATGGGACTTGTCCATATTTATTGTGGTGACGGAAAAGGAAAGACCAGCGCAGCGATAGGGCTTGCGGTCCGGGCAGCGGGCAGCGGTAGGCGTGTCGTGATCGCGCGGTTTTTAAAGACAGATAACTCCGGGGAAGTGGAGATCTTAAAGAGACTTCCGGAGGTGACACTGATCCCGTGCCGGAAGAACTTTGGCTTTGTCCGGTCCATGGATGAGGAGACGAAAAAAGAGTGCGCGGATTATAACAGAAATCTGTTTTTGGAGGCGGCAGAGCTGGCGAAAACTGCGGATCTCGTGGTCTTTGACGAGATCATGGCGGCGGTGAACTACGGGATGGTACCGGAAAAGGACATCCTGGATTTTCTGGAAAACCGGCCGAAAAAGGGCGAGCCGGATGGGCTGGAAATTGTCCTTACGGGGCGGAACCCGTCGGAGTCGTTACTTGGGGCGGCGGACTATGTGTCGGAGATCTGTAAGAGAAAGCATCCGTTTGACAAGGGAATCATGGCACGACGCGGAGTAGAATACTGATGTTACTGTGCGTGGGCATGGAGTGCCCGTGTACTGTAACTGGATTTAGGTAATTCTTTCTATTGATTTTATGGATGTTTACTGGTATTCTATAAAAAACAGCGGCCGCAGAAAAAACGGCTGTCAATTAACGGCACACTGCCGGAAATGAGAGGGAAATTAAGGTTATGGCAAAGGAAAAAAACATGAACCAGGACGCAGCAAACGACGAGGAGATGACTGTCACTCTGACACTGGATGATGGAACAGATTTAGAGTGCGTGGTTCTTACGATCTTCGAGGCGGCTGATAAGGAATATATTGCGCTTCTCCCGTTAGACGGCAATGAGGCTGAGGATGGAGAGGTCTACTTATACCGCTATACAGAGGACGCAGATGGCAACCCGGATATCCAGAATATCGAGAGCGACGAGGAGTACGAGATCGTTGCGGACGCCTTCGACGAGTTCCTTGATACAGCGGAGTACGATGAGATCGTAAGCGAGGAAGACTTAGACGACTAAGCCGGGAGCAAAATAGTGTTTCCATGTTGGGTCTGTCAACAGAGCAGCGGAAAATGGAGATATGTTTCTGACAGGAAAACTGATTCGGAGACAAAGATAAAAAGCATTGATGGAGTCAAAAAGATATATCCGGTCACAAAAAATTGACCGGATGAACTCTTTTTGGCTCCTTTTTTGCGGAAATTCCCTTCCTTTTCCGCATGTTTTGTGCTATGCTAAATACACTTGTGGTCGTATGGGATCACATTAAATTATGTAAAAACCATATTTTTGCGTATAAAGGTTTAGAAAGGAAAATTACCATGAAACTTGGCATTGTCGGCCTGCCGAACGTAGGTAAAAGTACATTATTCAACTCTTTGACAAAGGCGGGCGCTGAATCCGCAAACTATCCGTTCTGTACCATCGACCCGAACGTGGGCGTTGTTGCGGTACCGGATTTCCGCTTGAAGCTCTTATCGGATCTTTACAACTCCGAGAAGATCACACCGGCTGTGATCGAGTTCGTAGATATCGCAGGTCTCGTAAAGGGTGCATCCAAAGGTGAGGGACTTGGAAACCAGTTCCTCGCGAATATCCGTGAGGTAGACGCTATCGTTCACGTTGTCCGCTGCTTCGAGGACCCGAACGTTATCCATGTAGACGGAAGCGTTGATCCGCTCCGCGACATCGAGACTATCAACTTAGAGCTGATCTTCTCCGATATCGAGGTCATCGACCGCCGGATCGCGAAGATGGGCAAGGGCGCAGCTTCCAACAAGGCACTTGCGAAGGAATTAAATATCTTAAAGGCTGTGAAGGAACACCTCGAGAACGGCAAGCTTGCAAAGAGCTTTGAGTGTGAGGACGATGAGGAGCAGGCATTTGTTGCTTCCTTAGATCTCCTTACCTGGAAACCGGTGATCTTCGCTGCGAACGTCGGTGAGGATGATCTTGCCGATGACGGCGCTTCCAATCCGCATGTACAGGCTGTCCGCAAGTTCGCTTCTGAGAACGACAGCGAAGTGTTTGTTGTGTGCGCGCAGATCGAGGAGGAGATCTCCGAGTTAGATGACGATGAGAAAAAGATGTTCTTAGATGACCTTGGTTTAAAGGAGTCCGGACTTGACAAGCTGATCGCGGCAAGCTACCGTCTCCTCGGTCTTATCAGCTACCTGACAGCAGGAGAGAAGGAGACACGTGCATGGACCATCAAGGTCGGCACAAAAGCACCGCAGGCAGCAGGAAAGATCCACACCGATTTCGAGCGCGGATTTATCAAGGCAGAGGTTGTAAACTACAAGGATCTCTTAGACTGCGGTTCCTACAACGGAGCGAAGGAAAAAGGACTTGTCCGCATGGAAGGTAAGGACTACGTGATGAAGGACGGAGATGTTGTTCTCTTCCGCTTTAACGTATAATTTTCGGCTGGATGACAGGCTTGTTATAACAGATGGAGCAGCTGCGGAAAGTCCGAAAGTTTCCTGTGCGGATCGCAAGATCACAGGAACTGAACAGTTGTTATAAAGAAGTATAAGAAAAGCCATGGAATGCGTATCATGTACGATTCCATGGCTTTTTTTGATCAAAATTTGTCTCAGTCAGATAAAACCCCCACATCTTTTGGATGTTAGGTAACACCAATTTGTCTCAGCTGCGTCCAATCTCCGGCTGAGATAAACACTCCTCGAAGGCGCATATGTCTGGAAGACAATGGGGTGCGCCGATCGAAACGGAGCGCAGAGCGCAATGTTCTGAAAGAAAGTTGTTGGCTTTCACTAACTGAAATGGAGAGGAGTCTGTGCTGCCTTCTTCTATCTGTGCATGATCTCCCACACGGTGGAGACATAAAGCCGCAGCCCCGTGAGCAGGGACGACTCATCAAAATTAAAATGATCATTGTGGTGCGGAGCAGCAATATTGGAGCCGATGCACATATAAGCAGCCTTTCCGCCGTGGGACTGGACTTTTGCCATCAGGTAGGTGGCATCCTCAGACCCGGAGAAAGCGGCTTCCTTTACATAATTGGTGAGCTCCGGGACTCTCGCGGCTCCGGCCCTGATGAACGGTTCCAGCTCTGCACTGCTGTCGGCACTTGAAGCGCTGCCCATGATCTTTGTATCCACGGAGCAGTCGAACATTTCAGCGGCCCCGTTTACCGCGCTCATCGCCTTTTTCAGGACAAGCTCCTGAATATCGGCGGTCTC
>OGJU01002074.1_pt1 | contig 10787 bp, 10 predicted proteins | sample 1572251 | NCBI WGS metagenome assembly OGJU01 (sample SAMEA2582144, study PRJEB24529) | metagenome | biome: Human gut stool | place: China | collected 2011
GAACTGGGCTACACCAACATCTACGAATTCGGCGGCATCAACACCTGGCCCTATGCAACCGAGCCGTAAGGTAAAGAAATCTGTAAGTAGTGCAAAATCTACATCGCTATAGACAAAGAAAAAACAAGGCAAACACTTAGGCTACTTAAAGTATAACTGTGGAGGGATCATATGAGTCGTACCAGACTACTACATATCCTTTCAATTTTAGAGACTGAAACAAATGTATCCTGTGGCCTAACACTACAAGAAATTTGTCGCATTTTATTTGAACGATATCCAGAGGAGGCTTGCTCTGAACAGCGGGTTCGTGAAGACATCTCTGTTCTACAGGCTCTTAGCGAAGAGAAACTCATGGCGTTTGAACTAAAGCATGAGGCCGGGCCTCACAATCAACGGAGATATAAGCTTTATCATCCTACGTTCGGATTAAATGAAGCACGAATGGTGTTTGATTCGATCTCCATTAGCCAATTTTTGAGTCAATCACAAAAGAATTCACTTATATCTCAACTGGAAGGATTTCTTTCCCACAGTGAAGTACAACAGTTGAAACAACGTGTTCGCGTAAGGCCTTGTTTGATGCAGAACGAGATGCTTCCACAAACACTTTTCATATTTCAAAAAACTAATTTGTTATACTTATAATAGAGTCATTATAAATTCGGAGGTCACCCATGAGATATGAACTTGAAAAATTCTTCTCAAATCCTTGTGAATCCAGTGGGCTGCTAATAGCAGAAGCACCTACCGGATATGGGAAGACATACGAAACAATCCAAGCGATTTACCGGTATATTGAAAAAGGTGGAAAATCTCAGATTCTATTTATAACAAATCTTCTTAAAAACCTGCCTGAAGATGAATTGCGGAACATCTATGAACAAAATGGTAGAGGTATTCTGTTCAAAAAAGAAGTATTGGTCCTGTCCTCTGTTGCCTCAAACGTGGAGAAGGTTATTTTAACAGAAAAAATTCCGCCTGAGTTTCAGACGGATGCATACCAGGAACTTTTATCTGCTTGCCAGAAGAAAAAACAATATCAGCAACAGTTTGGCGAGGCAGGCAAAGAGATAACGAAACATATTGATGACCAGATCCGTGAGAAACTGGAACCTCGATTTCGGCGTGAACTGGAAGTACACCTTCAAAAGACTTTTCCAGGGGGGCCAAGACCCCGTCGGGATGCGATCCGAAATAAAGAAAAATACAAATGGATGGCAACATTCTATCCAGCTATTTTCTGGACGGAATATAAAGTGCTCCTGTTATCCGTAGAAAAGCTAATGGCGCGTAATATTCCCTTGGTAGAGCCAAGCTTTGACTGTCTATCTGAGCGGATGCTGAAAAACAAGATTGTATGCATTGATGAATTTGATGCCTCACGGTCGGTTATCTTAGATAGCCTGATTGAGCGGGCACTTGATCTGCGAGCGGATTACTTACAATTATTCTTGCAGGTTTATCGGGGCGCTACCACTCATCAAATATCCCGTGAACTGGAGACAGTCAGAAAAACTTATGAGGCTGGCCGTACCCTGACATGGGAAAAACTCTTAAAAGAAGCGCAGGATATCTATCAGGAAGGTGCTCTCCATTACAGCATGAAAACTGTAGATACAGCAATTGACAAAGGAAGAAACTTCCTATTTCATGACACTTCCTACCACACTGTTTTAGACGGAAATCGCACACACATACGCGCAGTGTGCAATCAAACAGATGCTCAAGTTCAGATTCACTTCGAGGAAAAAGACGAGTACTATGCGCACCAAGATGAGCCGCGTATTGTACTTCAAAATCTTTTGCGGAGAATCCATGTATTTTTGCTGCGTTTTCAAAGGTATGTATATGGATGGGCCGAATCTTATGCCAAACTGGTCAACGCAGGCAGACAACAAACGGAAGACCTCTATACCATAGCTGCCGCGACCGAAAGCATTTTCCGGCAGTTCGATTTGACGTCAGAGCAAACACGCCTAATGTCAGAAGAACTTACAGGTAACAAGGGCGGGCGATCCATACAGGACGTGATTTCTCCTAATTTGTCTTTTTATGAAACTGGATTTCGCCTTTTTGAATTTATTGACGATGACCATCATCGAGCCCAAACCTATTTGCAATATTTACAGATGCGAAATACGCCGGAAAATGTCCTGTTATACTTGTGTCGGCAAGCAAAAGTTGTTGGGCTCTCCGCAACTGCAGCATTGCCCACTGTCCTTGGGAATTATGATTTGAAGTATATAAAGGAACAACTGAAAGAGCATTACCATGAACTTTCTGATGAAACAAAGGCCTCCATACAGAGAGAGCTGGAAACGCTGTGGCGTCCATACCAAGAGGGTCGAATTCAAATCAATTTGCAGGTGGTAGACCGTGGCAAGGATCACTTGTTGCTCTCGGAACGACTGGAAGATATTTTCTCTCAAAAAACGCTGGCGCAAAAATATGCACATCGTTTTACGACTTTAGGCCCCGGAGAATACGTCCAGAATCGATATTGCAATATATTGACAGCGATGAAAGCGTTTTGGACACACACAGATATTCGTGCGTTTCTCTGTCTGAATCAAGTATTGCCCATGCCAGGGAAACGAGCGATGGATGAAGATTTACTACGAGACGCATTAAAAGACTTGCAGAAAATATATGCTCCACAGGCCGTTGGAGAAATGGTCACCTTACGCAGTGGGGAACTATTTGAGGACAGCAAAGGCCGTTTGCTTCAAGATTTACAAACCGGTGCCAAACGCTTTGTGCTATCCAGCTACCAGACACTTGGAGCGGGGCAGAATTTACAGTATCCTATCCAAGATTTAAGCAATCTTGTTACATTGAATGCTGAGTATGATGAAAAAGATCCCCGATTTGAGAAAAAGGATTTTGATGCTCTGTATTTGGGAGATATCACACATACCGTCGTGAACCTAAATGAGGATGGCCCTTTGAGCGCGCAGGAATTGATGAAATTCTGCTTTCAGGTAGAGTGTCTCTACGAAAATGATGAGATCTCCTACCGCACATTGAATCGTCTACTCAAAGATGGTATCGGCCGTTTTTCGGGGAGACGCCCGCCAAATGCTTCTGCTCAAAGCAGCTTACGACGAAGCGACAGTGTTCACGGACAGATTACGCGAGATGTAATCCAGGCAGTAGGACGTATGGGACGGACTTTCTTAAAAAATCCGTCTGTGTATTTATTTACCACGGAGAAAACTTTATATGACTTGGATCTCACCTGTCTGAACGGACGTATTTTAAGTCCGGAAATGGAGGCATTGCGGAAGGCGAGTACCGATTTGGGTGGTGGAGAAATCTGCATCGATCATACCCATAATGAAGCGGAACGCAAAGCGACCAGAGGCAATGCATACATTTTGCGGATGTTAAATGTCGATTGGACCGAAGAAACCATGGCTCTTTGGAAAGCCCTACGTCAAACGGTCCTCCAATATCCCAGGGCCGGACGCGATGTCTTGGATGGAAATTCTATGATACGCACCTACTATATCCCGCTGGCACAAGATAGACACTGCTATTTCTATGCACAAAAAGGAGACTTTTCGGAAGTTATCCTCTCTTGTGGCCAAGATAAAATGCAGTTTGCAGCAAGTCTTCCAGAGGGATTGTTTCCTTCTACCGTAAGTGAAGAAGAAGCACGTCTTGCGCAAATCCTGTCTTACCCAGGATTAAAAGAGCATTTTATCAATCGCGGATGGGCTACAGAGTTTGGAACTGGTCCATATATTATGAGCCCTGTTCTGTTTCAGAATATTTATAAAGGCGCTTTGGGAGAGGCAGCAGGCAAATTTATTTTAGAAAAGGAACTGGGGCTCACACTACAAGAAATCGAAGATCCGGAGAAATTCGAATCATTTGATTTTGTTGCTGACGGAGATGTCTTCTTTGATTTTAAGCATTGGAAATGGAATATGCAGGTAGAGGAAAGCCCGATGCGGGCAAAAGTTCTGAAAAAATTGGATGCGGTAGGCGGCAAAAAAGCGTTCATCGTAAACCTATTCTCAGATGGCGTGTCAAGGCCGACCTGCAGCAATGACGGGCGTCTTATCGAAGTGCCTGGAATACTTCTTCCTACCGGCCAACTTGACCAGTCCACAATGGACTATATAAGGAGGTTTCTCTTGTGATTCAGACCAATCAAATGGAGATTACTTTTGATTTTGAAGCAATTGCAAGGGATTTTACAATTTTTGAAGCAAAGCGAGATCAGGGCAATTATTGGAAAAGCAAGGTTCCAGATGTCGCCTTACAGGAGTGTAAGGCATTGGCCGTCGTGTATGAACGGGGTCCAAGTTGCTATATCTTATATCATCGCGCTTCTGTTGAACAATACTCGCTCAAACAGGCACTGGAATGCTGTGAAGATAATGTGCGAGTACAGGAAATCACCGCGCAGAAGTTGGCTGAAACGAAAAAACACCTTTTGGCACAGTTACTGTGTAATGCGCTTCCCGGTATCCAAGCAAACGGTGAACTATATCATAATGTGACCGGAAAGCTGTATTACATGCAACCCGGCTGGTTCTATTACCGCAAAGAAGTATTGGCCAGTTTTTGGACACTCCAAATTTCATTTACAAAAGACTGCTGTGTTAAGCTGGATGTCAAAACCTTCAGCAATGTCCGAATCAAACAAGATAGCAAAAATAAACCGCAATATCTGTTTGATCCCGAATACTACGTACTGCGGCGGGCATTGCGAGATGATCCTGGTAAAAGTACAGATCACTTTGTAATTGGAGCACTTAACCAAAGGCGGAAAAATACCGTACCTTTTTTAGATTTTGGCTCGTTGACTGATTATCAAAATTGTAAAGTCGGGATTTTACATCAGTTTTTGCGAGACGTGCAAACATCCCTATCCCCGTATCTATCTTTGACAATAGTTTCCCTTGATGAAAGTACCCATCTGGGAGTATCTGGCTCGGTCGATAGTATGACAGGAATCAGAAATCGATTGAGAGAGACACCCCTATACTTGGAGGATACCGTACAAGACGAGCAATCCCATACATTAATCTCCATGCTGCGTTATGAACTGGCGCAATATAGTGAAGTTACCTTTATGGAGGGAACTCCAGAAAAAGGTGATGCACTACTTCGGATCATACATCATCCTCCGTTTTATGAAGAGCATCCGGAAGATGATGAGTATTTGAAAGCACCCAAGCATTGTATTGTACAGCATGTAACGGTCGAAGATTTTCAGCTAACAGGGATGAATGGGCGCGGAACAAAAGAAAAAGAAGACCACAAACTGCTAAAAGTCATCCAGGAACTTGCTATTAAGATTGATGTAAACCGACGGCAGATGACCTGCTATGATTGGTCCAAACTGGATTTCAATAATCCTATTACATTTGTCGTGGCAACTTTCGATTATAAGAACCAAAGTAAACCTATCTGTTATGATATGCTCCGCGTACAGCCGGGTGGAGAACTATACTTTGAATCGTGGCAGCAATCTTTCTGTGAGGATAATTCTGAACGAGAAAAAATTTCTGCAGCGTTTGAAACGCCCTATGGAAAGTTTGATACTACGATCAAAGGTCTTGTCTATGAGGAGGAAGATAACATCAATATCATTTACGACACCGACCACTATACTCTCCCTAATATGCAGGACCTCGAGCTGGTTCTTAGCGCGACACGAGATGATGAACAAATCCCGATCAAGCCGCTTGTAGAAACCATACAGAAATACGCTTGTAGCTTGTCCGGCACCGAGAGAGCGCGATGCCAAATTATTCTGGATGAAATAAACCAGTATGGTATGCAAGTTAGCAGAAAAGAATTACGGCACATTCTCAATTTGAAGAGCAACCTGGGCAAACAGATCAACCAATTTATTTTTGAGGAGAGCGGCGTTTTAATCGGAAATGCCCTCAAAAGCGCCCGAAATAAAGAAGCACTTTTCGGCGGGGTATTAGGAATTCGCCATTTTTGTAAAGATAATGCCCAGTACTACTATTCAGGATATCTTGGCAAATCTATAAACCGGTCATTACCTCATGCTTGTAGAATCCGAAAGGTTTGCTCAACTGGTCAAACATTGCAATTCGAAAGATACCTCCCTCTGCTCGAGGTAGATTTCATACGAGCAAACGGATGGACGGTCATTCCTTTCCCCTTCAAGTATTTGCGTGAATGGAGGTTACAACAGGGATAAAGTTAAAATCTGCATCGCCGAAACAAAGAATACACGGGACGCGCCCAAAGGCGCGTCCCGTTGCTCATTTTCTGCCGATTTGTCCTCACGGTTTCCCCAGCCAGTCCTTGAACTCCTCCAGGGTGATGACCTCCCGGTCGCATTTCTTTTTCATCTCCCGGGCCTGTTCGCTCCAGGCGTAGAACTGCTCGTCGGTGATACGGCCGGCCTTGATCCAGGCAAAGCGCTTCTTGTACTCCTTGCGGTAGGCCTTGAACACCGGATCCTCGGACTGCCTTTTGGTCCCCTGCTGAAAGGCCCCGGCCTCCCGGCAGGTCTGCTGTCCGGAAGCCACCGGGCGCTCACAGTACTCCGCGCTGACCCGGCCGGTCTGGGGGAACCACCGTCCGCAGTTCTTGCACCGCCGGACGGTGATCCCGCGCTCCACACAGCTGCGCAGGGAGTAGTCGATCATGTCCGAAATGTGGAGGGGATACAGAACCGGAGAACACCGGTCCGGCTCCACCGGTTCAAAGCTGAGGGGGATGGGCCGGAAGGAAAACAGAGACGGATCCTTGGGGGCATCGTAGAGATAGTGGGCCGACGCCTTCTGTTGGGGATCCCGCCCTGCCTTGTCCACATCCAGAACGAGATCAAAAAAGCGCTGTACCTGCTGCTGATACAGCGGGAGCTGTTCTGGGAGGCCCTGCAGCTCCTCCAGCATCTGCTGATCCTCCCTGCTTCCCCGGTCCTGGGTGATCCCCATGCGTCCAAACCGCTCAAACCAGCGCACATACAGAAGATGCAGGTAGATGTGCCGGCTCCCAAGGTCACCCAGGTCCATCAAGGTACGGACCCCAGCCTCTTTATCATCCCTGTCGATCAGAAGGGACCAGTTTTCATAAGCCTGTCGCAGCAGAGGCTCCAGCTCCTTACAGTCGGTCTCCAGAAAAGACAGCAGGCTCTCCAGGAACGGGAATTCCTTGTAGGTCGAGGGAACGCCCTGGACCCCGTGGCTATCAAATTGGAAAACCTCTTTTTTCTCAGAGAAGTACATCTTGGCATACCACATGTCGGTGCCCTCCAAAATAGACAATCGTAAAAAATTTATAAAATAGTCTTGACAAGGGGGGTAGGTTCACATGCTACAATACTCTCGCAGGGAACTGTCAAAATAATTTTACAATAGTCTAACATCCGCAAATCCGATTGTCAGCGGGGAATTGGTCCCCAACATTCGGAACGGCACCTTGAAAACCGAATACCCATCACCAGAGACGATACTCCACGGGGAAGCAACGCCAGGACGTTGTCGCAGGGCTCTGACAGCTGAGCGTGTCAAGGGGAAGAAAACGCTGTGTTGGTCAAACAAGGCCGCAGGGCAGGAACCGGTATGGTGCATGGCCAAAACCAGAAAAGAAAAAGACAGACCCTGTAAAAAAACGCTGAACTGCTGCAACAGTTCAGCGGCCTGCCGCGTTTCGGAAAACACAGCCTGATCTGTGTCCCAGTTTAACAGAGAGACCTCCGAAATGCAAGAAATTTTTTCTCTGAATTTGAAACACCGGAGGTACTAAACATTGAAACTGTCTGTCTACAAATCCTACGACGACCTGCCCCTGTTCCTCAACGCCAAGATGGTGGCGCAGGTGCTGGGCGTGTCCATCTCCACCACCTACGAGTTGCTCAACGACCCCGGCTTCCCCACGCTGCGTGTGGGGAGCCGCATGGTAGTTCCGAAAGAGAAATTCATCCAATGGGCGGAGGGACAGTCGGGAGGTACGAAATGAGAAAACAGCACTGGCCCAAGCGGGACCCTATCAAGAACTACTTCCCCCTCCCCAACGAGATCTTCTCCCTGGGACTGTCTGCCGGGGCAATTGCAGTCTACGGATTTCTCCTCCATCGGGAGGACCGAAAGACCTACCAGTGCGTGGCCAGCTACCGGACCATCGGAGAGGCGGTGGGGATGAGCGTCAACACGGTGCGCAAGTATGTGACCGAACTGGAGGATCGTGGTCTGATCCGGACGGAGCGCACCACCGTCACCACCCGGGACGGACGTACCCTCAACGGCTGTCTGCGTTACTACATCCTGCCCATCCAGATGTCCATCGAACAGTTCTATGAGCGACAGCTCCACGCAGCTGACCTGGCGCTGGAACGACAGAGAGCGGAACAGCGCATGGCGGCGCTGAAGAGAAAGGAGTGTGCATCCGGATGCTGATGCAGATGATCGACTGCATGATCGAGCAGGATCCGTTTCTGTCAGCACGGCGCACCATAGACATGCGGCGGTACATTGTCAATCGGTGGAACCGTACGCACGAGGAGTCTATCGACGAAGATGCGGTAGCTCTGTTCCTCTGCGATGAGAGCCGTGGAAACCTGACAGATGAACAAAGAGTCTTTGCGAGGGAGTGCCGTGAGGAGATCAAGACCTGCTATCGAAATGTGGTGTTCCAGATGTTTCAGTGCGGCGAGATGATGCGCCGACATTTGGTGTCCGGCCCGGAGGAATACTGCCGGATCTTTCTGCCGCAGTACGCCGTCCCCTGCAGCAAGCAACTCTCCCCGTGTAACGGCCTGTGAGCCGCTATGCGCCCTCTTTGGGGGCAGGGCAGAGCCCCCCTGCCCCACTGGGGGCTTTCAGGGCGGATTTGGCCCGTTGTTCCACCGCTGTGGAGGAGACCTATCCGGGGAATTTGCCGTCCCATAACTGATTTACAGAGGACGAAAGGAAAAGCAGGAGAAAGCCCTGGCGCTTTTGTGCGCCCGGGCAGTCACATCCGCCCGCAGTGCGGGCGGTTTCGGGGATTTGGAGTTGGCGCTGTTTCGGCCAGTAGGCTTTGGGATTGGCGCTGTTCTTGTGAAAAGCCGCCTGAATCCCCGCCGTTGCGGGATTTCAGGCGGCGCTGATGAAAAAAGGAGGCGATTTTGGAGATGAAAGAGGTAAAGAAGAAACACTCAGTCTGGCTGAGCGAATCGGCCTGGGCCGATGTGGAACATCACTACCAGGCGGACAACTGCTCGACCAAAAATGAGTACATCGAAAAGGCAATCCAGTTTTATTCCGGCTACCTGGACACGGAACACGCGGAGGAGTATCTGCCCCGGGTCCTCGCGGATGTGCTGGAGGGAAAACTGGGCGCCCTGGGCAAACGGATGGGCCATCTGATCTTCAAACTGGCGGTGGAGGAAAACCTCATGGGCAATCTGCTGGCGGCTGGGATGGAAGTGGACCTGGACACGCTGCGCAAGACGCGGGTGCGGTGTGTCAGAGAGGTGAAGGAGACCAACGGCGAGATTGACCTGGAGGATGCGCTGTCCTATCAAAAGGGGGTTGAGCTGTGACCGGCCTCATTCAAAAGTCCGGCTACATCAAGCCGGGCAGCGGCGGCGGACACTACGCAGAGTACATCGCCACCCGAGATGGTGTGGAGCTCATCAAGGCTCCGCAGCCCTCCCACCAGGGCGGCGGCTACCTGGAGTACATGGCAGAGCGTCCACGCTCTCACGGTTTGTTTTCCGCAGACGGCCCCGCCGATTTGGAGAAAACCATGGAGGAGGTCAACGGGCATACCGGGCCAGTGTGGACCTTCGTCTACTCCCTGAAACGGGAGGACGCCGCACGGCTGGGCTACGAAAACGGCGAGAGCTGGCGCAGATTGCTGCTGGCTCACCAGACGGAACTGGCGGCGGCGATGAAGATCCCGCCCAGCAGCTTTCGTTGGTGTGCCGCCTTCCACGATGAAAAGCACCACCCCCACATCCACATGATGGCCTGGTCTGCCGACCCAAAGCAGGGCTATCTGACGGAGAAAGGCATCGAGCAGATGCGCTCCCGGCTGTCTGTAAGCGCGCACATTTTTCGCAAAAAACGCACGTTTTCCGTCAATGCGCGGTGCTTGCATAAAATTATACAGAAAAAAGCCGGATGACCTCAAAAAAAGGCCGTCCGGCTTCATCGTTTTGCTTCGGATATTAACGCCACGGCGCGGCGATTCTGCGCGTGTTCTTTGTCAACGCCTCATGAAAGGCCATCACAGCTGAGAATGAAAATATAGTCTGTGCGTTAACCGCAGGATTTGCTAAACTGAAGTCAGCAGGCGTAGTCCGGTTGCACCTTGGTGGATTTTCACCCCGTTTGTTCAACGTGGACGAATTGCCCAAGAGAACAGCAGTATGTTGCATCACGCAAGTGAAGAGCACGAGTAGCAAAGTTCGGATACCCATTTGCGGATTCAGTAGTGTCTTGGAGCCCTGCGGGCTGGCCGTTAACCGCATACTCCGCCATGGCTTACTCCTCCCTGGCCCTGATTTCGTCCTTCAGGGCGTCCCCCGCAAGGGCGGCCTGTGTAAAGCTGTTGTTCTTCCACCACGCCGCCAAGGAGGCGGCTATGGTCCAGCCGGTAGCGATGAGGGTGTTGACGTCCTCGTCCGCGATGGGGATGCTCCGGATGCCCAGCATGCTCAGCACCTGGTTGACCAGGGCCAGCAGCAGTACAACGGTCCGGGCAATCGTGCCCGCGCTGATCTTGTTGGTCATGATAAGTACTCCTCTCCTAATTTGCCGCGGCCAGCTTTTGCAGCAGGTCCGCGCCGTATCGGTACG
>OGJU01002080.1_pt1 | contig 10740 bp, 10 predicted proteins | sample 1572251 | NCBI WGS metagenome assembly OGJU01 (sample SAMEA2582144, study PRJEB24529) | metagenome | biome: Human gut stool | place: China | collected 2011
TATATTACGCAGGCTATCCGTTGTTTATCCATTGTTGTATCTATCTTAATCCGATCTTTTGATCTGTTATTTTATCATTCTTTCCACCAGTTGCAGGTTTGCCCGTGCTTTTCGGGGTTCTACGCCGACGGCTTTACGGAACCAGATGGCGGCGCCTTCGGGGTTGCCTTCCATCAGATTGAGTACGCCTATATTGTTCCAGGCACGCGGGTCGGCTTCCACCTTGCTCAGATAGTTCCAGGCCGAGATCAGGTCGCCCGTCAGCATGACGGCGGAGGCGGCGTTGACGTTGGCCACCACGTCGTTCGGGAAAGGGTAGGCGGCTACTTCGTACACTTCGCGGTACTGGTCGCTTCCGGGACGGTAGTAGCGCGCCACGGCATACATTTCATCCAGGCTGAGCAGGTCGGGATGCGTGTAGATCAGTTCGGAGGCTTCCGCTCCGTTCACTTCCCTGACATCGTATTGCACCACCACTTCGATACGGCGCAGTTTCGGGAAGAAACGGCGCAGCATATCCTTGTAGGGAGCTCCTCCCTGCAAATCCATCAAATGCTTTTCGCGTCCGTTGAAGATACCGTAGCGGCTTCGGTATAGGCCGGACGATAGGTCTGCAACAGGTCGACAAGGCCTTCCCAGTCTTCTGCCTCCGAAGAAACTTCGATGCTGCTGCGCGGAATGTTGTAGGCATTGCGCAGGTAGCGGGCAAAAAGCCCCGAACGGGCTTTGGCCAGCCGCTCGTTGTCGCCGTAAGGCCCGTCGGGTGAGGAGTATCCGCGGATGCGCAGCCGGGCAAGCGTTGAGAAGCGGGTGTCGGTGAGCGGCCCCAGTATTTTCTCCACTTTGTTGATCTCTTCCCGGTTGTTTTTGTAATCGGGGTATATATCGTCTTTTCCCAGCGGGTAATCGAAATAGAGGACGGCGCCTTCGGTGCGGTGCTTGTTGCCCATGCCGCCTTCCGACGGCAGGAAAGAAACCATCACTGCGTACTGGTCTACATCGGCGATGCTTAAAACGACGGGGGCAGCGGTTTTTCCTGTCGCAGGTATGTTCTTATATGTATAGACGGTCGTATTTCCGCCCGATGTGTTTTGAATAGATTCCTCCTGAACCGGCCGGGATTGAGGCTTGGCTTGGAATTCGTTTTCCCGGGCAGCCGGGGGAACCGAAGATATTGACAGACTTCGTTTCAGCGTATCGAGTGCCAGCAACTCCTTTCCGCAACATTCCTTATATTCCTGCTGGAGCAGGAGGGCAGCTTGTTGCATCCAGGAGGCATAGGGCACTGCTATCTGGTAATTGATTGGAGCGTTCGGATAATTTCTTCCTGCTATTATCTGCCGGAAAGGTTGTGGCTCATTTCTGTCCGGCGAAAGAGGAGAAAGGAATGCTTCGCGACGGTCATTGCGAGCCCGGCGTTTGCCACTGATAATAACGGCGGGCAGGGAAAGGCTTTGTTTCTTTTTCCCCGACATGACAGGGGTAAAGAAAAAGGCTGTTCCGCTGCCGACGGAAATTCCGTCCAGATACATTGTCAGGTTCACATGCAGGCTGTCCTTTTTTACGTACAGTTTGCCGGGAACGATGCGTATGCCTTGCGCCGTAACCTTTCCATTAAAATGGAAACAAAACAGAACCACTAACAGTATTAATATTAAATTATGTGATAACAGGATGTGTTTCATATATAATAGGCTTCAAAAGACTTATTTCAGAAAATAGATGATAGAAAATCCGATTCGTGTCGGTCCGATATAGCTCCTTGTGAAGGAGCCGACTTTCTCGCCGCAGTCGGCACACCGGTACTTGTCGTATTTCATATAGGCGTATCCGCCTCCTATCATCGCTTCCAGGCCCCAGCGGTCGCCTATCGCCCAGTGATACCCGTAGGTGAGGCCGCCTCCGTAGAGGTCGCCCCGCAATACATACTCTTTCAGACCGGATATAAAAGGGATTTGCCCGATATTGAAATGTCCGTAGTGTCCGTGTACTCCTACGAAATGTCCTTCAAATTTGCGGCAGAACCAGTAGCGTGCTTCAGGTTGGATAAGGTATAGATTCAGTTTCATGTCGTTGGAAAACTTCCATGCGTTGTAGGCACCCTATACTTCTACCGTGAACTGTCTGGCTATACCTACTTCCACACCAGCATTCGGCGTAGTAGTTCCCCAGAACAATACGTTCATCTTTAATGCCGTTTGTTGCCCACGGAGGTTAACAGATAGGCAAATAAATAGAAGAAGTAGGAGGTGGCGCTCTCTGATCTTACCCTTATACATATTAATACATTTAGTGTTTTGTATCTATTCCGTCTCTTACTAAGAGACAGAATGTGGAATACAGGGTAATTGAGTTGGTCTGATTTTTAAAGGAAGATGAATATGACAAATACCTCTGTAAAGAGAAATGTAAAACAAATTGTCAAACAAATTTTCCGTAGTTGTAAGAAATAGGCGGATAAATACTCAGAAATGAGATTTGTGCTGAAGTACATTGAAAATATTATTTTTCAACAGGATTACTAATGAATACGTGCTGAAAGTAGAAGCATTTGCAAAACTGTCTGAATTGGATTGCATTGTCAAACAATTGTTAAACATCTGATAAACAGGATATAAAAGGCGGAAATATTAATAAATAATTGACATAATAGACCAGTAGGAAGGGGTATTTGCTAGATAGCTCTTTCCTTAAAATATGTATCAATATTCAGAAAAGGCCTGAATATTAAACTCTTTATATTTTATTTTTATCTCAAAATATTTGTTTTATCAAATAAATGTTATTACGTTTGCAACGTTTTAACAGACAATAAAGTGCTTTTTCTGTCTCTTAGTAAGAGACGGAATTTATGGTTCTAAGACTTCCCTTGTTTTTCTTTCCCGAAATTACATATTTATTGATTTGATCGAGTTGGGGATTATCAAATGTCGCTATGTAAATGCGGGTTGTTTTTACAGAAGTGTGTCCCATGCTTTCCGAAATCATCTCTTCGGATACACCTTTGCTTTTTGCTGTAGTAGCCCAGGTATGGCGGGGCACATAGGTCGATAGTTCAGTATCTACCAGATTGCCTATATTTTTCAACCGCAGGTTTTGTAGCCGGAGTGCACTTTCATAATCCTTATATGAAGGATCAGGCGTTCGTAGTACGGGAAATAGAAAAGGGGAATTGGAGTGATAGTGGTCGATCAGTTCCTGTATTTCCGGGAGTATCCTGATCTGTAGTTCTTGTCCTGTCTTACGTCGTTTATAAACCAGGTAGTTCCCTTTTATATTGTCGCATGTGAGATGGGCAATATCGACGAAAGCCATGCCGCTGGTATAATAGGCGAACATCAGCAGGTCGCGGGAGAAGATCAGGCCCGGTTTTTTCAATGTCGCATCGCTTAAATTCTTTATCTTTCTGATCACTTTTTCTTCTATGGCCCGCTTGGGTGTTTTTTCAATCCGGGTATTTACGTTTTTGAAGAAGTGTGTGCACTCTTTTATCAATCCGCTGGCCGCTGCTTTGTTCATGATTGCCCGGAAATTGCGCATATAAAACGAAATGGTGTTATCCATCAGCTTTTTGGCCATTAAATATTCTTCATATAGCCGGATCAGCTTTTCGTTGATTTCGTCTATCCGGATGTTCTTTCCGAAAAACGAGAGGAAACTGTTCCCCAGGCTTTGGTAATGGCGGGAAGTGGCCTCTTTTCCCTGCGCCAGGAGAATGTCCGCCAGTTTTTGTATATAGGCGGACAGGTACATGCTTGCGGACCTTTCTTCATACAGTTTCACGATGTCATCGACGGAAAAGTCTTTGTTTACCGGCTGTTCTTCGATTATTTGCCGGATCATGCGACAGGTTTCGCAGGCTGTTTCCGATACTTGCAACAGGTATTCGGTTCGTTGCCTGTCTGTTCCGGGTGGTATCTGTACTATTTCCGTGAGCGGGTCCCACTCTTCTTCGTATACCTTTATATCCAACGGTATACGTTTCATTTTTCGCCGGCAGATCAGCTGGATGTATAGCGGGGTTTGTTTGCCCGTAACCTTCGATTTCCGGCGTTTCACTTTTACTGATACGTTATTCGTAACTCGATCTGTTTATTGATGTTGGTAAACAACAAATATAAGCAGGATTGAGTTTAAACGGGGGAGCCTGCCATCGGTGTTTTTATTTTCGATCGTATCATAAATATCAGAGGAATAATTATCCCGACAAAATTCTTTTTATATCTTTGAGCGGAATGAGCGGTTTGTTTGCGACACATCCGCCGATTGGAAAGCGTATTCAGATTCTGGAACAATTTTAATGGAAACAGATGGATATATTATTGATCATACTAGGAGCGATTTGTCTATTGGTGGGGTTTGCCGGTTGTTTTTTGCTGGTCCTTCCCGGTCCGCCGTTGTCGTATCTGGGGTTGATACTGCTTCATTTTACAGATAGGGTACAGTTTACTGTAACCCAACTGGTGATATGGGGTGTGTTGGTTATTGTCGTACAGTTGCTGGATTAACTGACACCGGAGTTGGGTACTAAATACGGTGGAGGCAGTAAATGGGGAAATTGGGGATGTGTCATCGGAACCGTAGCCGGAATATTCCTGTTCCCGCCCTGGGGAATTTTATTCGGTCCGTTTGCCGGAGCGGTGATCGGCGAATTGCTGGGTGGAAAGAAATCAATGGAAGCTTTTAAAGCCGGGATAGGAGCTTTTGTCGGATTCTTGCTAAGTGTTGTCGTAAAGATGGCTCTTTGCGGGTATTTTGTTTATTGTTTTATCAGTGCTTTGATATAAAAAGAGGACGTTGCCACAGTGATACTTTTGCAACGCCCTCGTTAATTCTTTCTTTGTTTTCTTTTTATTCAGCAGGAGTGCCGCCCGAAGAGATCACTTTACTGCGTTCGATAGATTGCAATGCCAGATAATTGTCTCCGAACTTTTCCAGATTCTCGATTTCTGTTTCGAACTGGTCCAGATGACCTTCTTCTTCTACCACCAACCCTTCGAATACTTTCTTTGTGGCTGAGTCTGCGTGTTGTGCACATTCGTTGGCCCATGCGTTGTAGTCGTCTACGCTACCGGTTTCCATTTCTGCGGCTTTTTCAAGCATAGCTTTAACATCGTGGATCTTTTCTACCGGACCGGAACATTTCATTTCCACTTCACCTTTCAGGAACAGGATACGTTCGGCGAGGCGTTCTACATGCATCATTTCTGTTATAGCCGTACGTTTGAAAAGGCTGGACAGAAGGTCGTATCCCATATCGTCCAAACGGAAATGGAAATACATGTACTGGTTAACAGCTGTCATTTCGTCGGCTACTGCTTTGTTTAGCAGTTCAATACTTTTTTCTCTTTTAATCATAATCGTTGAGTTTTAAATCTTGTTTTATAAGACATCTTTATTCTAATGCTGTAAAGTTAACAGTTTCCATGATACAATGGGGTTGGCTTGTGATAATATTTTTTATCTTTGTCATAGATTCTATTAATTAAAACGAAATCTTATGACAAAAATACAGGAATATCTGGCTGCTCTGCCGGAAGATAAGAAAGCATTGTTTATCCCCGTGTTCGGAAGTGTAGATAAATTTTACACGGTGGTATATCTGATAATTCGCAATGAGCATGTGACGGACCAGGAAAAGCCGGAACGCTACGAAGACCGTTTGCAGGTGATTCGGCAAGTGAAAAATAAAGTGGAAGAACTGGTTTCTTCTTATGGTTTGGACGGAAAAGAGATTGTGGCGGATATCGCCAGTGATTATTTTGAAGATTTTGTCAATTATAAAGAACCGGAACTGGATATAACGAATGAGGAATTTATTGCGATTATCCGGAATTTATAACAAACGGGAATAGTTCGTTTGTCGATACTTATACTTACACGATAATTCTAAACTTGAAATATATGAGAAACCTAAATCTATGTGCCTTATTCCTGTTATTGGGAATGAATTGTTTGAATGCACAGATTACTGTGGTGAAGGACAGCAAGCCTGTTTCCCGTATCCTGGTGGAAAAGGGAGAAGCGGTGGATAATCAGGCGGCCCTTTTATTACAGGATTTTGTGAAACGGATAAGCGGTGCCTCCCTGCCCGTAGTGAATGATAAATCGCCCCGGAAAGGAGATATCGTCATAGGTGGGAACGATGTATCCGGACTGACCGAAGATGGTTTTCGTCTGAAGACAGAGAATGGCATTGTTTTTATCAGCAGTGGTGGTGATAAAGGGAATATCTATGGTGTAGTAACTTTGTTGGAAGATTATCTGGGAGTTGCTTATTATGGAGCAAACGCCTATACGTTAACAGAACGTTCTACTGTCGTTATTCCGGAATTGGACAGGGCGGAGAATCCGGCTTTCCGTTACCGCCAAAGCCAGTGTTACGCTTTGCGTGAAGACCCGGTTTATAAATTATGGTTCCGCTTCGAAGAGCCTTCGGAAGTATTTGCCGGTGGCATGTGGGTACATACATTCGACCGTATCATGCCCTCCGATATATACGGAAAGTCTCATCCGGAATATTATTCCTTTATCAATGGTGAACGCCGCCCCGGAAAAGCCAGCCAATGGTGTCTGACTAATCCGGAAGTATTTGAACTGGCCTCGCAGAAGATTGATTCCATATTTAAGGCGAACCCAGGGAAGAATATGATTTCCGTCAGCCAGAACGACGGTAATTTTACTAACTGCGGTTGTCCGGACTGTAAAGCATTGGATGAACAGGAGGGAGGCCCTTCCGGCAGTCTGATTCATTTTCTGAATAAGTTGGCTGCCCGCTTCCCGGACAAAGAGTTTTCCACGCTGGCTTATCTGTATACGATGCATCCGCCTAAGCATGTGAAGCCATTGCCGAATGTGAATATCATGCTGTGCGATATCGATTGCGACCGTGAAGTTCCTTTGACCGACAATGCTTCCGGACAGGATTTCATGAAAGCAATGAAAGGCTGGGTTGCCATCAGTAATAATATATTCGTGTGGGATTACGGGATTAATTTTGATAATTTTGTATCTCCGTTCCCCAATTTCCCGATTCTGCAAAAGAATATCCAATTGTTTAAAGAACATCATGCAACCATGCATTTCTCCCAGATAGGAGGTTCCAAAGGAGGTGATTTCCCGGAGATGCGTGCTTATATGGTTAGTAAGTTGATGTGGAATCCTTACCAGAATGCCGATTCGCTGATGCGTGCTTTTATGGATGGCTATTATGGGGCTGCCTCTCCTTATATTTATCAGTATGAGAAGCTGTTGGAGGGTGGTTTGCTTGCCAGCAAACAGCGTCTTTGGATATACGACTCACCGGTTACGCATAAAGACGGTATGCTGAATGCGAATTGCCGCAAGCGCTATAATGAGTTGTTCGATCAGGCGGAACAGGCAGTAGCCAGCGATCCCATCCTGTTGAAACGTGTACGGCTATCCCGTTTGCCGTTACAATATGCCGGACTTGAAATAGCACGCGCCGAAGGAAATCACGATTTGGAAGAAGTCAAAGCCAACCTGGCTTTATTTGAAGAACGTACGCGCGAATTTAATATACCGACCCTGAACGAACGAAGTAATCCTCCGGCTGAATATTGCAAATTATATACCGAACGTTATCTGCCCGGTAAAGCAAAGAACTTGGCAAAAGGTGCGAAAGGGATCTGGATTCAAGAGCCGTCCGGTAAATATAAAACGTTGGGAGAAACCGCCCTGACCGATGAACTGTTCGGTGGAACTACTTTTGTGGAAAGTTGGATCGGATGGGAGGGCATTGACGGTTCGTTTATTCTCGATCTGGGTAAAGAGACACCGGTCAGCTCGATAGAAAGTGATTTCCTTCACCAGTTGGGTGCCTGGATATTGCTTCCGAAGAAAGTGACCTATTCCACGTCGTCGGATAATAAAACCTATCAACCGTTTGGTGAAAAGAGTTTGGCGGAAGACCGTTCCGTACAGGTGAAGTTTGTGGGAGTCAAGTGTGAAGCCCCTTCTCCCGTGACAACCCGTTATATAAAGGTCGAGATTGAAGGAATCAAGACCTGTCCTTCCTGGCATTATTGGGTAGGTTATCCGGCTTGGTTTTTCTTGGATGAAGTAACTGTTCAATAGGAAAAGACGGTCGGAATTGTGTGAAATAACTTTTTTTGTATGTGGTTTGTATAAGTATATGCTGAATAACAACTACTTTTGCAGTTCGCCCGGAAATGAAAGCCGGAAGAAGATAAAAGAGTAGTTGTTTTTCAGGAATATACGGTATATAAAGTTGAGGAATTGGTTCACTTCCCAGGAACATTTGTTGTTCTTGTTTGCGTTGTTGTTTATCGTTCCTAATTGTGTGTTGTTCTTTACGGAGCCCTTACCTGTCACAGTGGGAATCGCATCTTTGATATTGCCTTATGCCTTTTGGGTCGGTCTGCTTTTGTTGGCACGCAAACCGGGTATTGTCGTCTGGTGCCTGCTACCGAAAGTTATATTGGACGGGGGACAGCTTGTGTTGCTTTATCTTTTTGGCGAATCGGTGATTGCGGTAGATATGTTTCTGAACCTGACCAGTTCGACTGCATCTGAAGCCAGCGAATTACTTGGAAATATATTTCTTGTCATTATAGGTGTCTTCTTCTTTTATACATTGCCAACTCTGCTGCTGGCTGTTTGGTCTGTCCGGATGAAAAAGAAGCTGACAAACTCTTTCCGAAAAAAATGGGCGGTAAGAAGTCTGGGTGTGTTTATACTGGGGATCATTCTTTGCATGCTGGCTCCGATACAAGGCCATATGGTTTCGCTGAAAAATGATTTTTATCCGGGAAATGCGCTTTACAACCTTTATTTTGCAATCAATAAAGCGGAAAAAAACAGTAATTATCATATTACCTCATCCGATTTTACTTTCCATGCGACAAAGAACGTGAAGACGGAAGGAAAACGTGAAATTTATGTGTTGGTGGTGGGAGAGACGTCTCGTGCGATGGAATGGAGTTTGTATGGCTATGAACGTAAAACGACTCCCCGGATGGAGAAACTGGATGGGTTGGTTCATTTTACCGATGTGGTTACTCAATCCAATAATACTCATAAGAGTGTGCCTATCATTTTGTCTGCCGCCAGTGCTGAAGATTATGGGGTGATTTATGATGAGAAAAGTATTGTGACTGCCTTTAAGGAAGCCGGTTTTCATACGGTTGTAATTGCGAACCAGAATCTGAGCACGTCGATGATCGGTTCGTTTTACCGGGAAGCGGATACATTTATAGATATGAGCCAGTTTAAACCGAAGTCTGCTTATCTGACTTCTTTGCATGACGGTGAATTGCTCCCTTATTTGCAGAAAGAAGTGGATAAGACGGATGGTAATTTGTTTTTTGTGATTCATACTTATGGTTCGCATTTCAACTATCATGAACGTTATCCGAAAGATTTTGCATTTTATACTCCGGATAAAGCGGAAGGAATTCGTGCCTCTTATAAGAAGCAACTACGTAATTCTTATGATAATTCGATACATTATACCGATTATGTGCTAGGTGAGATTGCGGATATGATGAAAAAAACGGACGCTTGCGTGTCGATGCTTTATCTGAGCGATCACGGGGAAGATATTTTTGACGATGCCCGTGCCCGTTATTTGCATGCGTCTCCAATCCCGACTTATTATCAGTTACATATACCTTATATTATCTGGTTTTCGGATGCTTACCGGGCTACCTATCCGGAGAAATACCAGACGGCAATGGCTCATCAGGCTCTCCCGGTCAGCACGAATAGTGTGTTCCATACCGTATTGGACCTGGCAGGAATACATACGGCAGTTTCCGATTCTACCCTGGCTGTTTCCAATCCGGCTTTTACGGTGCGCGACCGCATGTACCTCGGAGATCATGACGAACCGGTTCCTTTCTGGAAAGTCGGATTGAAGAATGCCGACTTCGAGATGTTGGACAAATGGGGAATTGTTTACGACAAAGATTGATATTTTGATAGAAACTTCTACCTTTGTTTTATGGCAGAACAAAGTGGACACATCACTCTTAAGGTTATTTTAGGTTATCTGTTGTTGGTTGCAATAGCAGTATGTTCTGTCGTATATATTTATCAAATCATCGAACAGGTTGCCGGTGAGGAAGAACCGGACAGTAAAGCCCGTCAGAAAGTTTATCTCGTAACCAATACATTGTCTTTGCTTTATGAAAGCGAGGCGTTGGGGCAATTGGTCGGTATGCCACAGAATAATGTGAATCATTTTAACCGGACGCTGAATAAGGCTCACAGCAATATGGACTCCCTGCGTGTCCTGATAACCGACTCCGTTCAGTTGCTAAAGATCGATACGATAGATATGCTTTTGAGGCAGAAACGACTGAATACCCGCCGTCTGCTTGAAACCTGGAAAGAAACGAATACGGAGCATCTTTATACGATTAATATCGAAAAGGTGATTGCCGAACAAGATACGTTTATCGAACAGAAGGAAATAAAAGAACATGTTGTAGTCAAGCAGGATACGATTCTTTCTCAAAAGAAACCCCGCGGCTTTTTCCGTCGTTTGGCAGATGCTTTCTCACCCAGCCGTGAAGACACGAGCATCATTGTCAATACGACCCGCCAGATAGTGACAGACACTTTGGTGAATGTATTCAATCCGGCGGATACCATCGCCAGTGTGTTGAAAAACTTGCAGGACAGTGTTGCAGGGCAGCGTAAATTGCTGGCTGACCAGTTGCTGGAACGTGCTGCCAATCTGCGTTATAATAATAG
>OGJU01002097.1_pt1 | contig 10675 bp, 10 predicted proteins | sample 1572251 | NCBI WGS metagenome assembly OGJU01 (sample SAMEA2582144, study PRJEB24529) | metagenome | biome: Human gut stool | place: China | collected 2011
ATTCGAGGAGGAAATTCGCAGACAGGTAATGCTGGCGATTGATGAAGCTGATGTCATTCTGTTTGTAGTAGACGTAATGAACGGAGTTACTGACTTGGATATGGAAGTAGCCGAAATCTTGCGCCGTTCCAAGACTCCTGTACTTTTAGTAGCAAATAAAACGGATAATAATGACCTGCAGTATAATGCGGCTGAGTTTTATTCTTTAGGCTTGGGCGATCCTTACTGTGTTTCTGCTTTGAGTGGAAGTGGTACAGGCGATTTGCTGGACTTGGTGTTGAGCAAGTTCAAGAAGGAAACCCCTGAAATTTTGGATGATGATATACCTCGCTTTGCTGTGGTAGGACGTCCGAATGCCGGAAAGTCGTCTATTATCAATGCTTTTATAGGAGAAGACCGTAATATTGTGACGGAAATTGCGGGTACCACGCGCGATTCTATCTATACCCGTTACAATAAGTTTGGTTTTGATTTCTATCTGGTCGATACAGCCGGTATCCGTAAAAAGAATAAAGTGAGCGAAGACCTGGAGTATTACTCTGTAATCCGCTCTATTCGTTCAATCGAAAATTCGGATGTATGTATTCTGATGCTGGATGCTACACGTGGTATTGAAGGTCAGGATTTGAACATCTTCTCTTTGGTACAGCGAAACCAGAAAGGACTTGTGGTAGTTGTCAACAAATGGGACTTGATTGAGGATAAAACGGCTAAGGTAATGAAAGGATATGAAGATGCGATTCGCAATCGTCTGGCTCCTTTTACTGACTTTCCGATTGTCTTTACATCAGCATTGACAAAACAGCGTATTCTGAAAGTGCTTGAACTGGCGAAGGAAGTTTACCAGGCACGTACGACAAGAATCCCGACAGCTCGTCTGAACGAGGAACTTCTGCCGCTGATTGAGGCTTATCCGCCACCTTCAAATAAAGGAAAGTATATCAAGATTAAGTATATTACACAGTTGCCGAATACACAGGTTCCTTCATTTGTGTTCTTTGCCAACTTGCCGCAATACGTGAAAGAGCCTTACCGTCGTTTCCTTGAGAATAAGATTCGTGAACGCTGGAAGCTTTCGGGAACTCCGATAAACATCTTTATTCGTCAGAAATAAACGGTGAAACTATATAATCTCTTGTTGCTACTTGTGTAATACAAGGACAACAAGAGATTTTTTTGATAAAAATCAGCATTTTTCTTGTGTATTTAGAAAATTGTGTCTATCTTTGCACACGCAAACGAAAAACAAATGCCCAGATGGCGGAATCGGTAGACGCGCTGGTCTCAAACCCCAGTGGAGTAACATCCATCCCGGTTCGACCCCGGGTCTGGGTACAGAGAGGTTGACTTGATTAAGTCAACCTTTTTTATTACCAATCAATTCTTATGCTCCATGAAAAATCGTATAGCAGAGCTTGATTATCTGAAATCCATCTTTATTTTATTGATGATAGTGTTTCATCTTGTATATATCGGTGACAAATATCCATACGCTAAAGCTTTGGTTTATACTTTCCACATGCCTGCTTTCTTGATTATTTCCGGCTATGTCATGAACATAGCCAAGGGGATACGTCCGTTTCTGCGTACGATGTGGTGGATTTTTATTCCATACGCTGTGATGGAAACAGGTTATGTCATCATGTCTGCTATTCTGCCGGTTCGTGAATCAGTGGAGCATTTAAGTGTTTCTCTGTGGCTGGATAAATTGTTCTTGCATCCTTTGGGGCCCTATTGGTATCTTCATACGTTGATGCTGTGTGGACTTGTTTATTTATTGGTGGACAAATTGGCTGGAAAGCGGAGTAATACTGTTTCCGTCTTAATTATACTGACTTTATGCTATGCCGTATTGTCAGCTTGTGGAATACTTTCTTTGATAAATGCGCTTTACTTTACCGCTGGAGTGGTTTTGAGACGGAGCTCACTTGACTTCCGTACTTTCTTTTCAGCTTCATTCTGGGCTTTGCTGCCTGTAATATGGTTGGCTGCTGATGAGACAAATCTGAATAAATCAACTCTTTCAGGGGCAGCTCTGACTTATCTGATGATTAGTTTTCTGTTGGCTGTATATCGCTGTTTCCCCGATTGTTTGAAAAGGGGATTGGGCTACATAGGCTCTCATACCTTTGTGCTGTTAGTGTTTTCTCCGGTATTTACAATGGCAGTGAAGCCTTTGGTACCTGTATTGGCTTTTGAACCTACCGGGATGCTCTTTTTATGTGTGTCCTTATGCTTCTGTGTAATCGGTTCGTTTGCGATAGCCTGGGTTATGGATAAGCTGAATTTATCCCGTTTCTTTTGGGGAAAAGCTCACATGCTTTCGTAGATAGACTTGGTTTGGTGACATCCTGTCAGTTCGTTGGAAAAAATGTGGTAAGAACTTTTCTGGCATCTTTTTTGTGGTTTATTTTATAGATGTTGAATTACTTACTTAAACACATAGAACTATGATTTCAGAAAAATTGCAAAATGCCATCAACGAGCAGATTACTGCGGAAATGTGGTCTTCTAACTTGTATTTGTCCATTTCTTTCTACTTGCAGAAAGAAGGTTTCGACGGTTTTGCTTCATGGATGCGTAAACAGTCACAAGAAGAATTGCAGCATGCTTATGATTTAGCTGATTATTTAGTTAAACGTGGTGGTGCAGCTAAAGTGGATAAAATTGATGTTGTTCCACAAGGATGGGGCAGCGTACAGGAAGTATTTGAACATGTATACAAGCACGAATGTCATGTATCCAGCTTAATTGACGAGTTGGTAAATGTCGCCTCTGAAGTAAAAGACAAAGCTTCACAGGATTTTTTGTGGGGATATGTTCGTGAACAGGTAGAAGAAGAAGCTACTGCACAGAACATTGTAGAGAAACTTAGAAAATGTGGCGATGCAGCTGGCATTCTGTATTTGGATGACAAATTGGGACAACGTAAGTAAACCACGTTTTTCATGAAATATTGATCCTGGATGGAAGCGGAATGATTTCTGCATCCATTCAGGATATTTTGTATCATAATTACACTATCCTTTTCGTTTTTCCACTATAAATTTTATCTTTGTCCCCCGTTATCAACCAGTATTAGCGTCCGAAAAATGGGGGATTTTATATTAAGAGGGTGGAACTGGTGTCGTCGTTTCCGGCATCGTTGCGGATACGGAGTACATTCTCCTTCCGATTTCTTTTTTATTACGTTTGTCATTTACGAACGTTTACCATTCTATGCCTATGCACCATTGCATCACTTGAGACGTGTGGTGGCTTTTTTGCCTCATTATCGGGAAAAGGTCGATAAGTTCTTATTCCGTCTGATTAATCACCTCCGGCCTTCTGTAGTATGGGAAGTGGGAACGGGCAGCGGAATAAGTACCCGTTATATGGCCGAAGCCAATGCAGGCATGCAGGTTTATACGTTCTCAGAACAATCGGAAGATGCAGTGAAACGGATTCTTTCCGGAAAATCTTCTATTGATTATCTGACTGGAAACTGTGAGGCAGATATGGATAAGTTGCTCAAGGAGGGTGTAAAGCCGGAAGTGGTACATATTGCCCATACTCCAGCGTATAAGGAGATGTTTGAACGACTGATTCCACTGGCAGGTAAACATACTTGTTTTATCATTGGTAATCCTTATGCTACTCCAGAGAAGAAAAGGTGGTGGAAGGAAGTTATAGCAGATCCTCGTACAGGAATTACATTCGACCTTTATGATGTCGGACTGGTATTTTTTGATAAAGAGCGTGTAAAGGAGCATCGTATCGTGAACTTTCTTTGACTTTAAGACCTTAAATATATGAAAATGATCAAGATTTATACCAAGACAGGTGATAAAGGTACCACTTCGCTGGTAGGAGGAGTACGTGTTTCAAAAGCAGATATACGTCTGGACGCATACGGAACCATAGATGAATTGAATTCTTTTATCGGATTATTGATTTCGGTAATGAAGGATGCAGAGCATGAAGAGTTATTGCGTTTTGTGCAGCATAAACTGTTTTCATTAGGCTCTTATCTGGCTACCGACTTGGAAAAGACTACTTTTCCGGTAGAGAGTCATATCTCAGTAGAGAACGTGCAGCGCCTGGAGCAGGCTATCGATGAGATAAACGCCTCTTTGCCATCGCTTGCAGGTTTTATCCTTCCGGGAGGGAGTTATCCGGCTTCCGTTTGTCATGTCTGTCGTACGGTCTGTCGTCGGGCAGAACGTCGGATTCAGGCCTTGGAAGAAAGTCTTTCCTATGAATTAGAGGAGCAGGCAAAGTGTTTTGTGAACCGATTGTCTGATTATCTGTTCGTTTTGTCACGTCGGTTAAACAATTTAACAGACGAAAGCGAAATTTATTGGGATAAGCGTTGCGAGTGAAGGAATTTGTTATATTTTTGCGAATCAATATAAAGAAGTAAAACTGTTTAAAATTATATACTATGTATTGGACATTGGAATTGGCCTCAAAGCTGGAAGATGCTCCTTGGCCAGCAACTAAAGACGAGTTAATTGACTATGCAATGCGTTCAGGTGCTCCATTGGAAGTTATCGAAAACTTGCAGGAAATGGAAGACGAAGGAGAAATTTATGAAAGTATAGAAGATATCTGGCCTGATTATCCGAGTAAAGAAGATTTCTTCTTCAACGAGGAAGAGTATTAATAGCTGTCAGGGCAGATTAAAAGATTAAATCTCAGCGGGATGAACAAAGTATATTTGTTTGTCCCGCTGATGTTTTATAGTATTCCATCGGACTTTCTCAATAAAAGTTATAAACACGCGTTTCTCTCAACTTGTTTGATTCAAAATTTGTTCTTATTACAAAATGCACTATTTTTGTGCACAAAGAAAAGAATTGATAACCCGTTATTTTGTGAATTATGAAAAGATTGCTGTTGATGGCGCTGGCTGCTGCCATGCTGACTCCGGCTTGTGGAAATAATGCTGGTAAAGAAACCAAGGCTGAAGTACAGGAGAGTGCAGCCGTACAAGCCAATGTTACTCATCTGACTAAAGCCGATTTCCTGGCCAAGGTATATAATTATGAGAAGAATCCGAAGGAATGGAAATACGAAGGTGATAAACCGGCTATTGTGGATTTCTATGCCACTTGGTGTGGTCCATGTAAGGCTATTGCTCCGGTACTGGAGAAACTGGCTGCGGAATATAAAGGGAAGATTGTGGTCTATAAGATTGATACGGATAAGGAACCTGAGTTGTCGGCAGCTTTTGGTATACGCAGCATCCCGACCCTTCTGTTCATTCCGGCAAAGGGAACTCCTCAGGTGGCGCAAGGAGCCTTGCCTGAAGAAGCTTTGAGAAAGACCATTGACGAATTTTTATTGGGAAAGAAGTAAACTTCTGATAAGAAAAAATGAAGAGGGCCTGAAGTCGTTGGAGTTTCAGGCCCTTATTGTATATTTCTATCTGCGGTTACTGTCTTCAATTAATTCACAGATTGTCTGGTTCAGTTCCTTTTCTTTCAGAAGTTGCTCCAGTGTGAGGTGCATTCTCCATCGCCAGTAATGTCGTGGATGGGCCGGTATGTTAATGCGCTCTCCTTCTATATCCGGATTACGTAACTGCTCGTTGATGCTCATCCAGTCCTGCCATGCCAAAATGCAGAGCAGTGAAGGGCTTTTCAGGTGATGGAATACGATGTCCTTACAGAGCCATCCGGGAGCATGTACGGGAATCTCTCCCTGATGGTGCATTTCCTGATGATAGAAGCGCTCCGTGAGGGCTGGGTCTTCTTCCCACCATCCGCGGAAAGTGGACATGTCGTGCGTACCGATGGTGCATACCGACAGGAACGGATAGTTTTCAGGGTGTCCAAAGTCTTCGTACATTTGTTTGGGCATGCGTTGGATTTCAAGTGAGAGTATCTGCAACTGTCTCATTACCCATGGAACACATTCCGGAACCATGCCTAAATCTTCTCCGCATACTAACATAGGCGTGGACTGGGTGAGCACCGGAAGCTTTTTCATGGCTTCTTGATACCAGAATTCGTTGTGGCGCTGGTAGTAGTAATGATTGTACAAGTGGTTGAAAGCTCCCTGCTGTTTCCAGTTTAGTTGCTGGAACACGGAATCATTCTGTGCGGCAATTCTGGGATGGAGTTTCTCGGCGTCGTGGTGGTCTGTGACAAACAGCACGTTGCTGATCAGGGAATAAAGTCCTTCTTTTAGTTTCAGACTATCCTCGTCTTCTTTTCCATTGAAATAAGCTTTCACTTTTCGTTGGGTATCAAACTCCTGTAGCAGTGCATAGCCTCCTTTTCCGTTGGCCGTGACAAAATGTTGCCGTACGTATTCACTTTGTGCGCCGAAGACTTCTTCCAGCACCTTGTCGTTGATAAACGGCTGTGTCATGAACTCTCGGTCCAGATTCAGACCAAAGCTTCTGATTTCATCCATGCTCAGTGGAAGGGAAGGGGAGAACTGTCCGAGCAGACCGTGTACCGAATGGTCGGGAATTTCCCAGATGCGGAAAAATCCTAAGATATGGTCGATGCGGTAAGCTGTAAAGTATTCTGCCATCTTGGAGAAACGGCGGCGCCACCAACGGTAATTGTCTTTTTCCATCACTTCCCAGTTATAGGTTGGGAATCCCCAGTTTTGTCCGTTGACGGAGAAAGCATCGGGAGGAGCACCTGCCTGACCGTTGAGGTGGAAATAATGGGGTTCTACCCAGGCTTCTACGCTGGAACGGCTGATACCGATGGGGATGTCGCCTTTCAGCAGAATACCTTTTGCTCTGGCATACGTACTTACGGCGAGCAGCTGCACGTGCAACTGGTATTGCAGGTAATAGTAGAAGGCGATTTTTGTATAGGCTTTGTTTCCGGGCGTGCACAGTTTGGCTATTTCATCGGCTTCGTAGGTAGAATATTTCGGCCAGTGATTGAAGTCCGGTGTGCCATACGAGTCGCGCAGGTAGCAGAAAGCAGCATAAGGCTGAAGCCATTCCTCATTATGCTGGAAGAAATTCAGGAACTCTTCCGAGGCTAGTACTTTTTTTCCTTCCATCTGGTACACTTTCCTCAGGTAGTCCATCTTCAGTTTATTGGCCTTTTCATAATCCATCATGGGAAGGGAATTCACTTTGATGCGTGCTTTTTCGAACGCTTCTGCGGCTTTCTTGTCCTTCAGGGCAGGGAGCTGGCGAAGGTCGATGTACATCGGGTGAAAAGCGTAGATGGAGATGCTATTATAAGGATAAGAGTCAGTCCACGTGCCGCTCATTGTCGTGTCGTTGATGGGAAGAATCTGAATCGCTTTCTGTCCGGTCTCATCTGCCCAGTCGGCCAGTAGTTTCAGGTCACCGAAGTCGCCAACGCCGCAACTGCCTTCCGAGCGAAGGGAGAATACGGGAATGGCGCAGCCGGCTATCCGTTGCGGGGCATCGTCAAAGAACACTTCCGTTTCCATGGGCAGGTAGGTTTCTCCGCGTTGCAACGGTTGCAGAGGGAATATCCGGTTCGGGCGGGTTTCCCATTTTTCTACGGCTCCGGTCTCTTCATGAATGGCCACGAACTTATACTCAAAAGGATATTCTAATGAGGAGGCATCCAGTGTCAGGTGCCATACGTTGGGTTGTACTTCCTTCATTCGCAGCGGGCGGCAGTACTCCCAACTGCCCAGTGCCGCACAGCTACCGATGAGGCCAAGGCGCTGTCTGTGGGTACTCAGGCCTGGGCAAAGTGCGCGGAAGGTGATACACCTGCCGGTATTGTCAGACAATCGGGAAGGTTGCTCCAGCGCATACGTATTGTTGAAAGCCGATGTATAGCGGTAGGCATCTTGTGGCAGATCTCTCCAGCAGTCTTCTACGAGGTAGTGCTGTTGTTGCAGGTTGCCCGGGTAGAACGAATGGGGGATGGCGCCAAATTCCTGGCGTACAAGGGTTCCTTGACGGCTTACGGCATAACGGTAGCAAATAGGTTCGGAAGGGTGAAAGTCGAATTCTGCCTTTCCGGTCCATTCTTCTCCGTTGCGGGTAGTCATTTCTACGGTATGTTGTATGTGATTCTGGCTGAGAAGCACGCACAGGCTTTCTCCCCAGACTGTACGGTATTGTATGCGAAAAGTAATTTTCATATCTTATGTATTAGTTGTGGCTCATAGTTTTGTCCAAAAATAATGAATCTCATGGATTCATGCAAATAAAAAACCTCCGGATGTCCTTTCGACTTCCGGAGGTTCCCTCGTGTAAGATGTGAGGATGGATTTAATAATAATGAATTAAAAAATGAGATTATGCGTCGATATTTGCATACGTCGCATTTTTCTCGATAAATTCACGGCGTGGACCTACATCGTCGCCCATTAGCATGGAGAATATATAGTCGGCTTCGGCCGCGTTTTCGATATTTACCTGTTTCAGGATACGGGTTTCCGGATTCATGGTCGTTTTCCACAGCTGTTCCGGATTCATTTCACCCAAACCTTTGTAACGCTGGGTGTGGATGCCTTGTTCGTTTCCTTCACCATATTTCTGGATGAAAGCCTGACGGGCTTCGTCTGTATAGCAGTATTCGCTGATTTTACCCTTGCTGCATTTGTACAACGGAGGAGTAGCGATATACAAGTGACCACCCTGAACTACTTCAGGCATATAGCGGTAGAACAATGTCATAATCAGTGTGTCGATGTGAGAACCATCAACGTCGGCATCGGTCATGATGATGACCTTGTGGTAGCGCAGCTTGTCAATGTTAGCCTTCTTGCTGTCTTCTTCACCGTCTACACCAAAACGTACGCCCAGCGCCTGAATGATGTTGTTTACTTCATCGCTTTCGAACGCTTTGTGCCACATGGCTTTTTCCACGTTCAGAATCTTACCGCGCAATGGCAGGATGGCCTGGAACTGACGGCTTCTTCCTTGCTTGGCTGAACCACCTGCAGAATCACCCTCGACGAGGAAGAGTTCGCATTCTTCGGCTACACGGCTGGAACAGTCGGCCAGTTTTCCCGGCAGTCCGCCGCCGCCCATCGGACTTTTACGCTGAACCGATTCGCGGGCCTTACGGGCAGCCACACGTGCGGTAGCAGCCAGTACCACTTTGTCGACAATAATCTTTGCTTCTTTCGGATGTTCTTCCAGGTAATAAGTCAGGGCTTCTCCTACAGCTTGATTCACAGCACCGCTCACTTCGTTGTTACCCAACTTGGTCTTGGTCTGCCCTTCAAACTGAGGTTCCGATACTTTTACAGAAATCACGGCAATCAGTCCTTCGCGGAAGTCTTCACCTGAGATTTCCACCTTGGCTTTTTCAAGAGCCTTGCTTTCTTCTGCATATTTCTTCAATACACGTGTCAGTGCCATACGGAATCCGGCTTCGTGTGTACCACCTTCGATGGTGTTGATGTTGTTCACATACGAGTGAAGGTTTTCACGGAATCCGGTGTTGTACATAATGGCGCACTCGATGGGAATACCCTGTTTTTCGGTATTCAAGTAGATTACGTCATCAATAAGCGGTGTATTATTGGAATTCAGGAAACGTACGAATTCTTTCACGCCTTCTTCTGAGTGGAACTTTTCCTGCTTGTAAGAACCGTCTTCCTCCTTCACGCGCTTGTCGGTCAGGGTGATGGTGATTCCTTTGTTCAGGTAAGCCAGCTCGCGCATGCGGGCCTGAAGAATGCTGTATTTATATTCAGTTACGGTGAAGATACTTCCATCCGGCCAGAAAGTCTGGCGTGTACCGGTAATGTCGGTTGTACCCACTTCTTTTACGGCATACAGCGGTTTTCCGCATTCATATTCCTGCTGGTAGATTTTTCCGTTGCGGAATACGTTGGTGGTCATGTGAGTAGATAAGGCGTTCACACAAGATACACCCACACCGTGCAGACCTCCGGAAACCTTATAGGAACCTTTGTCGAACTTACCTCCGGCATGAAGCACGGTCATTACGACTTCGAGGGCTGATTTTTTTTCTTTTTCGTGGAAATCGACCGGAATACCGCGACCGTTGTCTTGTACGGTAATCGAGTTGTCTTCGTTGATAGTTACTTCTATATGTGTACAATAACCGGCAAGGGCTTCGTCAATGGAGTTGTCCACTACTTCGTAGACCAGGTGATGCAAGCCTTTTTCGCTGATGTCGCCGATATACATGGCGGGGCGTTTACGAACGGCCTCCAGTCCTTCCAGCACCTGGATACTGCTGGCCGAGTAGTTGCTTCCGCTGTTCTGTGTCAGTTCTTCACTCATGTTTTTTCTTCGTTTTTTTAAGCTTTCAAAGATACTAAAAAAACTGGAACGAAGCGATTTTCAGCACTCTAAAAATCGTGAAAAAGACATGAACCGAATCTATACGACAAAAGGCCAGATGTAATCATCCAGCCTTAATATCTTTCTTGCGTCAAGCGTAGACTTAAGCCAATTTGCTGATGTGAGCAGCCAGTTTAGACTTCAAGTTAGCAGCCTTGTTCGCGTGGATAATGTTGCGCTTAGCCAGCTTATCCAACATTTTCTGTACACTAGGATACAATGCAACAGCTTCAGCTTTGTCTGTAGTTGCACGAAGTTTCTTCACTGCGTTACGCATTGTCTTAGCATAATATCTGTTGTGAAGTCTTCTTTTTTCTTCCTGTCTGATTCTTTTAATAGATGATTTGTGATTTGCCATCTCGACTAATCTTTAATATTGTTCTTGATTTTTGTTTATTATGTAGCCCG
>OGJU01002099.1_pt1 | contig 10670 bp, 8 predicted proteins | sample 1572251 | NCBI WGS metagenome assembly OGJU01 (sample SAMEA2582144, study PRJEB24529) | metagenome | biome: Human gut stool | place: China | collected 2011
TACCAGGAGATCTTGTTAAGATCATCATTGCAATGATAGCAGGTCCGATTATCCGTAAGCAGTTGAAGAGAGCAGGATTGAATTAGAACTTGACAGTATATGCTTCCTTCCTTATAATATGGATTATAACTCGTGAGGGAGTAGTTGGCGTTCAGTAAGGCAGAAGGGTGCGATAAGTCAACATACAGATTATTCAAGGGTACAGCTTATTATGGGCTGTACCCTTTCTTGTTCCAATTATGATATACCTCAGAGTTTGGCTGTGTGATAAAGGTCGCGGGGTGGCACCTGCGGCCGCAAGTATGGAGGAAAAGAGAATATGGATTTATTAACGTTATTTCTTTTGGCAGTAGGACTGTCAATGGATGCTTTTGCGGTGTCTATCTGCAAGGGACTTGCAATGAAGAAGCTTACAGTTAAGCAGGCTGTTATTGTGAGTGCATGGTTTGGTGGATTCCAGGCATTGATGCCGACACTGGGATATTTACTCGGTACGACTTTTGCAAGATTTGTAAATGTGGTATCAGACTGGATCGCATTTGTGCTTTTAGCTTTGATCGGAGCAAATATGATCAAGGAAGCTTTATCCAAGGAAGAGGAAGAAGAGGCAGATGCTTCCCTTGACGTGAAGGAAATGTTCGTATTGGCAGTTGCAACAAGTATTGATGCCTTTGCAGTTGGTGTGTCCTTTGCCTGTATGGAGATCGGAAGCATGATCGTTCCTGCGGTACTTTTCATCGGAGTGATTACATTCAGTCTGTCAGCGGCAGGTGTAAAGGTTGGTAATGTATTTGGAACCAAATACAAGGCAAAAGCAGAACTGGCAGGAGGTATTATCCTGATTCTTCTGGGTGTAAAGATCATCCTGCAGCACTTTGGAATCTTATAATCGAATAGAAATCAGCAAAGAAACCATACTAACTCTATGAATATAGGGAAGTGTGGTTTTTTTATGCGTAAGGATTATGGACAGATTATATTGTTTGGAATGATTTCTATTATAATTCTATGGATTATGAAATATGTACTGCCGTATTTTCTGCCTTTTGCGGTAGCATTGATTACGGTTGTTCCATTACATGCCTCTTTTATCAGAAAGGGGAGGGCAGATAAGAAGGGCAGGGGAATCATGGCAGGGGGCATTGTGTTCATTCTGCTGCTTGTTATTGCCCTTGTGTTTGTTGGTCTTGGAACTTTCATGATGAGCAAGGCGCAGACTCTGATAGGTAATCTCAATAGAGTAGAGCAGGCGTGTGGAGATTTTGTACAGAGTTGTTGTGTACAGATTGAGAACTATATGGGATTAAAGAACGGCATACTGTATATCTGGCTGGAGAATCGATTCTATGATATTACAAAGGCAATGGGTGTACAGAGTGGTTCGCTGGTTACAAAGACAATTCAGTATGTAATTGGCATTGGCAAATTATGTACTTTTCTGCTGGTCAGTTTTATATGCGTTGTATTATTTGCAAGAGAGATTGACAGATGGCAGCAGGGACTTCTGAATGCAGCAGCGGCTTCTCCTGCTCTGGACAGGATTCTGGCTATTATTTTGAGAATCGGTAAGAAGCTTGGCAGCATGATGAAGACTTTTGTACGGACACAGGGCATTATATTGCTGTGTATCAGTATAACTGCCGTGACAGGTCTGTCTATAGCGGGCGTACATGAGGGCTGGTTCTATGGAATACTGGCTGGTGTCATGGATGTGCTGCCTTTTATTGGAACGGGAATTGTGCTTGTACCGATAGCAGTCATGCAATTAATAGAAGGGCATATATTGGGAGCAGTGATCGTAGGCATCACTTATCTGATCTGTGTGTGCATCAGGGAAGTACTGGAGCCAAGACTTATGGGCAGTGGCGTTCAGGTATCGTCTGTGGCTATGCTGATTGCTGTATACGCAGGCGGGTTATATTATGGAATAGGAGGAGTTCTTCTGGGTCCCGTCACATTGCTGATTCTGGTAGAAACTGCACGGGAGATATTTCATAAAGAAACAAAATCGGTATAATTATGATAAATAATTGACATTTAGGGCTGATGTTATTATAATGGCATAAGAAAGTTTTTGTAATAAGGACAAATGTGCGTCACCCAAAGACAAAAACATTTGAAGATAAAATGGCGCAAAGTGAGGAGAAAATTATGAAGGCGTACAAGAATTTAAGCAAGGCAGAGTTGGAAACATTGCAAAAAGAATTACAGGCAAAATACGACACCATAAAGGCATCCGGTATTTCGCTGGATATGTCCCGTGGTAAGCCGGGAGCAGACCAGCTTGATCTGTCAGCACCTATGCTGGACGTATTGAATTCTGCATCAGATTTCAAGTCATCCAAGGGCATTGATGTAAGAAATTATGGTGAACTGGACGGTATACCTGAAGCAAAGCAGTTATTTTCTGAATTGATGGATGCACCGACAGACCATATTATTGTATATGGCAATTCCAGCTTAAATGTAATGTATGACCTGGTAGCCAGAGCCATGATCCATGGAATCGGCGGCAATACACCATGGTGTAAGCAGGATAAAGTTAAATTCTTATGTCCCGTACCCGGTTATGACAGACACTTTGCGATTACAGAAAGCTTTGGAATAGAGATGATCAATATTCCTCTTAACGAGGATGGTCCTGATATGGATCTGGTAGAAAAGTATGTGAACAATGATCCTGCTGTAAAGGGAATCTGGAATGTGCCAAAGTATACCAATCCAAGTGGTGTTGTGTATTCTGATGAAGTAGTACGCAGATTTGCCAATCTGAAACCGGCAGCTCCTGATTTTAGAATTTTTTGGGATAATGCATATGTAATCCATCATTTATATCCTGATCATAAGGCAGAGATCTTAAATATCGTAACAGAATGCGAGAAGGCAGGCAACCCTGATATTTATTATGAATTATGTTCTACTTCCAAGGTAACTTTCCCTGGTTCTGGTGTGGCTGCGCTGATCACATCACCTGCAAATGCAGCAGAAATCAAGAAGTCCATGACAATTCAGACAATCGGACACGATAAGCTCAATCAGCTTCGCCATGTAAGATTCTTCAAGGATGCGCAGGGTGTATATGCACATATGGACAAGCATGCAGCAATTCTTCGCCCTAAGTTCGAAGCTGTCATTGAGACGCTTGAGAGTGAACTGGGTGGACTGGAGATTGGTACATGGATCAAACCTCTGGGCGGATATTTCATTGCTTTTGATACGATTGAAGGATGTGCAAAACGTGTCGTTGCCCTGTGTAAGGAAGCAGGCGTTGTCATGACACCGGCAGGAAGTACATATCCATATAAGAAAGATCCTAAGGATACAAGCATCCGTATCGCACCTTCTTATCCAACACCGGATGATCTGAAGAAAGCCTGCGAAGTATTTGTATTATGCGTAAAGCTTGCCAGTGTAGAGAAATATCTTGAAACTGCAAAATAAAGATAAAATATGTATTATTATGAAATAAATGGAAATATTGTACCTCAGGTATGACTGATAGACAGGGCGGTTCTTGAACCGCCCTATATTTATAGGATGAATTCATATGATACGTGATGAAAATGAAGTCTGAGTTACTGTACACAGGTAGTATGCCGCGAAGTGTTTTCATGCAGATTATGCATGAAAATCACGAGTTTGCATGCGCCAAAATCAATGCAATTGATTTTGTGTGCATAAATTGTTGCTGGAACGAGGTACGAGTGAACAGTAACAAGTCTGAAAAAACTGCAATAGTTATGTAAAAATTAATATTTTCAAAAAACATGTAGCATGATATAATATTTGTGTGTAAATTGTATGCTTCAATTATATTACGGAAAATGAAAGGGGTAACTGTCATGAATAAAACAGAAAAGGTCGCTTTTATTCATTCTATTTCGTTCAAAATCATTTTGCTTGTGATTGCCATCACATTTTTTACATTAGCAGGAAGTGTGCTTGGTGCAAATAACGAAGTAAAAAGTATTTTGGAGGATACGAATGAAAATTATATTATGAGTATGGCAGAACAGGGGGCGCAGACAATCTCCAATATACCTGAGGAAATAGCGGATGATGATGAATATACGGCTGTTATGAAAGGTATTGAAATGGCAGGGATTGATTCTGCATACGCATATCTTGTATCGGCAGATGGTACAATGCTGTATCATCCCACGGCTGATAAGATTGGACAGCCTGTTGAGAACACTGTGATCAAGGGCGTAGTAGCAGAACTTGAGGCAGGTAAGAAGCCGCAGGATGCAGTTGTGGAATATGATTATAAGGGTAATGTCAAGTATGCAGGATATGCGCTGACAAGTAATAATATGATTGTGGTCATCACAGCGGATAAATCAGAAATTGTCAGTCCTTTGAACAGGATGATCCGGTACATGCTTGGCATTGCAGCAGGATCGCTAGTTCTTTCTGTTATCATTGGATATATTATGAGCATATTCATCTGCAGACCTATTCAGCAGATGACTAAGATTATTGGTAAGACATCACAGCTTGATTTCACACCAACAGAAAATGGTGGTCAGCTGCGTAAGCGCCGTGATGAGACAGGTCTTATGGCAAGAGAAGTTCATGATATGCGTACGAACCTTCGTAAGATGGTACAGGATATCAATACAGCAAGCTCAGATATCACAACTAACGTGGATAGTCTTAGACAGACATCCGATATGATTAACTCCATGTGTACAGATAACTCTGCTACTACACAGGAGCTGGCAGCAGGTATGGAAGAAGCAGCAGCTACCACTGTAAATGTAAATGAGAATGTACAGACCATGAGACAGGAAGCGGAGTCCATTGCGGATATGGCTGGCAAGGGAGCCGAACAGTCCGGGGAAGTCATGGAGAGAGCCAAGAATCTTGGCAATAAGACAGAGCAGGCAAGCAAGCGTACCATGGATATGTATCAGAATGTAAAAGACAAGTCTGATAAAGCAATAGAAGGTTCCAAGGCAGTTAATAAGATTGATGAGCTTTCCAATACGATCATGGAAATCTCTTCCCAGACGGGTCTGCTGGCACTGAATGCAAGTATAGAGGCAGCCAGAGCCGGAGAAGCAGGCAAGGGCTTCGCAGTAGTTGCTACAGAGATAGGCAGTCTTGCAGATCAGACCTCCAAGGCAATTGCAGATATCGGAACCATTGTGAAGGCTGTCAATGAAGCGGTAGACAATATGACAGATTGCATGAAAGAGACAACAGAATTCCTGGAGAAGTCCGTTCTTGAGGATTATAAGGAATTCCAGGAAGTCAGCGTACAGTATCAGGCAGATGCTGATGCTTATGGCGATAATATGAACAAAGTAAAGGATGCCATTGATAAGCTGACAGCATTAACAGAAACTTCAGCGGATGCGCTGGATGGCATTAAAGATACTGTAAATGAATCTGCTACAGGCGTTACGGATATTGCACAGAAGACCAGCGATATGGTAGAGAAGACGGTGGATATCCATGATAAGGTAACGCAATGCTATGGATGTGCCGATGAGCTGAACAATATTGTAGCCAAGTTTAAATTACAGTAAGTAAATAAATGTAAGATTATATAAAAACAGGGATTGAGACACTGGAAATCAGTGCCACAATCCCTGTTTTGTTTGGGATTAAAATCAGGACAATCGGCTTAAATATTCATTTCGATACTGGGTAGGAGAGATATTATAATAAGTCTTAAATGCCTTGCTGAAATAATGATTATCTGAATAACCCAGTCTTTCGGCAATATCCAGTACCTTTATATTGGGATTTTCCAGCAGCTCTTTGGCTCTTTCCATACGTACCTTTAGCAGGTATTCATAGATGGAGTAGCCATAAGCTGTATTGAACAGCTTAGTGAGGTAGGATGCCGAGAAATGGTATTTCTCTTCCAGAATGGATAATTTGATATTCTGATGGTAGTTACAGTCAATGTAATCTCTGATATCAGCAGCGACTTCTTCCGGCGACATGCATTTTGGTGAAGGCTCTGGTGTAGTATAATCGCTTAACATGGATAATGCTTTCTCGATTGCTCCAGACAGTGCTTCTTCTTCGATGGGCTTTAACAAATAATCAATAGCACCGCATCGAAGCGCTTCCTGGGCATAATTAAAGCTGTCGTATCCGCTGACTACAATAAATTTACACTCTGGAAATTCTTTTGATGCAACGTTAAGGAAACTGCACCCATCCATAATAGGCATATTCATATCGACGAAAACAATAGAAGGATGTATCTCCCTCATGACCTTTAACCCCTGGGCACCATTATTGGCAAGCTCAGGCATTTTAATATTGTATTTATGCCATCTGCCTAACTTGCTGATGGCAATCTGGACTGGTTTCTCATCATCAATGATCAATGACTTATACATGATTATCCTCCTTCTGGTTGACACAGGGAAGTGTCAGAATAATATTTGTATATTGATGTTCTGCAGATTCTATCTTCAGGTCAGTTGCTTCATTATACAAAAGATGAAGTCTGACGTAGAGATTGGCAAGCCCGATACCGCCGGGGTTTTTAGCAGTCAATGCACTTTCAAAGTCCTGATACAGTTTATTCTGCTGCTCTTGTGAAATGCCGCAGCCGTTATCATAGACACTGATCTGCAGGCGGTCATTGGGCAGTCTGGTAAGTGTTACTTTAATTTCAATAGACTCCTTGTTGGTGCTTTTACCGTGAATGATGGAATTCTCCACAAGTGCCTGCAGGCTGATCTTTGGAATCATGTAATCATCCAGTTCGGGCTCTGTATCAATATTGAATACCAGTGCATCATTCATTCTCATTTTCAGCAGATAAATATAATCACTCAGATATTGCACTTCTGATTTTAACGGAACCAGATCGCCTCCTTTGATGGTATAGCGAAGATTAGAAGCGAGGCTTGTAATCATCCTGTGTATCGTGAACTGGTCGTTAATCAGGGCTTCTGTAGAGATCGCCTGAAGTGTATTATACAGAAAGTGTGGATTCAGCTGAGCTTCCAGAGCTGTCAAACGTGCATTTTTCTCACTGAGCTTTGCAATATAGTTCTGTTGAATCAACTGCTCTATGTGTCGCAGCATGGAATTAAAACTGTGTGAAAGCTCTGCAATCTCACTGCTTCCGTGCATCTCCGGGAAAGTATGAAAGTCCCCGCTGCCTGCGTACTGCATGCGTTCTGACAGGGTCTTTAACGGTTTGGTCAGAAGGTATGTGAACAGGTAAACAAGAAATACGGTAATCAGCCATATACAGATTCCATTGATAAGCAGGGAGGATGTTGCACCCTTTAATTCTGCATCTATAATTGAGAGTGGAATCAGATTGATAAGCTGAATATTGTTTTTCTGGCTTTTAGCAGATACCATCAGGTAATCTTTGCCATTGATTTCGACTGTAATTGCACCGTTTTTCAGCGTACGCTGTGTGGTAAAGAATTCATCTATACTGTCATTAGCACCAAATAACGCTGTATTGCTCGAATAAATGAATTCATTGTCTGCATTTAACATAATGAAATCGCTGCCTGCTTTCTGGTGATTCTGCAGCATTTGTTTTAAATAGGAGGTATTGACCTGCAAATGTACCAGTGCCTGCTGCGTCTGTCCTTTAATCTGAAACAGGGAATGGCAGTAGGTGAAAAAGGCGTTATCCTTATCACAGTACGTAATGGACTGAAACATGGGATCTTTGCTACAGTTGCTGGCAGCTGTTTGTGTGTCAAACTGAGGAGAAGACTGTACGCGGATATGCTCCTGATTCTCTGTTCTGCCTATGGACAGGCCCTGATTGATCAGATAGATCTCATAAGCCTGAATATCATTTCTGGTGTAATAGTAGTAGTACATTTGTTGCTTCATATAATCAATCTGTGCAGAAGAGAGGGGCTTTTTCTGGTTAATGATTCTTGTGAAAGTATTATCATAGTAGGGCTGAATACAGAAGTTCGCCAACTCAGATATGTACCGGTCCAGATTCTCACTTTCGAGATCCAATAATTCCTGTGAAAGGGAATACTGATTTGAAATGGTCAGATTCCTGATAGAGGTAAAATTACGGAATATCAGAGTGAAGATCGTAACGGTAGAAATAATCAGTATAAAAAAGGATAATTGCATCCATAGAGGGATGCAGTTGGCGAATTTTGCCAATCTTTGCTTCATGTCAATCCCTGTCTTTCGATTAGTATTGTACAAATAGTACTATTGTTTATATGATTCTACTGCATTTTTATATAAATGTGCAATATTCTACACTAAAATAAGTGTAAAATAGAAAAATATTACAACAAATTGTGCGATATATTACCTTTTAATATCCAAATATAACAAATATAATAAGCATATACAAACAAGAGATAATACAAAGCAGGGAGGGATTCTATGGGAAGAAAAAAGAAAGAACGGTTGGAAAGTGTATTATATACAATACCTGCCATCGTTCTGGTTTGCGTAGTGTTTTACATTCCATTTGTTATGGGCGGTTATTATTCTCTGACAAAATGGAACGGCATTGCCAAGGAACCCGTATTCATAGGATTCAAAAACTATATGACTTTGTTCGAGAGTTCTTCGGGCTTCCTGACCAGCCTTGGATTTACGGCAAGATATACAATCCTGTTCATGATTCTGGCTAATGTATTTGCACTGGCAATTGCAGTAGCCCTGACGAAGAAGATTGTAGGAGTCAGCGTATTCAGAAGTATGTTCTTTATACCATACATTATGAGTATGACAATCGTGGGCTTTATATGGAAATTCATTTTCTCACAGGGATTTGCAGTGCTTTATGAGAAAACTTCTTTGGAATTTCTGAACTGGAGCTGGCTTGGAAGTGGTAAACTGGCATTCTATTCGGTTGTATTTGTAGGAGTATGGCAGGCGCTTGGTTTCTATATCGTCCTCTACATAGCGGGATTACAGGCGGTACCTACAGATGTACTGGAAGCAGCAACAATAGACGGAGCAAACGGTGTGAACAAGTTCTTCCGCGTTACGCTTCCACTTTTGAAGCCATCCATTATCACATGTGTATTCATGTCACTGACCAATTCACTGAAAGTATTTGATATTATTCTTGCCTTGACCAAAGGCGGCCCCGGTGAATCTACATACAGTGCGACAATGGATATCTATAGAGAAGCTTTCCAGAAGAACAATTATGGTCTTGGTTCTGCCAAAGCAATCGTATTCTTCGTCATTGTACTTGTAATCACGCAGCTTGTTATGAAACTCATGAACAGTATTGACAAGGATGCATAGGTCATGCAAAAAGGAGGCAGTTCAAAATGAGTTTAGTGTTAAAACGAAAGATCAATAAATGGATTCTGACCGTTGTTATATTGATCCTTGCGCTGATATATGTTTATCCTATCTTTCTGATGTGTATCAATGCAGTAAAACCATTTGGCGAGGTTGTAGTTGATGTAATCAAGCTTCCCAGTAAGGTGGAATGGAGCAATATCACATATGTTATGGATAAAATGCAGTATGGCAAATTATTCTTAAATAACGTGGAGATTACGGTGATTGGAATTGTCGGTATTGTAATCTTCTCATCTCTGACAGCCTATATACTGGATCGTAAAAGAAACCGTTATACCAGTTTTGCCAAAACAATTATCACTATGCCAATGTTGATTCCTTTTCAGACAATTATGATTTCTCTTTTGAAGGTAATGACTACAATTAACTTCTCAGGAAGTAAGGTAGGACTTGGCATTCAGTATTGGGGATTTGGTATTCCCATGGCGACTTTCATTTTCTTTAATTTTATGGAGACGATTCCAAGGGAGATTGATGAAAGTGCCTATATTGATGGAGCAGACACATTTAAGACATTTAGTCTTGTTATTTTCCCGCTTTTAAAATCAGTAACATTTACCGTTATTGTTATTGATGTTATGTGGATATGGAATGACTTCCTGCTTCCATTATTGATGGTGAACAGTTCCAATGATACCAAGACACTGGTACTTGCTGCTTACAGCTTCGTAGGGCAGTTCAATACACAGTGGCACTATGCAATGGCATCCATGGTACTGGCAATTCTGCCATCTGTTGTAATCTTTATTCTTCTGCAGAAATACATCGTTGAAGGTGTTGTAGCAGGAGCGGTAAAAGGCTAGAAAATGTGTAATGAGGTAGTAAGCCGCTAGAAACGGCTATATATAAAAACAAACAAATATAAAGGAGAGGGTTGTATGAAGAAGAAAATACTTGCTACTATGTTATGTGTTGCCATGACAGCAGGATGTCTGGCAGGCTGCGGTGGCAGCAGCAATGCAGGAAGTGAATCCAAGTCAGATACGACAGGAACAACAACGGCAGCAACAGAGTCTGCCAAGGCAGATGACGGTGCAGCTTCATCAGGTTCTGGTGATGAAGAAGTGGAATTCTATATGTTTATCAGTGGTCCTGAATATGCAGATTCCATTAATGAACTGCTGACAGAATATAAGAAGGTAAAACCAAATGTTACTATTAATTATGAGACAACACAGAATGATTATCCTACCATGTTAAAGGCAAAGCTCAATTCTGGTGAGTGCCCTGATATCTTCTCTTCCACAGCTGGTAAGGAGATTGAAACATATAAGGAATATTCTTATGATCTGTCAGGTCAGCCTGTACAGGAGGCGCTTTTACCAGCCATTCAGACATCCATGCAGGATGCAGATGGAAATGGCTGCTAC
>OGJU01002101.1_pt1 | contig 10652 bp, 9 predicted proteins | sample 1572251 | NCBI WGS metagenome assembly OGJU01 (sample SAMEA2582144, study PRJEB24529) | metagenome | biome: Human gut stool | place: China | collected 2011
TCATCGCCGCCGAACTGCATGTTGCAGCCGTATTTCTGGTATAACATATAGAAGTCGTAGCTCTGCATAATCATGTAGTTGAACTCTAAGAAGCTTAAGCCTCTCTCCATTCTCTGCTTGTAGCACTCAGCGGTCAGCATACGGTTGACGCTGAAATGCGGACCAACCTCGCGCAGTAAGTTTACATAATTCAGATTCATCAGCCACTCTGCGTTGTTGACTAAGAGCGCCTTGTCATCAGAGAAATCGATGAAACGGCTCATCTGCTTTTTGAAGCAGTCGCAGTTATGCTGGATCGTCTCCGGTGTCAGCATCTGGCGCATATCCGTACGTCCGGACGGATCGCCGATCATGCCGGTGCCGCCGCCAAGTAATGCGATCGGCTTGTTGCCTGCCATCTGCAGACGTTTCATCAGGCACAGTGCCATGAAATGTCCTACATGAAGGCTGTCTGCGGTCGGGTCAAAACCGATGTAGAAAACGGCTTTTCCTTCGTTGACCAGTTTTTTGATCTCTTCTTCGTTTGTAACCTGGGCGATCAGACCTCTGGCTACTAATTCTTCGTAAATCTGCATTTTCCTGTTTACTCCTTTTTATAAAAAATAATTTTGCTTACTCGTTTTGCTTCTCCACGGGATTCCTTTTTTCAAAAATACATCCGATTCATCCTTTATTTTCTCTCCGAAAATCATTCTCAAAACAGAACAATAAAGGTACTTTGGAACGTCTGTGATTTCACAAGACACATTTTTCTATAAAATAAAAAAGCCCCGTCCTCCAAAAAGGACGGGGCAAAATTCCCGTGTTACCACCTTTGTTCGCAGACAGCTCGCGCCCATCTGCCTCTGCCGGTACCCTCTGATACCGTGACCGGATAACGTGTGTCTCTCACGTCGCAGCCTACCAAATCAACCGCCGCACATTTTCCACGCAGCCTTTTCATCGGATCCGATTTTAGATTCTTCGGTGCGAAGCTCCGGGATGTATTCGAATATCCGGTTCACGCGCGCCTCTCATCATCCGGCTGCTTTCTGTGCGCTCTCCTGCGGATCTCTACTTGTTCCCTTCATTGCCTTTGTAAGGTTATTGAGTATATTCTGTATTATAAGCGAAATTTATTATTTGTCAAGGCAATTTCTCAACTTCAAACTTCACGCTATAAAATTTTTACATTACTTTAAATTCAAAGCGTAAAAAGGAGTGTACATATTTATTAAATATAATTATCATATTATTACTTTAGTCACACAGTTCCCAATCTCCCAGCCACGTATCCTTAGAATAATTATATAATCTTCTATATAATTTCCCGTTTTCAACTTTATAAACATATTTTATAACATCTGCTCTAGCTATTGAACTCGATTTTTCAACAGCCACCTCTTTCTCTTGTGCAAACGCAGTCCCTGAAAAAATACATGTCATAGCAATTATTACTGCTAAAATTCTGATCGTTTTTTTCATTTTTATTTCCTCCTAATATTAATATTCTTTAATTCATTTGGTATTTCATCCAATGTTCCTATATATGTACCATTCATATATAATTCATACCCGTTTTCTGTCTTTACAAAAAAGTTATTTTTTTTGACTATATCATCTTCTTCAAAATACGGTGCATGCAACTTCAAATCAGCTACTGGTTCTATTACTATTGTACCAGACAATATAATAGCAATTAAGAAAAAGAACAACTTAATATTGACCTGTTTTTTTTGTTCTTCATTCAATATAGAAGAAATTCTAATTTTCAAAAAACTTCCATTAAAAAAAGATAGTGTTCCTCTCCTTTTTAACGCTTTTGTCCTAGACATTTTTAACAATATTTCAACATAATGAATTTTTTCTATTTCAGATAACTCATTACAAACAATTAAATCATTTCTTATTTCTAATATGTTAGAAAAATAATACCGAACTATGTATACTAACGGATTCCACCAGTATAAAAGACATAATATTTCAAAAAAACACTTTAAAAATAAATCTCTTTTAATGTAATGTCCCACTTCATGCAAGAGTACTATTTTTTTTGTTTCTTCATCTATATTCGGTATTATTATATACGGATTTTTTATACCAACAATAAATGGATCTTCTATACTATCAACTTTCAATATTGGTATTTTTTTCACTTTTTTATACTTTTTAACACGAATATACTCTATCGGTCTTATTTCTTTTATTAATTTTATAAATGATATATATGATAAACTTTTTTGCACTAAGATAAGAAAACTTCCAAGTAAACTAATCAAAAAAAGTACAGAAAAATGACTTAAAAATCCTATTTTCCCCCGCATAAAGCGACAAAGTTCTGGATATAATATTTTTATTCCTATCGTATGACTTATTCCGCAAATATCTATTGGAAAAAATAATCTTACTCCTGTTAGTACAGTGCAAAAAATAAGTAATTTTACTTCATACAAGCTATAATTTTCTTGCTTTTTCCATATATAAACCGACAAAAAACCCAATAGCAAAATTGAACTACATATTGCCGATAAAATTGATGTATATGTTATTTTCATAAAATCTCTTTTTTTCTTTTTTGAACTATACGTTCTAATTCGTCAATAACCGACTCTTCATCTACTGCTCCATTCAACAAAGCTGCTGTTATTGTATTTACAAAGGACATAGGATTTCTAGAATTTTTCATACATTTTTCTATTTTTTCTTCTATTTCTTCATCCTGAGTCTTTTTCGCTTTATATCGCCTAGCAAAAACTTTTCCAGTCTGAACTGTATCAATAACCTGAACATAACCCTTATCAAGCAATTTTCTTAACACAGTATGGACTGTTGGCGTTGTCAATTCTTTTTCAGATTCTACAATTTCTGTCACCGTCATGGGTTTTTCATACTTCCACAAAACCTGCATAACATTCATTTCTCGTTCACTTAAATAATTATTCTTCATAAAATTCCCAATCTCATAATTTATAGAAACAAAGGGAGCAACTGACGCCCCCTTTGTTTTTCACTCAAGTTCCAATACTACTAACTAATATTATCATTTCCAAGATCCACATTCCATAAATCACTCTATCTTTTTTCATTAGCTCATACCATTCAGGCGTATCTAATAATCTTGGTTTTTTAATTATATAATAATAACAAAAAATCAAAATACAAAGAAAAATTCTAACAGTTCCCACCTGATCATACCAATTTCTAATTCCCATTATGGAAGCAATTCGCTCCCCACAAAGACACAGTTCCATTAATAAAGCGGCAAACGTTGCTTCTCTTCCTTGACGGAATTCATTTGATACTCTATTCTCTTTCATTGCATCTCCCTTTTTTATTACCAATACTCATACTTGGTATAACCTGGCGTCCACCCTAATACTCCATCATTATTATAGCCATATGTATAAGATATTGTAACTTTTGCATAGTTTATGCCACCCTTTTGTGCAGCTGCTAAAACTGTTTTAGCAACAAGTGCTGCCACTGCTACCCCTGCTCCTGCTCCGCCTACCTGTCTTGCGATAAAATTAGTTATTGTCGCTAAATCTTTCATTTCTTGCAAATCAATTGTATACACAATATTTACAACGGTTCCTATAGCAGCTGTTGCTGGTAATCTTCCAGTTATACTAGATGCCCTCGAAGCACCTGTAAATCCTCCACTACCACTTTTGCTTACTTCCAATAATTCTTTAACTTCCGATCTTGAAAAACCAAAATCTTCCATTAACATATCTTCCACAACAGTTTCATCCGTTACCGAAGCATATTTATCATAAATATCTCTCAATTCATGTTGATCAATCACAACCTTTGTTGCCACTTTATCTTGAATATGGCGGCGCTTCCGCAAATGTTGGGATTACCAATGAAGTTGACATAACTATCGACAATAAAATACTCATAATTTTTTTCATAAAACCACCTCTTAACGTTATTCACATTATTAATGAGCATCCCACATTTTTGCTGCATTGGAATCCCTCCCTTCTTTAAATTTAGTAAACAAGCTTTAATTTGATTATATATTATCATCTTTGATTATATATGTCAATATTAAAAATATATTTTCATTTCAAATATACTTTCAATCTTTTCTACACAATTAAAAACTACTCTTTCGCCAGCGCCGCGAGCCCGGAAAGAATCTCCCGCGCCTTCACAAGCATCATCTCGCAGTCCGTATGTTTCTGCCGCACATCGCGGTAATAGAACGACGGCACATCACCCGTCCTGAAGGTCAGCGTGCCCTTATATTTCTCCATCAGCGCCGGAATGCCGGAGACGTCCAGATCGGCTTTCTGGTACATCTGAATCGTGATATCCTGCTTCTTTACATCGACCTCCACGACACCCGCCTGATGAGCAAGCGCTTTTAGATCGGCGATCTTTAACAGGTTCTCCACCGAACGTGGAATCTCGCCAAAGCGGTCGATCAGCTCATCCTGCATATCCATATACTCTTCCTGGTTCTCAATACCGGAAATCCGCTTGTAAACGTCGAGTTTCTGATATTCATTGCGGATGTAGGACGGCGGAATATACGCGTCGATGTCGCAGTCCACCACCGTCTCGAAGTCCTCGGCTTCGTTCTCACCGCGAAGTGCCAGCACCGCCTCGTTTAAGAGCTTGCAGTACAGGTCATAACCGACCGCCTGCATGTGACCGTGCTGTTCCGCGCCCAGAAGATTTCCGGCGCCGCGCAGCTCCAGATCGCGCATCGCAATCTTGATACCGCTTCCCAACTCCGTAAATTCACGGATCGCCTGCAGACGTTTTTCCGCCTCCTCACGCAGCAGCTTGTCGCGCCGGTACATGAGAAACGCATACGAAGTCCGCCCGGAACGTCCGACGCGACCGCGGATCTGGTAGAGCTGCGACAGCCCCAGCCGGTCGGCGTCGTGGATGATGATCGTGTTCGCATTCGGAATGTCCAGTCCCGTCTCAATGATGGTCGTGGACACCAGAACGTCGATATTGCCCTCGACGAAATCCAGCATAATTTTTTCCAGTTCATGTTCGTGCATCTGCCCGTGGGCGAACACGACGTTTGCCTCCGGCACCAGAGCCGCCACATGGTTTGCCACCTCGTCGATGTTGTTGACACGGTTGTAGACATAATATACCTGTCCGCCCCGCGCCAGCTCCCTGTGAATCGCCTCGCGCACCATCTCGTCGTTGTACTCCATGACGTAGGTCTGAATCGGCAGGCGGTCCACCGGCGGTTCCTCCAGGACACTCATATCCCGGATGCCAATGAGACTCATATGCAGGGTACGCGGAATCGGCGTCGCCGTCAGCGTCAGAACGTCTACATTTTCCTTTAGTTTCTTGATCTTTTCCTTATGTGCCACACCGAAGCGCTGTTCCTCATCGATGATCAGAAGCCCCAGATTTTTAAAGACAACATCCTTAGAAAGGACGCGGTGCGTTCCGATCACGACGTCCACCTGCCCTTTTTTCAGATCTTCCAGCGTTTTTTTCTGCTCGCCCGCCGTGCGGAAACGCGACAGCATATCGACCCGCACTGGGAAATCCTTCATCCTCTGCACAAAGGTATTGTAATGCTGCTGCGCCAAAATTGTGGTCGGCACCAGATAGACAACCTGCTTCCCCTCCTGAATCGCCTTAAATGCCGCCCGGAGCGCGATCTCCGTCTTGCCGTATCCAACGTCGCCGCAGATCAGTCGGTCCATGATGCGGCGGCTTTCCATGTCTTTTTTTGTCGCCTCGATCGCCTCCAGCTGATCCTCCGTCTCCTCAAACGGGAACATTTCCTCAAATTCTCTCTGCCAGACCGTATCCGGTCCATACTGGTAGCCCTCGCTCCGCTGACGCGCTGCATAAAGCTCGACGAGATCCTTTGCAATATCACGGACCGCACCGCGCACCTTGCTCTTCGTCTTATTCCATTCCATTCCGCCCAGTTTATTGAGCTTCGGCGTCCTGGCATCCGAACCGGCATATTTCTGGATTCCCTCCAGGCGTGTCGCCGGAAGGTAGAGATTACCGCCGTCGCGGTACTCAATCTTGATGTAATCCTTGACGACCTTGTCCTGCTCGATCTTCTCAATGCCCCGGTAAATGCCGAGTCCGTGGCTCTCATGCACCACATAATCACCGATCGAAAGCTCGGAAAAGCTCTGGATCTTCTTACCCTGGTAGGAGGTCTTTTTCTTCTTTTTCCGCCCCCGTCCGCCGCCGAACATGTCTCCCTCGGTAATCACGACGAACTTAATCAGCGGATATTCAAATCCCCGATGCAGCTTTCCATAGGTCACCAGGATTTCGCCCGGTTTCACAGTGTTTTCGCCCTCATCCGGACAGAATGCGCTCAAATCGTACTCCCGCAGATCGCCCGCCAGACGGCTCGCGCGCGTCCGCGAACCCGCCAGCAATACCACACGGTATTTTTCTTTCTTCCAGCGCGTCAGATCGCTGATTAAAAGCTCAAATCCATTCTGGTAGGAATTGACATTTTTAACGCTCAGACTGTATTTTTTCTTAACCGTCATCCCGGAGAGCTTCTGATCCAGCCCCAGCAGTAAAAGAGTGTGCGGGCGCATTGCCATCGCCAGCGTCTCCTTCGCCGAATAGAGGAAGGAAGTCTGACCTGGAAGCAGATAGCCGCCCTCGAGACGATGCGACATGCTCTCCCGGAACTCCGTCTCGGTCGTCTCTGCTTTTTCCTTCAAGCGCAGCGGCTCATCCAGAAAAATCGTCAGCTCATCCGCTGGAAAATAGTTTAAAAACGACACCGTTTCCTTGCAGAAATACCGGATATAGCTTCCCAGCCCATGCACCCGGAAGCCCTCGCGAAGCCCCTCTAAGACCTCCGAAACAGCTGAATCCATCCGGTACGCCTCTTCCGTCTTCATGGCATCCCGGAGCTTTTTCACGTATTTCTTACGTTCCTTCTCGATCGCCTCGATTCCCTCCTGAATCTGCTCCGGCGTGAGCGCCATCTCCGTCGCCGGATAGATCACCGCCTCGTCTACCTGCTCGATCGAACGCTGACTCTCCGGGTCAAAGGTACGGATCGAATCGACCTCATCGCCCCACAGCTCGATCCGGTACGGCACCTCCTCCGTCAGCGGGAAAATGTCAATGATACCGCCGCGCACCGAAAACTGCCCAGATCCCTCAACCTGCGCGACCTTCTCATATCCCATTTCCGCCAGGGCGCGCGTCAGCTTCCCGACCTCGACCACATCTTCCGCCCCGATCGTGAGACTTCGCTCTTTCATCCATGCAAGCGGCAGCAGATGTTCCATCAGCCCGTCGATCGTCGTGACCACCACGCCGCTGGAACTCTCCAAGACCCGCCGCATGACCTGAATCCGCTGTTTCGTCAGCAGATTTCCGTGGATATCTGACGTATAAAACAGCAGATCCCTCGCCGGGTACAGCGAAATATCCGGGTCAAAACACCGGTAATCCTCACAGATCTCCCGCGCCCTCGAATCATCGTAGGTGACAATCAGCTTCCAGGGCGTCAGATCCGAAAGCTCGGACAGCAGATGCACCTTCTGCGAATCCAGACATCCCGTGACAAGAAGCGGTCCCTGTCCGCGCTGTAAATCCGTTTTGAGATCCTGGAACTCGATCATCTCCTCTAACGGATTTGCAAATACATCGCTCATTGTGTCTTGACTTCCTCCTTCCTCTCCGCCTTCTGCTTCTCTAGCTTCTCCTTCTCCCCGCGCGCCGCGCCGTTAAAATGGTTCATCGCCGCCTCAACGCCCTCGGTCATCATATCCACGACTGCCGCCGCACCATCCTTAAACGCCGTCGTCATCGTCTCGGCTTCCTCTTTCGGAAAATGTCCCAGCACATAGTCTGCCAGATCCATGCGCGCCGGCTTCTCGCCCACACCGATCCGCACGCGCGGAAATTCCTGCGTTCCCAGATGGGCAATGATATTTTTGATTCCATTGTGACCGCCCGCGCTGCCTTTCTTGCGGATGCGGATGCCGCCCGGAACCAGGCTGATATCATCATAAATCACGATAAACTCCGATGGATCTACCTTATAATAATCCATCACCTGACGGATGCACTCGCCGCTCAGGTTCATATAGGTCTGCGGCTTCACCAGAATGACCTTATTTCCCTCAATCATACCTTTTCCGATCAGTCCCTTAAATGCTTTCTCCCGGACATCAATGTTATACTTGTCCGCCAGCGCATCCAGCGTCATAAATCCCACATTGTGACGGGTTCCCTCATATTCTCTTCCCGGATTTCCAAGTCCTGCGATTACATACATAATTCTATTTCTCCCTCTTTTTCTATAGTATCAAAAATACCAGATTCTTCACTCATCGTCTTTCTCAAAAAGCCAAAACAGACACGACTTTAAGCGTTAAATCCTGAAACTGCCACTTTTTCAAGCTGTTTCAGGATCTAACGCACTTATTTTTCTGGATACTTTTAAAGTTACTGTTCACGGATAGGCACTTTTGGAATCGAAAGTGCCGTAAGTTTTGGAGTCGTGTAAATAAGAAGTTACTTTCCCTTCACAACCTCAACCGCCTTCTGCAGCTGATTATCCTTCTCCTCTGGAATCACGACTTCCTGCGCCGCCTCTTCATCCAGCTCCACCTCGAGATCCGGCTCGATGCCTTTTCCATGGATATCATTTCCATTCGGCGTATAATAATGGTCGGTCGTCAGCTTAATCGCGCTTCCATCCGAAAGCGGCATCAGCGTCTGCACGATACCTTTACCGAAAGTCTTCGTTCCGACGATCGTCGCCACGCCGTAATCCTTCATCGCACCGGTAAATCCCTCCGACGCGCTGGCGGAATTGCCATTTACCAGCACAACCATCGGGATCTCCAAGCTGTGTCCATCCTCAGCGTCGTATGTCTCCTCCGTGCCCTTCTTATTTGCCACGGTCAGGATCCGTCCGCCATCTTTCAGGATATAATCCGCCATCGAGACAACCGTCGTCACCTCGCCGCCCGGGTTGTTCCGCAGATCGATGATCAGGCGCTTCATGCCCTCGCCCTGCAGTTCCTCGATCTTGGATTTAAACTGATCGGCAGTCACACGGTCAAACTCCACAACGGAAATATATCCGATCTCTTCATCCAGCATCTTGCCTGACACCGTCTGCACATCAATCGGTCGGCGGGTCAGGGTGATATCCTTGTACTCGTCGCTATTTTCACGATAAACCGTGATCGTCAGCTGGCTGCCTTCCTCGCCCTTGACGTAATTATTGACCAGAAGCGACAGATCCATGCCAATCACCTCGGTGCCATCTACCTTATAAAGCGCATCACCCGGAAGGATGCCTGCCTCCTCGGCCGGACTGCCCTCAAAGACGCGCACGATCGTGCTGACGCCGGTCTGGACATTCTGGGATACCAGAGCACCGATGCCGCAGTAAGAACCATTTGTCTCATCCAGGAAGCTTGTCAGCTCGTCCGGCGTATAATAAACCGCATACGGATCATTTAAACCACTCAAAAAGCCCTGATAAATGCCGGCTTCCTCCTCGGATGTATCAATTTTTTCCTCAAACAGGTACTTTTTATCGATAATATCCTGTATCTGCTCCAGCTTTTTCGTGACATTCTCAAAATTGACCGGCTCCTGTGCCTGCGACGGTGTTCCCTCGGTCTGTACCTGTACCTGTGTCTGGTTATCGATCACACGGCGTCCAAACATGTAAATACCCGCCGAAGCACCGACCGTGATCAGACACACCAGTGCTGTCACCAGCACACCGACCATCACACCGCGCCAGAATTTATTTTTACTGTCCATCTCTTATGCCTCCTGATTCCTGTCTATTCCTTCCGGATTTGTAACTGTTCAGTACCTTCACAGTCACGCGCAAAAATCCATCAAAAATTGCCTACGGCAATGGGATTTTTGCCTGCTGGTCCATGTTTTCGTACGGTCAGCGCAGTAAATGCGCAGCCCTACTGAACAGTTACCCGGATTTCATCTTTTGCAGCCACCTGATACTTTCCGCACTACGGACTTACATAGCTCGAAGGGTTTACATAACTTCCGTTCTTGCGGACTGCAAAATGCAGATGAGAACCTGTCGAATATCCGGTCGAACCTACCTTCGCGATCGTCTGTCCGGCTTTTACCGTATCCCCTGCCGATACCAGAAGCTGGGAACAGTGCATATACACGGTTGAAAGTCCATTTCCATGGTTGACCACAACATAATTTCCAGCCGAATAACTGTAGGTTGCAATCGAAACCGTTCCTCCGGCGGCTGCCACGATGCTGCTGCCGGTCGAAGCGCTGATATCAATGCCCTTATGGTTCGAGGACGCGCCCGCCGTCGGTGATTTACGTTTTCCGTATCCAGATGTAATGCGTCCGCTTGCAGGGCACGGCCAGCGCAGCGAAGAACTTCCCGTCGAAGTGGTAGTCGTACTGCCAGTATTCCCTTTCGCGGTCGAATTATTCGTCTTTCCCGCTGCGGCGGCTTTTCTGGCAGCTTCCTCTGCCGCTTTTTTCGCCGCCTCTTCCGCTTCTTTCTTCTTAATCTCCGCCTCCATCTGCACGATCTTGGCTTCCTGCGCCTTGATATCGTCCTCATACGCCTTCGCCTGCGCTGATTTCTCGCCGATCTGCGCGTTGACGTTCTGGAGTTCTTTATTTTTCTCATTCAGGAGAAGCTGAACTGAATCCTGCTTTGC
>OGJU01002110.1_pt1 | contig 10574 bp, 10 predicted proteins | sample 1572251 | NCBI WGS metagenome assembly OGJU01 (sample SAMEA2582144, study PRJEB24529) | metagenome | biome: Human gut stool | place: China | collected 2011
GCGCACACCCTTCCTTACCGTCGCGGAGAATTTACTACTTTATCGACAGTCTCAGGGCAGTCCCAATCGGGACTGCCCTTTCATTTTGACTTTTGACAGAAACGCAAATCTTAGTACAGCTTCGCGCCGGCGGGAATCCGGTCATCCACCATCAGGAGATTCAGGCCTTCGTGACCGTCCTCCTCATGAACAGCGGAGATCAGCATACCCTCGGAATCAATGCCCATCATCTTTCTGGGAGGCAGGTTCACGATGGCGATGGCCGTCTTGCCGACCAGCTCTTCCGGCTCATAATATTCATGGATGCCGCTCAAAATCACGCGATCCGTGCGCTCGCCGTCATTCAAAGTGAACTTCAGCAGCTTCTTGGACTTCTTCACCGCTTCGCAGGCCAGGATCTTCACGGCGCGGAAATCGCTCTTGGAGAAGGTGTCAAAATCCACCATGTCCTTGAAGATGGGTTCGATCTTCACGTTGGAGAAGTCGATCTTCTCCTGCACGGGAGCCGCGGCAGGCACGGAAATGGCCTTTTCAGCCTTCTTGTCGGTATCCAGCGGCTTCATGGTCGGGAACAGGATGACCTCCCGGATGGTGTCCGCGCCGGTGAGCAGCATGACGCAGCGGTCGATGCCCATACCCATGCCGCCCGTGGGAGGCATACCGTATTCCATGGCGGTGAGGAAATCCTCGTCCAGCATTTCGGTCTCGTCATCGCCCCGCTCCCGCTGCTCCACCTGCTTTTCAAAGCGCTGGCGCTGGTCGATGGGGTCGTTCAGCTCGGAATAGGCGTTGGCCAGCTCGCTGTGGCAGATAAACAGCTCGAAGCGCTCCGTCAGCCGGGGATCGGCAGGGCTGCGCTTGGTCAGGGGGCTGACCTCCACAGGATACATGGTAATGAAGGTGGGCTGGATCAGCTTCTCCTCCACCTTCTGATCGAAGCAGGCGTACAGGGCGTTGCCCCAGGTCTTTTCGGCGGCATCCGCCAGCTCCACGCCCACGGCCTTAGCCGCGGCCACGGCCTCGGCGTCATCGGTGATGGCGCCGAAGTCCACGCCCACATACTCCTTGACGGCGTCCACCATGGTCAGCCGGCGCCAGCCGGGAGTCAGGTCGATCTGCTCGCCCATCCACCCCACCTGATAGCTGCCGTTGATCTCCTTGGCAGCACCTGCCAGAATACCCTCGGCAATGTCCATCATGGTGTGGAAGTCGGCGTAAGCCTGATACATCTCCACGGTGGTGAATTCGGGGTTGTGCTTGGGGTCCATGCCCTCGTTGCGGAAAATGCGGCCGATCTCATACACACGGTCCATGCCGCCCACGATGAGCCGCTTCAGCGGCAGCTCCGTGGCGATGCGCATGTACATATCAATGTCCAGCGTGTTGTGATGGGTGATGAAGGGCCGGGCGGCGGCGCCGCCGGCGATGGTGTTCAGAACGGGGGTCTCCACTTCCATGTAACCCATGTTGTCCAGATAGTTCCGCATGAACTTGATGAACTGGGAGCGAATGACAAAATTCTTCTTCACCTCGGGGTTCACCATCAGGTCCACATAGCGCTGACGGAACCGCAGTTCCTTATCCTGCAGGCCGTGGAACTTCTCCGGCAGGGGCAGGAGGGACTTGGACAGCAGGGTGATGTTATGCGCCCGGACGCTCATCTCGCCCCGCTGGGTGCGGAACGCCTCGCCCTCGACGCCCACGATGTCGCCGATGTCGAACTTCTTGAACTTCTTATAGACCTCTTCGTCCATCTCGTCCTGACGGGCGTAGAGCTGGATGCGGCCGTCCCGGTCCTGCAAATCGCAGAAAGATACCTTACCCATGCCGCGCTTGCTCATGAGGCGGCCTGCCACCTTGACGGGCTTGCCCTCCATGGCGTCGAAGTTGTCCTTGATCTGCTGGGAGGTTGCATCCCAGTCAAAGCGGGTGATCACAAAGGGGTTCTGGCCCTCCGCCTGGAGATTCGTCAGCTTCTCCCGGCGAATACGGGTCTGCTCGGACAGGCTCAGCTCCGGCTGGGCCTGGGGATTCTTCTGTTCAGCCATGCTTCTTTCTCCTTAGCGTTCAATCTTCTTAACGGTGTAACGGATGTTGCCGAAGGGCGCTTCCACCACGACCTCCTGGCCTTCCTTGGCGCCCAGGAAGGCCTTGCCGAAGGGAGACTCCTCGGAGATGATACCGTGCATGGGATCGGACTCCTGAGAGCCGACGATCTTATAGCTGGCTTCCTTGCCATCGGCGCCCTGAACGGTGACGGTGCAGCCGATGGTGATGGTGTCAGACGCGGCGGACTCATCCACGATGACCACGTGCTGCAGGATCACTTCCAGCTCGGCAATGCGGGAATAGAGCTTGCCCTGCTCGTTCTTTGCCTCATCATACTCGCTGTTTTCGCTGAGGTCGCCGAAGCCGCGGGCGATCTTGATCTGCTCCGCCACCTCGTCGGACCGGGTGGTCTTCAGATAATTCAGTTCCTGCTCCAGCTCGTCCTTGCGAGCTTGGCTCATTTTGTATTCTTTTTCCATTTCGGCTGTTCCTTTCATTATCCTGAAGTGTATAACACTCCTAATTTACCATGGTTTTATATTGTAATAGGTATCTTCCGGATTGTCAAGGGCAAAAGGCCCTGATTTCGGGAACAGCCCCTTTGTTTTCCGTTTCTTCCAGCTGCACGGACACCTGCCCCGGCCGCAAAGCGCCGGTCCGCCACAGGACCGACAGAAGCTGGCCCCGGTCAAGGCCCTCCGGCAGCCTTGCCTCCACCTCCGGCGGCAGCAGAAGCCGAGGCAGCGGCAGTGATTCGTCATACAGCGGCAAAAAGCCGTCTCCCTGCGCTTCCGTAGGGTCAAAGGCCATGTGGACAGACGCCGGCTCCCGCTCCGTCTCCGGGTTCAGCACGATGGACACGCCGTATTCCCGCCGCAGACGGCGGCACAGCTCCTCCCCGCCGAAGGGGACCTTCAATATGAGATACCGGTGCCGCAGAGCCAGCTCCGTCACCGTCCGCACCACCTCGCCGGAGAGGGCGTCCGCCGTGATCAGCACCCGCGCCCCGGCGGGGTTTTCCCCCCGGAACCGCAGCAGCTCTCCGCACCAGTCCGCGGCGATGGCCCGTCGGAGTGACAGAGTCTCTACCGGGCGCAGCCCCTCCGGCAGAGCCTCCGCTGAGGCCCCGGCAGGCAGCACCACCTGTTCCACCCTCTGCCGCAGCAGCTTTTTTCCGGCGGTACGGAGCCTCCGCCGCTCCGTTAAGGGGTTCCTGCGCCGGTCCTGCGCCATCCGGGCGCAGAGAAACCGGATATGCAGCACGCTGGTCTCTTTTAACGTAACAGGACGGGTCCAGTGCCCGCTTGGTTCCCAAAGCATCATTCCTACCATAACGATCAACCTCCTGCCCCATGGTATGGGACAGGAGGTCGATTCAGAACGGTTCGCCGTTCCTTACTTCTTTTTCAGTTCGCTGAGGATACAAAGCCCCATGGCCAGCACAGGCAGCAGTCCCCGCAGACACAGAAAGCCCTGCGGATCGCCTAAGCGGATATTGGCATCGGCAAACAGTCCCACAACCCACGCGGCCAGCGTGGCGTTGATCGCTTTCAGATACATTCGCACTTCCTCCTTTTATTTGCCCACTGAGGTGCCGGAGAGGGTGTAGCCCGTCAGATACCCCTTCTTCGGCGCCGCGCCGTGGCTCAGGGGATTGATCCGCACATTGTTTTCCACCACCTCAAAGTGGAGGTGGGGCCCAGTGGAGTGTCCGGTGGAGCCGGTAATGCCGATGGTCTGCCCCTGCTTGACGTAGGTTCCCACGCTGACCTTGATGCTGCTCATGTGAGCGTACAGGGTGGTGTTGCCCACACCGTGAGAAATGACCACATAGTTGCCGTAGGAACTGGACCGCTGGGCGATGATGACCGTGCCCGCCTTGGCGGCGTACACCGGACTGGTGTAACCCACCCGGCCGATGTCGGTGCCCTTGTGGTTGGTGGAGCCAACGCCGCCGGGAGAATTACGCCCGCCTACGGTGGAGGTGATATACCGGCTGTCCACCGGCCAGATATAGCCGCCGGGGTTAGTGTTGTATTTCTTTCCCTCCGCCGCCATCTGTTCTTCCAGCTTCTTCTGCATTTGCTTGACCTGCTGCTCGATGCGGCGCTCCTCGGCCTCCAGCTCCTTCAGCGTGGCCTGATACTCGGCGGCGTTGTCGTCGATCTCCTTGACCAGCTTGTTGGCCTCGTCCCGCTGGGCGCTGAGCTGCTTTTTCTGGGTCTCCAGTTCTGCTTTGGCGGCTTCCAGCGCCGCCTTATTGGCTTCCAGACCGGCTTTCTTCTCCGCAATCTCCGCCTGCAGGGTCTGAAGGTCCTGAATCACCCGCCGGTCATAGTCCATGACCTCGTTGATAAAGTCCAGACTGCCCAGCAGGTCGGAAAAGCTGTTGGCCTTGAACAGCACCGACCAATAGCTGATGGTGCCCCGCTCCTCCATTTCCCGGACCCGCTTGCAGAACAGCTCGTATTGAGCCTCCTCCCGCTGCTGGGCGTCCGCCAGTTCAGTTTCCGCCTGAGAAATAAGGGCGTTGTAATCGGAGATCTGAGCCTCCGTGTTGCTGATCTTGGCGTTGGTGTTGGCGATCTGGTCGTCTAAAAGGGTCTTTTTCTGCACCGCCGCCGCCTTATCGTTCTTCAGACCGTTGAGCTTGCTCTGGATCTCCTTTTGCTTTTTATCCAGACTGGCGGCGTTCCCCTTCAAGGCGTCGATATCCGCCTGGGTGACCTTGGCGGCCATGGCCGGGGCCACATTCACCGACAGGCACAGCACCGCGCAGAGCAGCGCGGCGCAGATGCGGACATAGCGCTTGCTTTTCTTCATGCCCGCCCTCCTTTACACCTGAAGGAACCGCCGGATGGCGGAAAGGCTGCCGCCTACGCCAATGAGGATACCGGCCCCCAGAAATACACCGCCCACCGGCTTCCAAAGCTGCTGGAAGGGCACGATGGAAAGGAGCTGTAAGGTGTCATTGTCGGCAACGCCCTGCGCAATGGCTTCATACAAGCCCCATTGCAGCAAAAAGGCAAGGATCGCACCGGTAAGGCCCAGCATGAAGCCCTCATACACAAAGGGCCAGCGGATAAAGCCGTTGGTCGCGCCCACCATTTTCATAATGGCGATCTCATCCCGCCGGTCAAAGGTGGTGAGCTTGATGGTGTTGGAAATAATGAACATGGACACAACGAACAGCACTGCGATCAGCGTCAGGCAGATGACCGTGGCGATATTCCGGACTGTGATGAAGCCGTTGGTCAGCTCCGCATAGGCGTTGATGCCGCCGATGCCGGGAATGGCCTTGATGAGTTCCACCGTCTGGCTCTGGAGTTTCAGCTCCTTGACCTTGATGGCGAACCGGTCCCGGAGGATGTTGGGGTCCAGATCCTGAAAATATTCCTCATCCGGGTGTTCGCTGATGAAGGACTGCATGGCCTCCTCACGGGAGATAAAGGTGACGGACGCCACATTGTCCACCGCTTCCAGTTTCTTTTGCAGGGCCTTGGCCTGTGCCTCCGTATAGCTGTCATCCACAAATGCTAAAATCTCATTGTCCCGCTCCGCCTGCTTCAAGTTGGCGTCCGCGTTGACGGCCACCAGCGTAAAGGTGCCCATGATCAGCAGGCACGCCACGGTAATGCCGATGGCGGCGAAGGACATGAAGCCGTGGCTGAACATATTGGATAGACCCTCGTGGAAGAAATATCCGAAATCGTGTTTACTCATGGATATGCCCTCCCACATAGCCGCCTATGCTGTCGTTGATGATGCGGCCCTGGTCAATGGTAATGACCCGCTTGCCGAATTTGTTTACCAGATCCTTTTCATGGGTCACCACCACCACAGTGGTGCCTAACTGGTTGATCTTCACCAGCAGCGTCATGATCTCCATGGAGCGCTCCGGATCCAGATTGCCGGTAGGCTCGTCGGCAATGATGGTAGCAGGGTTGTTCACCAGCGCCCGGGCGATGGCCACGCGCTGCTGCTCGCCGCCGGAAAGCTCGCTGGGATAATTGTCCCCCTTCTTTTCCAGGCCCACCAGCTGCAAAACGTAGGTAATGCGCTGTTTGATCTCTTTTTTCGGCATTCCCACAGCCCGCATGACAAATTCCAGATTTTCATAGACCGTTTTTTTCTCGATCAGGCGGAAATCCTGGAAAATAACCCCCAGCGTCCGGCGCATCATGGGAACCTGCCGCTCCGCAATGTTGCTGACGGAAAAGCCGTTGATCATGATACGGCCTGCGGTGGGGACCTCCTCCCCGGTGAGCATTTTGATAATGGTAGATTTTCCGGACCCGGAGGGGCCCACTAAAAATACAAATTCGCCATCCTCGATGGCAGCGCTGATGCCCCGGATAGCCCGGGTCCCGTTGGGATATTCCATTTCCACGTCTTTCAGGCGGATCATCAAGCAGTCTCCTTATTCTTTGTCCAATCGGCCTTTCCTCATGGGATCTGGTCGACATAATATTATACATAGCCACATTATATACGGCTTTTCGGGACATTGCAACGTTTCCTTGCAGATTCCTTTCAAAGTTTTTCCCGGAAAATTTTTCCGGTTCCCCACCGCCCCCGCTCCTTGAAAAGCTGTTTTTTGCTTTGAGAACAGTCTCCGTTCCGACAAAAAACCGGGAAGCCTGACGGCTTCCCGGTTTCAGCGTGTCGAAAAAGTCTTTTCTCCCCGCTGAGCAAGTTTTCAGAACTTCATAAAAGTTCTGAAAACTTAGGATTTTAATGGCGCGGGACACCCTTCTTGGGTTTCCCGCACACACCCTTCCTTACCGTCGCGGAAAATTTATCACTTTATCGACAGCCTCAAACCGGGAAGCCTGACGGCTTCCCGGTTTCTCACATGTAAAAGTATCAGGAATCAATGCCCCGGCTGGTCAGATATTTCTTGACCATCAGCGCCACCTTGAAGGTGATGGCATCGTCAAACTCTCGGAGATCCAGACCTGTGAGCTTTTTGATCTTCTCCAGACGGTACACCAGCGTATTCCGGTGGACAAACAGCTTCCGGGCGGTCTCGGAAACGTTCAGGTTGTTCTCAAAGAACTTATGGATGGTGAACAGAGTTTCTTTATCCAGCGCGTCGATGGGGTTCTTCTTGAAAACCTCCTGGAGGAACATCTCACACAGGGTAGTAGGCAGCTGATAAATCAGGCGGCCGATACCCAGATTTTCATAGTTGATGATGTACTTTTCGGTGTCAAAGACCTTGCCTACCTCGATGGCGATCTGAGCCTCCTTATAGCTCTTGGCCAGATCCCGCAGATGCATGGCGATGGTGCCCATGCCCACCACCACGGTGCTTTCACCGTTGACCCGGAGGGCCTCCTCGATCTGGGCGGCAGTCTTGTTCAGTTCCTTGCTGCCCGCGCCGTCCGGCAGCTGGCGGGTCAGAACCACATCCCCCTCGCCGACGCTGAGGACAAAGTCATTCTGACGGTCCGGGAACATGGCCTGAATGGTCTCCGTGGGAACGGATTCCCCCTTCTGCAAGGCCCGGATGGCGAAGATGCCCCGGCTGACGTCGGTGGCCACCCGCAGTTCCTTGGCCCGCATATAAATATCGCCCAGCATGATGTTGTCGGAGATGATATCCTTGACGAAGGACCCCCGGTCATGCTTTTCCTCATAATAGCTCTTGGCTGCGTTCAGCGCCACCGTCGCCATAGAACAGATGGTCTTGCTGATCTCATTATCGCCAAAGGCGAAAACGGCGTAATCAAACTGGTTTCCCCAGCCGCTAAGCGCCTTGAAGGTTTTGCCGTCAAAGCAGACCATGCTGCCGGCAGCGCCGTTTACCGCCGCCACATACTCGCTCCAGCGCTGGCCGATCATAGACAGCTCGCTGCAGGCAATGACAACGCCCTCACCGTCGATCACGCCGACGGTTCGATCCGTGTTTTCCTTCAATTGCAGAACTACGTTCTGAAAGATTCTTCCGGACATGGCTGTTCCTCCTCAACACGAAAACTATGGATCACGCAGGGCCTGCCCGCGCATACCTATTGTGCAATCTGTCAGTAAGGTCATTATAGCGATTATTTTGTCGGATTGCAAGATGTTTTTTCTTTTTTCAACAAAAAATCACTTTCCTTTTTGTTGAAGTTTCGAGGTTTTCCTGTCTCCTCCGTCAGTTTTGCTAATGCCTGCCATTCCTCTTTGGTCAGCAAACGGTACGCGCCCCGCTCCAGAACCGGATCCAACAGCAAATTGCCCATGCGAACGCGCTCCAAATACAGTACCGGCTTTCCCAGATACGCCAGCATCCGTTTGATTTGGTGAAATTTTCCCTCCCGCAAAATCACATAGGCCTCGCTCTCCTCGCCAGAGGTCATGACCCGCAATTCCGCCGGTTGGCAGACCAAACCGTCATCCAGATGCAGACCCGCGGCAAAAGCGGCGCTGTCCGCCTCGGTAAGGCGTCCCGCCACCCGGACATAGTATTCCTTATCCACATGCTTTTTCGGAGACAGCAGTTCGTGAGCCAGTCCGCCCTCGTTGGTCAGCAGCAGCAAGCCTTCCGTGTCCTTATCCAGCCGTCCCACCGGAAACAGGCCCTGCCGCTGCAAATCCTGAGACAGCAGGTCCAACACCGTTGCCCCCCGGCCGTCCTCCGTGGCGGACAGATACCCCGCCGGCTTGTTCAGCATGACCCAAGTATACCGGCGCCAGTTCAGCTTTTCTCCGTTGACCGCGATCACAGCCTGCTCCGGGTCTGCCTTTTCCTCAGCTGACCGGGCCGGGACGCCGTCCACCGTCACCCGTCCCTGACGAACCAGGTCCTTTACTTCCCTGCGGGACCACCGCCCCGTAGAGGCGATGATCTTATCAAGCCGCTGCGCCGCCATAACTGATCCTCCCACGCTGTTTTTTTCAATTTTATCATAATTGGATGGAAAATGGAATAGAAACAAACAGGAGGGATGATGACCATGATGTTCCAAGCAATTCGACTGACACGAAAAAAGGCCGCGCTGGCGGTCATTCTCGCAGGGGCCGTTCTGGCGGCGCTGATCCTGCTGCTGGGGCAGCACGGCGGTAACGTGGGTGCGTCAGAGCAGCCCTGTCTTTCCAGCAACGGAGAGCGGGTGGCATATCTGCGGGAACTGGGCTGGGAGATCGACTCGGAGCCGCTGACCACGCTGCAATTTCTGCTGCCGCCCAAACTCAGCGGGGACTACATCACCTACAACGATCTGCAAAAATCCCAAGGCTTCGACTTAGAGACCTGCTGCGGCAAGCAGGTGACCCGTTACACCTACACCGTCACCAACTATCCCCAGCGGCCCGACGGCGTTCAGCTCAACCTCTACATCTGTGAGGATCTCCCGGTGGCGGGGGACGTGGTCTGCACCGGGACCGACGGATTTCAGGACACATTGGTTTTCCCACAGCAAACGGATGCCTCCTGATAGCTGACTGCTCCACAGGACCCCCCACTTCCAACCGGGCAGCCAGCAGTTTATTGCCGCTATCATCGCCCATATCGAGCAAACCGCCAAAATGCCTAATCCATTTTGTGTTCCAGCATCCTCTGATCCCCTTGAAAATACAGAATCCCGAGGCTGTCGGGAACACAAAATTGAATTGGGCGTAAAAAAGACCTGCCGCTAAGCGGCAGGCCTTTCTATTGGTGCGAATTATTCGTCGATCTCGATAACAACGCCGGAACCAACGGTACGGCCACCCTCACGGATAGCGAAACGCAGGCCCTTTTCAATGGCGATGGGGGTGATCAGTTCGACCTTCATGTCCACGTTATCGCCGGGCATGCACATCTCGGTGCCCTCGGGCAGAGTGATGACGCCGGTCACGTCGGTGGTACGGAAGTAGAACTGAGGACGATAGTTGTTGAAGAAAGGAGTGTGACGGCCACCCTCGTCCTTGGTCAGAACGTAAACCTGGCCAACAAACTTGGTGTGGGGATGAATGGAGCCGGGCTTGGACAGAACCTGACCGCGCTCCACGCCCTGACGGTCGATACCACGCAGCAGAGCGCCGATGTTGTCGCCGGCCTCGGCGTAGTCCAGCAGCTTGTGGAACATCTCGATACCGGTAACGACGGTCTTCTTCTTCTCGTCGGACAGGCCAACGATTTCCACTTCCTCGGACAGCTTCAGCTGGCCACGCTCCACACGGCCGGTAGCAACGGTACCACGGCCGGAGATGGTGAAGACGTCCTCAACGGGCATCAGGAAGGGCATATCGGCCTTACGGTCGGGAGTGGGGATATAATCGTCAACAGCGTCCATCAGCTCCTTGATGCAGGCATACTCGGGAGCGTTGGGATCGGTGGACTCGGAAATCAGGGCGTTCAGAGCGGAACCCTTGATGATAGGCAGATCGTCGCCGGGGAAGTTGTAGGTGGTCAGCAGCTCGCGGACTTCCATCTCCACCAGCTCCAGCAGCTCCTCGTCATCGACCTGATCGCACTTGTTCAGGAACACAACGATGGCGGGCACGCCGACCTGACGGGCGAGCAGGATGTGCTCACGGGTCTGGGGCATGGGGCC
>OGJU01002117.1_pt1 | contig 10554 bp, 9 predicted proteins | sample 1572251 | NCBI WGS metagenome assembly OGJU01 (sample SAMEA2582144, study PRJEB24529) | metagenome | biome: Human gut stool | place: China | collected 2011
GGTACTGCATCCAGCGAAATTACAAATATTACAGCGGTTATTGCTGATATTGCTGAAGAAACCAACCTTCTCTCCTTAAACGCATCCATTGAAGCAGCCAGAGCCGGTGAAAATGGCAGAGGTTTTGCAGTTGTCGCTACCCAGATTGGCAAGCTTGCCCAGACCAGTGCAGAATCTGTCCACACTATTGAAAATTTAATCCAGCAGATTAATGGTTATGTTGACGCCTGTGTGGCACAAGCTAATGTAAGCGTCAGCAATATTGGTGAAAGCGGTCAGTTAATCTCTGTAGCATTAGCAACCTTTGATTCTATTTTCCAGAACATTGCTGCCGCTAATGAACTCGTAGAATCTATGGTCACTAAAGTAAGCAAGGTAGATGATGTTGCAACCAATGTTGCTGCCATTTCTGAAGAACAGGCTGCAAGCTCACAGGAAATTCTTGCTACATCAGATACTATGGTCAGCCAGGCGCAGGAGATTACAAGGAGCAGTACTCATGCCGCCGAGGATTCCAAAGAGCTTAGTGTATCTGCTGAAGAACTATCCAATCAGGTTAATAAGTTTAAAATTTAGGAGGCATACCTTATGAAAAAAGGTTATTTGAAAATAGCTGGTACCATTCTTGCTGCCACACTGTTATTCACTGGCTGTGCCCAAACCGGAAATCAATCTTCTGTCATTTCCGGAAACGACACTAAAATTCTTATGTGTATGTCGGATGGTAATGATACCTTCCGTGCTATGTTGGCAGATGCTGCTGCATCTACTGCCCAAAACCTTGGCGCACAGTTTGATCTGGTAGATGCACAGAATACAATAGAAACACAGGCAGACCAGATTCGTTCTGCCAAGGAACAGGGTTATGACGTTATTCTCTGTCTTCCTGTAGATGCTGATACTGCCATAGAACTGGAATCCTGCGCAGGCGATCTTCCAATCATCTTTATGAACAGCTGCCCTGCTGATAAACGGCTGAAAGCAGACCAATATATGTATGTTGGTTCCAATGAACAGGTTGCAGGTCAGCTTCAGGCTGAATATGTTCTTGACAAAATGGCTTCCAGGGATGAAATCAACGTTGTTATCTTCAAAGGTGAAAAAAACCACTCTGCCACCAAAGGAAGAACAGAAGCACTTAAAACGGCTTTTAAGAACAGTGGCAAAAAGGTAAATATCGTATTTGAAGATTACGCTGACTGGAGTACAGATAAAGCAGCTGAAATGCTTAATGTCTTCATTGATCTGAATAAGTCATTTGACTGTGTTATCAGTAATAATGATTCCATGGCACTGGGCGCTGTAGAAGCCTGCAAAGCCAATGGCATCTCTGTACCAATTCTCGGTGTAGATGCTACTACGGATGGATGTGCTGCTATTGCATCCGGCGACATGGCTTTTACCGTATACCAGTCTGCGACCGGACAGGGTGAAGCTGCTGTCAAAGTAGCTTTAGCACTTGCCAATCATCAGTCTGCATCTTCAAGTGGCCTTGATGTCAGTGAAGATGGTAAATATGTATGGGTTCCATTTGAACCGGTAGACGCATCCAATGTAGCATCCTATCAATAGAATTTACAAAACAGTCAAAAAAGAACAGCCAACTGTTTTTACAGTGGCTGTTCTTTTTCTATGCATCCGTATACATTTACTCGAATTTCAAATCGTCACTGTCTATTTTAATGAAATTCACTTGATTTACACCTTCTGCTTCTTCCGAATCCCCTGAAATGACTACAAGCTTGGTATGAAGGCTTTTTCCTTTGGTATCTGCATTCTCTATGGTACTGTTTGCAAGCTCTGGATATTCATAAAATATCAGCATCAGCTTGGCAATCTTAATTGTCAGCTCAGAACCTATGGCAATCACCATGTCCGGCTTTTTCTCACTCATGAACTGAATACCGCCTATCAGCTGGATCTGGGATAATTTATCCCCGCCTATGTCATATTCTCCCATGATCACACCCATGGAATCCATATATGTTCTAATCTTGGATACAATATTACTTACTCCCTGGCTCATCTGACTATCCCTGATCAGTACGACATTTTTGCAGCTGATATGTTCCAGGTAATCCCATGCCTTTCCACCACAGGAAAAGGCAGATTTAATTGCAATTGATTTTGTCATAAATGATGTTCCCTCCTTACATTCTTCTCTTATTCCCTGCTCTCTTATCCTTAGACTAAAAAAACGCTTGTAAACAGTAGAAAACTACTGTTACAAACGCCTTTGTTATATCTGTATCAATATCTTGTTCCGATATTAACTATACTCTTTGTTTTAACAATTGTCAATTGTTATATACAATCAGTAAATTAACCTTTCAATCCACTTGTCGCAATACCTTCTACAAAATATTTCTGCGCCGCAAAGAATAGAATCATGACAGGAATGACTGCTACAGTTGCCATTGCAAGGACTTTTCCCCATTGTACTACTGACTCTGCATCCAGAGACATTCTCAATGCCAGTGAAATCGGGTATTTTTTTACTGAATTAATAAATATCAATGAATTAAAATAATCATTATATGTCCACAAGAACTGGAAAAGCCCGGCAGAAAATAATGCAGGTTTCATTAAAGGCAGAATAATTCTTGTCAATGTTTTGAAAGTGCCACATCCATCAATATATGCTGATTCATCCAGCTCCCTTGGAATTCCACGTAAAAATTGAATAATCATATATGGAAAAAATGAATTACAGCACAATACCGCCGGTGCATAGAATGGCATATAAGAATCCACCCAATGAAATCTATTATACAAAGTGTATCTTGGAATAATTACTACCGCATTAGGTAACATCATCATTGCAAGTAATAAAATAAAAAGAAACTTTTTCCCGTGAAAATTAAATCTTGCAAAACCGTATGCAACAAATGTTGCCGATAAAACTGTTAATAGTGTAGTTGGCACCACCATAATAAATGTATTAAGAAAGAACTTTGCATAAGTAAATTTACCACTTCCCTTCCAGCCATCTATATAATACTGAAATGAGAAAGATTCCGGTAACAGTTTAAATGAACCAAATATTTCTTCATTCGTTTTAAAAGTAGAAAAGAACATCCAGATAATCGGATATAATAAAACAAATCCGATTATAAATATCAATAAATAATCAAAAAATAAATTACGCTTTTTTGATTTCATGCTACTCACCATACCTTTCCTGTTTGTGTGAATTTATTATTTCTACACTATTCATCTGCATAATGAACCCAAAGTTTTGAAGATGCAAACAGTACTACTGTAAACGTCAATATTACAGTAAATACAATCCAGGAAATAGCACTTGCGTAACCCATTTTGAAATAACCAAATCCTTCCCTATACAGCTTCATGCCTAAAACATACGTTGACTTCAAAGGACCACCCTCTGTTATTACATCTGCGGAGGTAAAGTTTTGCAGTGCCTGTATTGTCTGATTTAATACTGTAAAGAAAATGATTGGTGAAATCTGAGGCAAAGTTATATGCCAGAATCTCTTCGTTTTTCCTGCTCCATCGATCTCAGCCGCTTCATATAATGACTTGGGAACATTTTTTAATGCAGCCAGAAACATAACCATTGACGAACCAAATTGCCAGATTTCCAATAGACATATTGTTGGCAATGCCCATGTGGTGCTTCCTAGGAATTGTACATTAGGCAGTCTTAAAGCAGTTAATACAGCGTTAATAGGACCATTATCCAGGAACATTAACTTCCACAATATGGCAATTGCAACGCTTCCTCCAAACAAAGACGGTATATAATACAATGTTCGAATCAGATTGATTCCCCTGATATCTCTGTTCAGGAATATGGCAACTGCAAGTGCAAGTATTATTTTCCCCGGAACAGTCATTAACGCAAATACAATCGTAACACGAAGAGATGTCCAGAATTCCTTATCTTTTGTAAATAATTTTATATAATTTCCGAATCCGATAAAGTCGGGTTTTGAGCCTATTGAATAGTCTGCAAATGAATAAATTAACGAACTGATAAATGGATACAATTGAAGAATTGCAAACCCTATCAGCCAAGGCGCTATATAATAGTAGGCTTTTAAATCCCTTTTTGAATAGCCTGCCTTTTTACCAAGGGTCTTAATCATATTTCTACCCCTAACAGTTTTCTAAAAAAGAGATGCCCTATGCACAATAAGGCATCTCCGGTGTGTTTACACTATTTTATAATGAAGAAAGAGAATCTATAATTTCGCTTGCTGCTTCCTCTGGTGTAGTTGCACCATATCCAACAGTCTCTACTGCATCAAAGAGAATTGTTTTTGCCTCTTCTGAAGAAGAAATCTTGTCATTTGGTGTTCCTCCGGCTGCTGCTGCAATATTAGCACCTTCCATAGTAACTTCACTGAGCTTACCATTTTCAGAGCAGATCTTTCTTGCATTCTCTGTAGGTGGAACAGATCTTGTGGCACCTAATGTTGCAAGTGCTGTCTCATTGTTAAAGAAATAATTCATGAATTCTACTGCCATTTCCGGATGCTCACATGTCTTGGTCACTGCCATAACCTGAGGTGTATTAGAAGCCCATCCTTTTTCTGTGCATCCTGATAACATAGGTAACTGACTCATTGAATAATTTGCACTGTCATTCGCTGCTACCATGACATCAATTGTTGAAATGTAAGTAAGTGCAGATACATATTTACCTGCTATCCAGTTAGCATCTGACTGTAAATTATCACCGCCATCAGCCGCCTGATATGATGCCGGTGCTACTACTCCTTCATCATATAATTTCTTCACATATTGCATAAGCTCAGCCATCTGTTCTTCTGTAATGCTAAGCTCTCCTGTCTCCTTGTCGAATAAAGTACTTCCGCATAACTGCTTGCCATAATTGAATACAATCAGATTAACGATATATTCTTTATTTGCACATAACAGATACATACTGTCATCATATTCACGAACTTTCCTGCCCATTTCCAACAGATCATCCCATGTATAAGCCTGTGTAAAATCTATACCAATTTCATCTGCAAGATCCTGATTTACCAGGATACCTGCTCCGGAAATACCTGTAGGAAGTCCTAACTGTTTACCATCATATCTTCCGTTAATCTCCAGAGATATATAATTCTCATCAAATGTAGACAGATCCATGTTACTGTAGTCCATGTAATTAACAAAGTAATCTCCTGTTGAAACATACTGAGGGAATGTTTCCGGGTCTACCTGAACAATATCTGCTGCTGTTCCTGATGCCAGCTGAGTAGCCAGCTTATCATGATAACCGTCATTTCCGCCATACTCTGCCTCAATTGTTACATTAGGATGAAGCGCTTCGAACTGCTCAATCACTTCTAATGTAGCTGCATTACGTTCATCGCCGCCCCACCATGCAAATCTTAAAGTAATTGGTTCGTCATCAGAAGCTGCTGTCTGTGATATTTCAGATGCAGTATTCTGTCCTGTAACTTCTAATTGTGTCTGAGAAGTTGATGCTGTAGAATCACCAGATTCTGTTGAAGAGCTTCCACATCCAGTAAGCATCCCTGCTATCATTGTTACACTAAGCCCCATTGCTAATAGTTTTTTGTTCATAAAAACCTCCCTTTCTGAAAATACCTCTTAAGATAGATTTATTATATCTCCTTAGGTTTCTTTCAAAAAGGGAGGGACATTTTTATTTTTCCTCATTTTTTTTTAATTTTTTAATATAAGGTAATATTTTTTGTCATTCTCACACAATTTTTATGATTCTCTTGGCAAACAGAATCTGATTACAGTTCCCATATCCTTTTTACTATAGATATGCAGCTGAGCTTCTTCTCCATAGTACAGTTTCAATCTGCAGTTTACATTTGCCAGTCCTACATGATTAGGATTATAGTCTTTCATATTCTGTCTTTGCATCTGTAATTCCTCTTTTGTCATACCAATGCCGGAGTCAATTACTGAAATGACTACTTTAGGTTCTGTATGAGAATAATGTATTTTTACTTTTATATAACCTTTTTCCCGATAACGTACACCATGAAGTATACTATTCTCCACTATAGGCTGTAGCAAAAGTCTGAAAACCTGAAAATCCATCAGCTCTTCATCTACTTCATAGTATAGTATAAATTTATCTCCAAAACGAAGCTTCTGAATATTCACATATTTCTTCAGATACTGAATTTCCCTTGCAAAAGAAACTTTCTCATTAGAATTTCCTAACGCATATTTCAAAATGTCGCTCAGTTCTTCTATCGTTGCAGCGATTTTTCCATTTTTCCCTTCAACCTGATTTACTTCAAGCTGTATTGTTTGTAGGGTATTGAACAGGAAATGTGGATTAATCTGTGCCTGTAATGCTGTAATTTCAGCAATTCTTTCTTCTTCCTTTTTGATTTCCAACTGTTTATCAAGCTTTACCTTCTGTAAGAACAAATACACAATATTTTTCATGATAATGTCATATTCGTCTTTAGCCGGAGAACTCGATTTTGCCAGCACATAAATGCCTTTTTCAGCATTGGAAAAGATCTGGATAAACTCATCAAGATGTTGGAAGTTTCTCTTAGTCGTTATATAAGCCAATAAAGTCACTATAATACTGTTAATAAAGAATACAAGAAAATAAACAGGAAAAATATTACTTAATTCCTTATTAACTTCCTTCTTTGGTACTAGGGCTATTATTTCTAATTCACATTTTTCGTCATAAAGATTCTGAATTAAATAATTTTCATTATTTATGTTTACCCATTTAGACTCTCCCACCTTCTGCATTATATTTTCTAATATCTCGTCATTTACACCTATGGTATCCTGATATGCTATGATGAGTTCATCCTGTGAATTGACAAATAATAAAGTCATTCCGATATCACCCACTGCCTGTTTCAGAATATTTTCATATGCCTGCAAGTCAATATTCATAATGACAAACCCATCCATCAGGAGCATTCTCTGATACACGGTAAGTTCATTCTTTGTATTCCTGTATTCTTCATATTCATGTCTTTTAACCAGAGTTTCTGTTTCTTCAGGCATACCTCTGCATTGTTCCAGCCAATATTCGTTTCCACTTATATCCTGTATAGCATTTTCCGAAGAATAGTATCTATCGTATCCTGTCAGATATATATTTATATCCGATACATAACTATATACTTCCTGTACACTACGAAGCATTGCCTTCATACTACGAAGATAAATCGTATCACTATATGAGATGAAATCAGATTTTTTCAATATATTTTTCAATGCAATTCCCATATATGGATTCTTTGTAAACAAATCATTCTGCATGGCAATATTGTTGATTACAAGTGACAGATTAGTATCTGTTGACTCTAATACCTTCTGTTCACGGCTGATGATTCTCTCCTCTGCATTATTTCCAAATATAACCATTGCAATTACAAAAAGCAGAAAAGTTGGTATAAAGAATGCCATAAAATATACCGCAAAACGTTTTAAAAAAAATTTTTTTTTCATTTTGCGGTACTTCCTTTCCTGTAATCCATAGGTGTCACTCCATAATAATTTTTGAAAGCATGAGAAAAACTCTTCGGATTATCATATCCTACATAATAAGCAATATCGTAAGTTTTGTACTGCAGATCCTGCAGCATAGCAGCAGCCTTTTCCATCCTGATCTGCAAAAGATATTCTGCGAATCCAAAATCACATTTCTCCTTTAAGATACGTGATAAATACCTGGCACTCAGATTGACTCTCACCGCCGCTTCCTCCAATGATGCTTCTTGAAAATGTTCTTCCGTATACGACTTTACTTCGACAAGTATTTTCTCATAATACCCCTTCGGCTGTTCCTGCTCGACATGATTTTTCCTGTCAAGCTCCTGCTTTATTTTCTCAAAGCAAGAAATAATATCTGCGCTCTTAAGAGGTTTCAGTAAATAATCCACAACATTTAGCTGAATTGCAGCCCTGAAATATTCATAATTCTGGTGACTGGATATAATTACAACTTTGATATCACCTTTTGCTATTTCTTTTGTCAACTCTAATCCATTCATTTCCGGCATCTCGATATCACTCATCAATACGTCTACCTGGTTTTGGTTAATATACTGCAATGCCTTATCCGGTTCGCTGAACGCATGTGCTTCAAATCCAATTTCTTTCCATGGAAACAGATTCGCAATTCCTTCTGATATTGTTACTTCATCATCAACGATAACTACCTGATACATATATACTTCTCCCAATATCCCCCATATTTACAGAAACCATATCTTCGCATTTTTGGATGAGACGGCAACTGCCCCGGCATCCAGCGCATTACATACATCCTCTTTATCAGAGATAAGCCCGCCTGCAATAAGCGGTGTTTTGTTTTCACCGGTGATCTTGCGTATGATCTTAGGCATGACTCCCGGAAGCACCTCAATACAGTCAGGTCTGGCTTCTCTGGTCTGCTTTGACAGATTGGAAAGTGCCATGGAATCAATGATAAAAAAGCGAAGTACCGTAGCAAGCCCAAGCTCCCTGGCATGTTTTGCCAGCATGGGTTTGGTCGTAATGATGCCATCTGCTTTCGTTCTTTCCTTGATATAATCAACACTGACCTCTTTGCTTCCAAGCCCCGCAATCAAATCCATATGCACCATCGCCAGCTTCCCCTCTGCTTTGATTCGTTCCACAATCTCTGCAATATTACAAATATCACCAAATAATATAAAAATGACACAAGCGTCACTTTTTAAGCACTGTTCCAGGCTTTCTGCATCCTTTATGGCAGGAATGATAGGTGTATTTTCAATTGCTTCTTTAAATTCTGTCTGATGCTTTTCCATATTCATCCTCTAATCATACAATCGCACATCCGCAAAACATATATTTCTACATATGTCCTGCAATCCAGTCTGCTACATCTGCGTATACAGTCTCTTTATCCAGCTCATTTAAGATTTCATGTCTGTCATTGGGATAGAGCTTGATTGAAATATCTTTTATGCCACTGTCCTTATACTGCTGATAGATATGCTTTACGCCTTCTCCATAATTGCCTACAGGGTCATCTTCTCCGGCAATCATATATACCGGTAGATTCTTAGGAATCTTATTATAATTTTCCTGCTTCTGGATATATGTGAGCACTTCAAACAGAGTCTTATATCCATTAATGGTAAAGCCGAAAGTACAGAACTTGTGACCATTATACCAGTCTACAATAGATTGATCCTTTGTCAGCCAGTCATTCTCTGTACGCTTTTCAAATCTGTCATTATATCCTTTAAAAGAAGTCTTCCTGATGAACTCTGAACGATATCTCTGACCCTTAAATGCACCAAGGATTCCTGCTACCGTCTTACCGGCAAACAGGGTAGCACTGGCCTGTTCCCCGGTTCCGCACAATATTGCTCCTGTCAACTCATCACCATAAGTCATAAGATAGCGTCTTGCCATAAAGGAGCCCATACTGTGTCCTAACAAAAAGTAAGGAACCCCCGGATATTCCTTCTTGGCGTACTCTGTGACTGTATGCAGATCCTTTACTACAGTCTCACTCATATGCTCCGGGCAAAAATACCCCAGATCCTCATCACTTCCGGCAGTATGCCCATGTCCAAGATGATCATTTCCGATTACCAGAATATCCTGTTCATTCAGATATTGTGCCAGTCCCTCATATCGCTCTATAAATTCTATCATTCCATGCGAAAGCTGTAATACTGCCTTAGGCTCACCATTCGGCTGCCACACAACTACATGAAGCTTATGCACTCCATCATTAGAAGGTAATTCCATATTTTTTACCATGCTCTATAACCATCCCTTTCCTTTTTATCCCCAAGACTCCTAAATCTATTCTACACGCTAGATCTTACAATCGCAATCCCAAGCTTATAAACCTTTCTCTTTCACTAACAAACAGGGCTTCCCGCCACTTGGCAGAAAGCCCTGTTCAAAATAATCAGCATTTTCGTTTATTTATTTACGAATTCCTTAACCTGCTCATATACGCCCTGTGCATCCAGCTTGTACTTCTGAACCAGCGCAGCGGCAGAGCCGGACTCACCGAAGCAGTCCTGCATACCGATCTTATATACCGGTGTTGGATAGGATTTGCACAATGCATCACATACTGCGCTGCCTAATCCACCAATTACAGAATGCTCTTCAGCAGTTACGACTTTACCTGTCTTCTTTGCGCTCTTGATAATGATATCTTCATCCAGAGGCTTGATTGTACAGATATTGATAACTTCTGCGCTGATACCTTCTGCTGCCAGCTTCTCTGCTGCACCCAGTGCAGAATCTACACAGATACCTGTTGCTACGATTGTAACATCTGTACCTTCTCTGACTACAGTTCCCTTACCAATCTCAAACTTATAGTCAGGTGTGTCATTGATAACAGGAACTGCTGCACGTCCAAAACGGATATATACAGGTCCATCATATTCTACAGCGGCACGGACTGCTGCCTTGGCTTCTACATCATCTGCCGGGCACATAACTACCATGCCGGGAATGGTTCTCATTAATGCGATATCTTCATTACACTGATGTGTAGCTCCGTCTTCACCTACAGTAATACCTGCATGTGTAGCACCAATCTTAACATTC
>OGJU01002123.1_pt1 | contig 10481 bp, 5 predicted proteins | sample 1572251 | NCBI WGS metagenome assembly OGJU01 (sample SAMEA2582144, study PRJEB24529) | metagenome | biome: Human gut stool | place: China | collected 2011
GGGAAGCGTGACCGTTCCTACTCCTTCACCAGCCCGGAACAGGAAGGCGGGGGTAGGGGATTGCCCAGCCTGTAACTCGATACGGGCGATAACGGAACAGCCGTTTGTCACGTCCGGATCGTCGCCGGAGTCCTTTATAACCGTGCATAGGGCGGCGTTGTCCGCCCATTCGGTCGCGGCGACAGGGAGCATGATCTTTTCCCCGGAAGGGAGCGTGATGCAACTAACGGTTTGTTCCGTTTGGTTCAGGAGGGCAACTAAGGCAGCTTTGGCGGCAGCCGTAGCACATGTGCCGGTCGTGAAACCGCTTCGGAGCGGGAAGAAACCGGGAGCGAGGCGTTCGATGGCTTTACGAAGTCCTTCCATGCCTTGCACAAAGGTGAAACTGTCAGGCAGGGGAGGGCGTTGTATGACATAAACGGGAATGCCGCAGGCTTGTGCTGCTTCGACCTTTTCCTTGAAATATCCGCTTTCCCCACTTTCCTTTGTCAGTACGGCATCTGGAAGAAGCTGGTCCAGCAGCTTCTTCTCGTCTTCTCCTTCATGGAAAAAAATAATCCGTTCCTTTGGGAATCCGTCGGATTCAGCCAGCGAAAGCGACTCTTTCCGGTTCAGGATACGGAACCAGCAGGGCGTCTGCTCCCAGTAAGGACGCAGTTTCGCAATGGTCTTGACGCCTGTCAGGGCCAACAGGTTGCAGATCCCGTCCGCACGCAGGCGGTCGATGGCGGCGGCATAATCCGTGCACCATATCAACCGCTTGTCATGTGCGGGGTATTGCCTTTCCAACCGGACGACCGGAATCCGGAGACGGGAGGAAACCTTTGCAAGCGTCCGATGCAACCGGATGGCGAAAGGGTGGGCGGCATCGACTAGCAACGAGATTTTTTTCTCGCGGCAGAATTGTGCCATCTCTTCTTCGTCCATACCACCGGTGAGGCGGATGGCATGAACGGCTTCTATCGCCTGTTCGTTGCCGACCGTCGAGTAGTAGTAGGGCTTGCCAGCGCTCTCGACGACTTGTACAGCCTTGCGGCCTTCGGTTGTTCCTCCTAAGATCAGTATCATAATGCTTCTGTTGTTCTCTTGTCTTTACCGGTAATATCGCAGGGGGGCATCCTCTCTGGTGAGTACTTGCCTGGCAGCTATGAGGTTTCATGCCTGATAGCTATGAGGTTCCGTACCTCCTACTTATGAGGTGTCATGCCTCATAGGTAGGAGGTGGCCCCTCGCTAACGGCGGTACAGATGCTTGAACTCCTCGGCGTAGAGACGTGATACCCCCGTACGGTTGTCTATGGCATCACCGACGACTAACAAGGTCGTCAGTGTCAGATTGTTTTCTTTTACGATCTGTTCCAGGTCTTTCAATTCGCCTCGGTAGATGCGTTCGTCTTTCCAGGTCAACTTGTAGCAGGCGGCTACCGGTGTCGTTGGCGGGTAATGTTCCAGAAGTTCTTTCTGGACTTTTCCGGCAATGTCGGCGCTCAGGAAGATGCACATTGTGCTTTGGCTGGCGGCTAGTTTATGCAGCTGCTCTTTCTCCGGCATGGGGGTACGTCCTTCGCCACGCGTCAGGATGATGGTTTGCACCTTTTCAGGAATAGTGAACTGGGAACGGAGAGCTGCTGCAGCAGCTTGGAACGAGGAGATTCCCGGTGTGATATGGTAACTCAGGTCATATGGGTTCCGGAAATCCCCGTGAACTTGTATCGCCCCATAGATGCAGGGGTCACCTGTGTGCAAGCGTACGATGAACTTCCCTTTGTCATAGAACTTTTTTATAAGGGCGAATTGTTCTTCCAGGTTCATGTCGGCAGAACTGCGAATCGTCGATCCTTTCTTGGCGCATAGGGTGAGTTCTTTGGGGACGAGGCTTCCGGCATAGAGGATCAGGTCTGCATTTTCCAGCATCCGCCGGCCCCGGATGGAGATCAGTTCTGGATCGCCCGGTCCGGCTCCGACAATTTCGATGTGTCCATGTCCCTGTTTCCCTTTTTGCTGACTATCTTTTTCGTCCCGTATTGCCGATTTGCTGATGGCTATCGCATAAGTGAAGTCTTTCGTCTGCCCCTTTTGTTTTCCCACCAATAATGGGCCTCCTTCCGCACTCAGGATGGCCGCTGCCTCCGCGACGCTTCCCGACCCGGTGGCTTTCTTTACTGTGGAAGAAGGATGGGGTACGGGGATTTTGTCCAGTACCTCTGCAGGATAGGTCTTGAACGGGCTGCGCAGGTAGGTGTCTGCCAGTTCCTTTAATATCGGTTCTTCTTTCTTTAGGTCGATGGAGGAGACGTCGGCTATGCTCTTCAGGTTGAACCTGTAGAAAATGGAGCAGATATACAGGTCCGTGAGGACGGACTTCATGTCTGTCAATCCCTTTTTACATCCGATACCTAAGTGAAGCACTTTCGGGAAGAATGATAGGCAGGGGATAGGGGATTTGTGGTAGTAAGTGGGACTGACCGTGATCAGCAGCTCGTATTTTTCGAGGTCGATATCTTTATATTTATAGAAGATATCGACGTGCGGGGGACAGGTTTCCTTCATATAGTCCGTCTCCTCCGTGCGGATATCGAGCAGGAGGGCGGTCGGTCGACAGTTGACGAAACGGGCGACACATTCGTTCATGGCCTTTTCCCTCGATGCATTGAACGTTTCCTCGTCTATCTTCTCGAAGTCGGTTTGGAAGAAACTGATTATGCCTTCCTGTGGGTTGTAGACATCCTGTTCCCAGCCATATTGTTTCGCGAAGGTGTCCAGTGCCCAAAGTCCCTGGTTGTCACTCTGTGTCGTGACAACCGCTTCGGCGTCCAGTATGCGGGCCAATTCATGTGTCAGTTCGTTCGCCCCACCGATATGACCGGACAGTACCGATACGACATATTTGCCGGTACTGTCGAGGCAGATGACTGCCGGGTCCGTGTACTTGCTCTTGATGTAGGGGGCGATACTCCGTACGCAGATACCCATCGCCCCGATAAACACAATCGTTTCCGCTTTATCGAAAAGATTGCCAGTCAGCTCTTTGAAAGAGGTGAATGGTTCGACATCGTAATCTGCTTCTCTACAATAGATGACAGTTTTGCCCGGATATTCGTCCCGGATTTTGCGTGCTAACGACAGACTTCTTGCCGAAACCACAAGAATATTCAGTGTATTTTTAGACATAATTTTTACCCGTTGCGCAAAGGATTGTAATAGGATTATTGGAATCGAGCGTAATGTTTATTTCTGAATGTAGTTTCAGACCGTTTTCTGCAACCGCCTCCCGGAACAGCTTGCTGCTTTCTTCTGAAACGGAGTTAAAAACGATCTTGCCGTTCAGACTGTTCAAGTGGGAAGCTACCTTGCGGATGATTTCTTTCAGCTTGCCGCCATGACCGCCGATAAAGACTGCATCGACAATCGTGTTCTTTTCGATTGACAGATTGAGGAAGTTACCAATACGCAGGTCTATGCCTGGAGCGCTGTGCAGCCGTGTGTTTGCCCGGATGATGTTCTCGCACTCTTTCCGCACTTCAAAAGCTTGGATATCCAGATGAGGATACTGGCGCCGCGCTTCGATTGAAACTGAGCCGGTACAGGCGCCGATATCCCAAAAGTAGCGGCTGTTATGCAGTTCTAACAGGCTTAGGTCTATCACTCGTATCGGTGCTTTGGTAATCATTTTTGTCCGGTCGTTCAGCAAGATAAATTTCGTGTCAGGTATGCCTAAGGCCGGTCGTTGTAATGCGCAGTTCGGAGCCTTCATTAGCAGAACACAGTTCGGATTGGTGAAACTCATCTCGCTGATTTCCTGGATCGAGTAGATTTTATAGATTTTCTCTTTCTTCGGGTTGCCTAAATGTTCGGCTACCCACATGGTGTAATCTCTGTCCAGATGATATTCCATCATCCTCTTGGCTATAGCCCTGGGCGTATGGATACGGTCGGTCAGCACACCGATCAGCGGTCGGTATTCCAGCAATGCCCGGTCGAGTTCGTGCCATGGTCGTCCGGTAACGGACACGGCGTGCATGTTCTCATACGGAATTTGTTCATGGTGTGCGAACATCTGCAATGAGTTGAAGTAAGGAAACACTTTCATGCCTACTCCTAAAAGGTTTTTCCGGATGGTGGAAGCGAAGCCGAAAAAGAACGGGTCTCCCGAAGCGAAGGAGACGATCACTTTGCCTTCCTGGATCAACCGGCTGTATTCCGTAAGGACGGCATTTATCGGAGCCTTGATTTCGATCCATACCGCATCGGCGGGCAGGAATGGCTTCACAATTTCGTAATGCCGCTTCCCTCCGGAGAAGATGTTGTCGTGTTTGACATTTTTGATAATGACTTCTATATGCTTAGGCTGTGGATTGTCGTCCATCCCGATCATATAGATGTGCGTTTTGCCGTAAGCTTCTACAATTTCTTGAGTTCTCATACGTCTCTACCTGGTTTTAATTGTTTTGCATCATTGTAGCATAAAATCGCGTTTACCAAAGTCGCGGCGAGGTTGCTACCGCCTTTCCGTCCTTCGATGATGAGTTTAGGAATAGAGACAAACGGCTTTACCATGTGTTTGGATTCCTGTACGTGTACGAAACCGACAGGAGCAGCAATAATGCCGGCGGGAATGGCTTTCCCTTTCCTTATCAGGTCACAAAGTTCCATTAATGCGGTCGGCGCATTGCCGAATACGTATAAAGCGCCGGGATGTTCCTGTACGGCAAGCCGGATGCCAGCTTGTGTGCGGGTGATCCCTTTTTCTGTTGCAAGTTGTACGGTGCGCTCGTCTTGCAAATAGCATTTCACTTCGATCCCCATACGCTGTAAAGCTCCCTTGCGGATGCCGGAAGCGGCCATTGTGACGTCTGTGATGATGGTGCGTACCTCGCCCCGGCTGAATTTTCCGTAAAGGGAAGCTACCGCATGATCGTCGATCCGTAGAATATTTTCCATTTCGAAATCGGCTGTCGTGTGGATGGCATGGAGCAAAGCCCATTTCTTGTCGAGCGGTATTTCTTTGTTCTTGAGTTCTTTTTCGATAGTGTGGAAGCTGCGGATCATGATGTCTTGGCCAATCCCGACATCTGTTTTCATCTTGATCTCCCCGTAATAGCCGCGTGGTGTGATGAACTTGCCGTCAGTTTCGTACGACTGCGAGTTCCCGATCAGGATAATGGTGAACATGTCGACCTGCTCAGGGTCGAACTCTGCCAGCGTGGTTAGGTTGACGACCTGCTCCTCGCGTCCGGCCTGACGGACATAACCGACCGGTGTTTCGGGCGCACGTTCTTCGAGGAACAGTTCCTTGAGGCGATACAGCTGCCAGTAGCGTCCTTCGCTTTTCGGATTGTAGACGGCTGTCACGAAGTCGCCGATGGCGGCGGCCTGTATGCGTTTTTCAATCCGTAACCAGGGAGTCATCAGGTCGGAGAGGGAGATGATACAGAGATCATGCCCGATAGGTGCCCCCAGAAGCGAAGCCGCCTTTTGGAACGCACTGATACCGGGCACTACCTCGATCTCCACTTGCGGCGCCTCTTTCATCGTCCGCATTTCATATATCAACGGGGCCATCCCGTAGATTCCGGCATCACCAGAACTGATCACTGTCACTGTTTTACCTTCCGAAGCGTATTTGTAGGCCTCTTCGGCACGTATTTTCTCGCGCTTCATCCCAGTATCGATACATTGGGTATCCGGGTGAATTATATCCTGTATAAACTGGAAATAATAGTTATATCCGATGATCACATCCGACTGCCTGATGGCTGATAATGCCGCAGGCGTTATGTCATCGCGATTTCCCGGTCCAATGCCGACAACAGTAATTTTCCCTTTGTTCATATGAGCTGTTTGTAAATTAACAGAAAACAAAGGTACGATTTATTTACTTAGTTTTCCTCTGCGGGTTGATATAAATATCGTTTAATACTCCGTTTCGGTGTCTTTTCGAATTCTTCCTGATAAAGCTTGAAGCAAGATACTTTGCTGTAGGTGGGCATTTCAGTGTTCAGTTGGTCGATGTTCTGCTGCATCAGCTCTTCGATTTCGGAGTGTTGGATGCCTGCCTTGTCCACTTGTTCCCAGTCCGGATAGATCAGGGCGACCAGTTTACCTCCCTGAGAAATGATCAACGACTCCGCCACGTACAGCATATTGTTCAGGCGGTCTTCGATCTCTTCGGGATAGATATTCTGTCCGTTGGAGCTTAGGATCATACTTTTGCTTCGTCCGCGGATGTAAAGGAAACCGTCTTTGTCAAGTGTTCCCAAGTCACCTGTCCGTAGCCAGCCGTCGGGTAGCATCACTGCCTTTGTTGCCTCTGGATTCTTATAGTAGCCTAACATCACGTTCATGCCGCGAACCAGGATTTCGCCTACTTCGTTTTCCGGATCGTTCGAGTCGATCCGGATTTCCATGCGGTCGACGACACGGCCCACCGAGCCTTGCTTGAACGTGTCCCCCTGTTCGTAGGAAACCAGTGGGCCGCATTCCGTCATCCCATAGCCAACCGTATAACGGAAGTCGATGGATTTGAGAAATGTCTCTACCTCTTTATTGATGGCTGCACCACCAATCACGATTTCGCCGAAGTTCCCACCGAAAGAGACTTCCAGCTTTTGGGCGATCTTCTCGCGTACCTTTTGGTCGATGTATGGCACTTTCAACAGCAATTTGATCAATGGCTTTTCCAGTTCGGGAAAGACCTTGTTCTTGATGATCTTCTCGATAATGAGTGGCACGGCAAGGATCAGCGCCGGGCGAACCGTCGCAAATGCCTCTGCGATGATTTTTGGACTCGGCGTGCGTGTCAGGAAATGAACGTGGCAGCCTTTGTTGACGGAGTTCAGCACTTCGAACGCTAACCCGTACATGTGCGCCATCGGTAACATACAGACGATGTTGTCCCCTGGATGTATGAAAGGAAGACGGTCGTAGGCGAACTGTGTGTTGCTCCACAAACTGCGGTAGGGGATCATGACTCCTTTCGAGAAGCTGGTCGTGCCGGACGTATAGTTCAAAACAGCCAATTCCTCCGGGTCTTCGATATGATATTTCACATCGTTGGCGGTGAAAGAACGGGGATATTTCTTGCCAAAATATTCGTTGATACGGTCGCGTATGGTGCGTACCTCCTTATTCTTGCAATCGATAATGGAGAAGTTGTCCAGCATCATGAATAGCTTGACATCCGGCATCATCTTTTCGTTCATGTTCTCCCAGTTGCTGGAGCCTGCCAGTACGGCTTTTGCTCCCGAATGGTTGACGATGTGATGGATATTGTCGGGTTTGAACTCATGCAGGATCGGCACGGCAACAGCCCCGTAAGCCAATATTCCGAAAAAGCAGATTGCCCAGTTGGAGGAGTTGCGTCCGACGATGGCCACTTTGTCGCCTTTCTTGATACCGGCATGTTCCAGTAGGATGTGAAACTTTTCTATCCGCCGTGCGACGTCTTTGAAATGGAAGGTATGTCCATTGTAATCGGAGAAGGCGGGGAGATCCCAATGCTCCTTCATGCTTCTCTCTATAAGGTCCAAGAAACGATTATCCATAGTGATATAATTTAAAAAAGAACCGGAATATCCGTGAGAATGTTGCAAAGATAGCAAAGAAACGATATGTTTTTATGGAAACCCAAGGAACACCTTTCCAAAACATATATGATTTGAATGCAAAACACCTATGCTTTGAATGCAAAACATAGGTGTTTTAAAATAAGTATAGTTGTTTACCACGGAGTGATTGTCACATTACGGAATTGTACTTCCTTGCCTTCGCTTTGCAGTCCGATGTAACCTTCCTTTACCTTGTTTGTCCCGGTGTTCTGGTAAACGCCGTTGATATAGACCGTGATGACACCGTTTTTCACGAAGATATTAGCTTCGTTCCATTCACCGGCAGGCTTCTCGCAGTCTAGATTCGCCTTCTGGATTTTCGGGAAAGAGGGGCGGGGTTGGCCTGGCTTATTCTGGTATTCAGCCAGATCCGAACCGCCGAGCAGGACGAAATCGCCGGCATTATCAAGCATCAGGTTGCATTCGATACCGTTCGGAAACGGGTTTTTCGGCTCTTCAATTAGCAGGAAGATACCGCTGTTCGCCTTTTCCTTGCCGTTTGGCCAGCGATATTCTACATGCAGTTTATAATCTCCGTATTTTTCTTTCGTGTACATGTATCCGAATGGCTGTCCTATGATGTTGATGACACCGTCTTTTACGGAATATACCTGTTCGGCTGGGACGGAGTTCTTATCGACAACGAAGTTCCAGCCGGAAAGGTCTTTTCCGTTGAACAGCTTGGTTGTTTTCTGTGCACTCGCGTCACTTCCGAAACACAAAAAGGCGGCAGCTACTACTGCCATCGATAACATTCTTTTTTTCATGGTCTTATAATATTAATTATTTATACGATTAATCAACAATAAGTTTACGGTAACGGACACGTTTTGGTTCTACGTCGCCCAACAATTTGCGCTTGTATTCTTCATACTCCGAATAGGAACCTTCGTAGAACACGACATTCGAATCCCCTTCGAACGAAAGGAGATGCGTACAGATACGGTCGAGGAACCAACGGTCGTGAGAAACGACGACCGCACAACCGGCGAAGTTCTCCAATCCTTCTTCGAGTGCCCGGAGTGTGTTCACATCGATATCGTTGGTCGGTTCGTCGAGCAGCAACACATTCGCCTCGGCCTTCAGCGTTAGAGCCAGATGCAGGCGATTCCGTTCACCACCGGAGAGTACGCCGCAAAGTTTTTCCTGGTCGGCTCCCGCAAAATTGAATTTGGAGAGGTAAGCGCGGGAGTTGACTTCCTTGCCGCCTACGCGGATGAACTCCTGTCCGCCGGAAACAACCTGATAAACGGTCTTCTTCGGGTCGATATCTTTATGTGTCTGGTCTGCATAACCGATCTTTACCGTTTCGCCCACTTCAAAAGAACCTTTGTCGATACTTTCCATTCCCATGATCATCTTGAACAGTGTAGTCTTACCTGCTCCGTTCGGACCGATCACGCCGACGATTCCGTTCGGCGGCAACATGAAATTTAGGTCATCAAACAACAGTTTGTCGCCAAATGCTTTTGCTACATGCTGGGCCTCGATCACCTTGTTCCCTAAGCGCGGACCGTTCGGGATAAAGATTTCCAGTTTGGCTTCGCGTTCTTTCTGGTCTTCGTTCAAAAGGGCTTCATACGAATTCAGACGGGCCTTACCTTTTGCCTGACGGGCTTTCGGGGCCATGTTGATCCATTCTAGTTCGCGTTCCAGTGTCTTACGGCGTTTACTTGCTTGTTTCTCCTCCTGTGCCATACGTTTGGTCTTTTGATCTAGCCAAGAAGAGTAGTTCCCTTTCCAAGGAATACCTTCTCCGCGATCCAGTTCCAGAATCCATCCGGCCACATGGTCGAGGAAGTAACGGTCGTGTGTGATGCAGATAACCGTACCCGTATATTGTTGTAGATGTTGTTCCAGCCAGTCGATCGACTCAGCATCCAAGTGGTTGGTCGGTTCGTCCAGCAACAGGATGTCCGGCTGTTGTAACAGCAAACGGCAGAGAGCCACACGGCGGCGTTCGCCTCCCGACAGCGTATCGACCACCTGATCTTCAGGAGGACAACGTAAAGCGTCCATCGCTCTTTCCAGGCGGCTGTCGAGGTTCCATGCGTCAGTTGCATCTATCTTATCTTGTAATTCGGCCTGCCGGTTGATCAGTGCGTCCATTTTGTCTGGATCTTCGAGTATTTCGGGATCGCCGAATTTTTCGTTTACTTCTTCATATTCTTTGAGGGTGTCCACAATATTTTGTACGCCTTCCTGTACGACTTCCTTTACTGTCTTGCCCGGTTCCAGTTTCGGTTCCTGCTCTAGATATCCGACGGAATATCCGGGTGAGAATACAACTTCTCCTTGGTATTCTTTTTCGACGCCGGCAATAATTTTTAGCAATGTAGATTTACCAGAACCATTCAAACCAATGATTCCGATCTTTGCTCCATAGAAAAAGGACAGGTAAATATTTTTCAATACTTGTTTTTGAGGCGGAAAGACTTTACTCACGCCTACCATCGAGAAAATAATTTTCTTGTCGTCTGCCATGTTTCAAATTGTGTGTATTTATATGATCATTTTTCTTCGTGGACAAACTTACATAAATATCTTCATAGTTTATATATGTCCGGATGAAAATAGCGTGTATTTTTATCTTTCCTGCGTTCCTTCGTATGCAATCTTAAGGGGCATGATTGCTTGTAATGGTATCGGCTTGCTGCAAAACGCAAATGCATATCCTCCCCCCAGAGTGTCCCCAAAAAATGTTTTCAAAGGGATTATAAGTAATTTTCCTATCTCAAAACACCTTTTCTTTTCGGCATATTTTTTTTGATGATAACTCGTTATTTACAGTCGTTTTCATCAATTGCTTATCCATAAGAGTTTCCAAAGTTTTACCGATGACATCGAAACGCAAAGCGATAGCATTTGTTACCCG
>OGJU01002133.1_pt1 | contig 10449 bp, 7 predicted proteins | sample 1572251 | NCBI WGS metagenome assembly OGJU01 (sample SAMEA2582144, study PRJEB24529) | metagenome | biome: Human gut stool | place: China | collected 2011
CAGAATCTCGCACGCACTGCCGCCCATCAGTTTGCCAATGACATCGGAGGTTGTACTGGCGCTCTCACGCATATTAAGATAACCAGATACATCCACAATACCCAGATTCTGGTAGGACTCGACTACATTTTTCTTTTCTTCGTCCTCTTTTGCCTGTTCCTCATCCTCCGGCAGCGTCTCTCCGATCACGGTTTCCTGCACCTCTGCCTCGGAGGCCGATGCCACCCGGGCGTTTCCAGAACCTCCGAACGTGCCGCCCTGTGCCAGCTTCACGATGATAACCAGAGCCAGCACCACAATGACAGCACAGCCTCCGATCATGAACCAGTGCATCGGATCTTTGCCATTTCGTCTCTGACGTACTTTCTGCAGGCGTTCTTTATAATCTTCTGTCTTTTGCTCTTCCATCTTATCCTCTCCCTATCAGTCTCCCAGCATATTGACAATCCGGTACGGATTCCGGTAATTCCAGGTAGAAATCTTGATGCCGCTTCTCCGGCTCGCCGCATGGACGATCTGACCATTGCCAATGTACATCGCCACATGGTTGACCGTTCCCTTGCGATTCGTATAGAAAATCAGATCGCCCGGACGCATCTTCGAAGAATCAATCTTCGTACCCGTCCGCGCCTGTTCCCGGGACACCCGCGGCAGGGACACGCCCGCCACATGGCTGTATACATACTTTGTAAAACCAGAACAGTCCACACCCGAATGCGGGTCATTACCGCCCCAGACATAACGGTTTCCGACAAACTGAAGCGCATAGTTGACAATCTGGGTCCGCAAGGATTCCTTTTCTTTTAATGGGGTAAATGGGATCGCCTCCGGCAATGCATAACGCACATCTACGAAATCAGTCGCCACATACGCACTCGTCGTATCGAGCGCAATCTCGACCCAGCCATCCTGCTGGCTTATAACATCGTAACGCTCATTGTTAGAGATCTGCGTCCAGATCGGCGCATCCGTGCTCGGCTCCGTGCGGGCATTCAGGCGGTCGGTTGAAACGATCGCCATCAGTTCTGCAACCTCCATCGCCTCCTGCTTCGCCGCATCTCCTGTCAGGATATACTCCGCCTTCACATATCCAGTGACGGGACCCGACTGGATCTTATACCAGCCGCCGTCCTCGCTCGTCTCCAGAATCTCTCCGGCAGACTTGCTCGTCATCTTACCGATGATATTGCCATCCTCACTTGGCTGATCGCGCACATTCAAGTAATTATCCACACTGGAAATACCTAGATTTTTGTATAAATTCAGCACCATCGCACGCATATCCAGCTTCCGCGCCTCATTGAGTGCGTATTTGATCTCCGCATAATCCGTAGAAATATAACCGCTCGAAATCTGAATCCAGCCATTCTCCGGCTCACCCTCGACCACATAGCGCTCATTTTTCAATGCCTGACCGACAACCTCAGACTCCGTGTTCGGCTCTTTTCGGATGTTCAGGGAATCTGCCGTGATGAGCGCCCGCTTTTCAACCAGTTCCAACGCTTTTTTCTTCGCCTCATCCCCGGTCAGAACAAACTCTGAGCTGATATAACCAGAAATATCGCCAGATTCGACCTGATACCAGCCTTCGGTTGAATCATCCACGATCTCACACGCACTGTCGCCCATCAGCTTGCCGATGATGTTGCCGTCCGTGCTCGCCGTCTCACGCATATTCAGATAACCGGACACCTGCACGATACCCAGATTTTTATAGGAAGCTACCACTGCTTCTTTCTCTTTGCTCTCCTCCGCTCTGGACTCTTCGGATGCCTCGTCCTTCGAAAGCTCTGATGCTGTCGCCGCCCCATTCTTTGCAGTTCCGGCTCCCGCCTGACGGCTGAGCAGGGACTTGCCTGCAAGCGCTGCAACTGCAAGGGCAATTACCACCCCTGCTGCTATCACTCCGAAGCGCAGGTTCTGACTCTTATCTTCGCCCTGGCGCCTGCGCGAATGTCCCGCGGATTCCCGGACCGGCTTTGGTGTCTGATCCTGAGCTGTCTCTGATTCCTGACTCTGAACTGCTTCCGGCTCTTGAATCCGCTCCGCCGCTGGCACCTGTTCTGACTCCTGCGTTTCTTTTTTATTTTCTTCTTCTAACATATGGATCGCTCCTGATTTTTCTTGAAATTATGACTTAATATCTTAAACGTAATTTTTATTTTATCATATTCGTAGGGAATTGCCAAGGAAGGATGTGGAGGAAAAAATGAATTTTCTATAAATGAATTATTACAGAAGTGTTAAGTTGTAGATAAACGGTTAAGTCGTGAAAGGTGGAATTAGTTGGAAATATGGGAGAGGAGAATGCCCTCCGACCGCCCGCGCCGCCGGAGGGCATTCTTTCTCACTTATAGTCGTGGTTTTTAATTTGTTGACCCACTTTTCATTCCGTATACTTTTTGTCTGTTATCGGTTAATGATTTTGATAAAAGCCTTCAAATCTTATAACCCCTGCTTATTTGGCAAGCATCATACGGTCATTCGCAAATTCTTCTCCGCTTACCTTTTCAAATCTCTCTAACAGGTCTTCTACCTGCAGATTCTTCTTCTCTTCCCCTGCTACATCGTAGATAATCCGACCTTCGTGCATCATAATCAGACGGTTGCCGATCTGAATCGCATCTTTCATGTTATGGGTAACCATAAGCGCGGTCAGATTTTGTTCATCTACAATCTTTTCGGTGAGATCGAGGACTTTGCGGGCTGTTTTGGGATCGAGGGCGGCGGTGTGTTCGTCTAAAAGAAGGAGCTTTGGCTTCTGGAGGGTTGCCATCAGAAGGGTGAGCGCCTGGCGCTGTCCGCCGGAGAGTAAGCCCACCTTGCTGGTCATACGGGTCTGAAGCCCCAGGTCGAGCTGTGCCAATGCCTCACGGTAGAAGTCCTTTTCATTCTTTTTGATGCCCCAGCCGAGTCCTCTGGATTTGCCGCGGCGCAGTGCCATGGCAAGGTTTTCCTGTATCTCCATATTGGCGGCAGTGCCACGCATCGGATCCTGGAAGACTCTGCCGATATATTTAGCGCGTTTGTATTCTGGTTCCCTGGATATGTTTACACCGTCGATCTCGATTTTACCGGAATCGATCGGATATACGCCTGCGATCATATTTAACATGGTGGATTTTCCAGCACCGTTTCCGCCGATGATCGTCACGAAATCGCCCGGTGCCAGGTGTAAGTTGATACCGTTTAAGGCTTTTTTCTCATTAACAGTTCCTTTATTAAAAGTTTTCTTTACATTTGTTATCGTCAGCATTACTCCTCACCCCCTTCTGAATAATCTTTTCTCAGCCTGTATTTAGCGAGTGCTACCGGAATACAGAGTGCCAGTGCTACAATGACAGCAGAGAGCAGCTTCATGTCGTTTGCATCCATACCCATGCGGAGTACAACCGCACGGATCACAAAGTAAATGACCGAACCGACAACCACGGAGGTCAGTTTCCAATAGAAAGAGGTCAATCGTCCCATCAGGACTTCGCCGATGACGATCGCCGCCAGACCGATGACGATAGCACCGGTACCACTTCCAACATCACCATATTTCTGACTCTGGCAGACGAGTGCGCCGGAGAGACCGACCAGGCCGTTGCTGACCATCAAGGATAAAAGCTTCGTCATACGGGTGTCCACGCCCAGCGCGCGCACCATATCCTCGTTGTTACCGGTTGCACGCATCGCACTTCCGATCTCGGTTCCGAAGAACCAGTAAAGAAACAGAATAGCCGCCACAGCCAGCACAATTCCAACGATCATCGATGCCTGTGCCTGGGTCATCCCGAAGGAAGCAGCCAGACCGCTGATAAGTGTCTTGACTTTCAGAAGCGGCAGATTGCTCTTTCCTCCCATGATCCGAAGGTTGATCGACCAGAGGGAAATCTGAGTCAGAATTCCTGCCAGAATCGCTGGTATCTCAAATACAGTATGAAGAATACCCGTTACCGCACCAGCCACGACACCGGCTGCCGCCGCAACTAAAAGTGCCAGCACCGGATTTACTCCTTTGTTGACTACCAGGACTGCACAAACGCAGGCGCCCAACGCGAAGCTTCCGTCTACCGTCATATCCGCGATATCCATCAGGCGGAATGTAATATAAACTCCCAATACCATGATTCCCCAAAGAACGCCCTGTGCGACCGCGCCCTGCAGGGATACTAATAAACCGCTCAAACTTTTACCTCCCCGTGTTTTGTATTTTCTTCATCTGATTAACTGTAAAGACTGCCAGATCGGCATATTTATTTTATGCTTCTGATCTGACAGTCTATCTCATTTGAAGTTTAGATCTTTCCGGTACTCTTTATTTCTCGAGTCCAGATACATCGATTCCCAGCGTCTGCGCTGTCTCTTCGTTGACACTCAGCTCGCACTTGGAAGCGTCCAGATAGCCGATCGGCATCTTAGAAATATCGGCGCCCTCAGTCAGGATTTTAACGGCCTGCTCACCGGTCATGTAGCCTAACTGGTAGTAATCAATACCGTAAGTAGCAAGACCGCCTGCATCTACCATGCCTTTCTCGCCGCAGATAACCGGAAGTTTATTCTCATTTGTTACCATCGTTACGGTTGCCATACCAGCTGCGATCATGTTATCGGTTGGTGTGTATACACAGTCTACATTGCCAACCATAGATTCTACAACGGTAGGAATCTCATTGGAATTGGAAACGGTGTAATCTTCATACTCAATACCAGCTGTATCAAGTGCTTCTTTCGCCATGTCAATCTGAAGACCGGAGTTTGCCTCCGCGCTGCAATACAGAAGTCCGACCTTTTTTACATCTGGAATAATCTGCTGCATCAGATCAATCTGCTCTTTAACCGGAGTCAGATCAGAAGTACCCGATACGTTGCCGCCCGGAACCTCGTTGCTCTCTACCAGACCGGAAGCCGCCGGATCGGTAACAGCGCTGACAAGAATCGGAATCGAATCCGTCACACCTGCAACTGCCTGTGCTGCCGGAGTTGCGATTGCAAAAATCAAATCATCTTTATCGTTGACCAGTTTCTCTGCGATCGTCTGGCATGCAGACTGCTCGCCAGCTGCATTCTGCTGGTCGATCTCGTATTTGATGCCTGCATCGTCCAGCGCTGCCACGAAGCCCTCATTGGTCTTATCCAGTGCCACATGCTGGGTCAGCTGTAATACGCCAATCTTATAGGTCTCGCCGTCTGCTGTCTGCTCTGCCTCTTTGCTTTCTTCTCCGTCTGCGGACTCCGCTGCTGTCGTGTCCGTACTTGCTGTCTGTCCTCCGCAGGCTGCCAGGGATGCCGCCATTGCGCCAGCCAGCATCAGGGCTGCTAATTTCTTTGTCTTTCTCATAATATCATCCTCCTGAACCTTTTCAACGTATGTAACAGATTTTCCTCTTATGCTTCAAACCATGATTTATTTTTCGCTTTAAAGAGCTGAACTGTTACGCTTTAAAGCAATCATACTACAAACTCCAAAAAGAGTCAACCTAAAATTCCGCTATTTTATAGGGAATTTAGGTTGACTCTTTTTTATTTTGCTTCCGCGATCTGCAGTTTCACCGTAAACGTTGAACCTTTTCCGACTTCCGACTCTACCTTCACGCTTCCATGATAAAAATTCACGATATGCTTGACGATCGAAAGACCAAGCCCGGTGCCGCCCTGTTTGCGGCTGCGCCCTTTATCCACCCGGTAAAACCGCTCAAAAATACGGCTCTGGCTCTCCGCCGGGATGCCGACGCCGGTGTCGCGGACCGTCAGTATCATATCCGCGCCCCAGTGCTTGACCTGCACCCAGATTTCGCCGCCCTCGTTGTTATACTTGACCGCGTTTGTCAACAGATTGTTAAACAGCTCCTGCATCTGGCGCAGATCGGCACGAATCGTGAAATTCTCGCACTCTTTATGGACTGTGATGCCGCGCGACGCCGCCTGCGCGGCAATCGAAGACAGGCTGTCCTCCAGCAGTTCCACCGTGCGGATCGTCACAATATCTGCTTTCGCACCGCGCGATTCCAGACGGGGGATCATCAAAATATCATCCACCAGGTTCGTCATCCGCATTGCCTCTTTTTTTATGCGTCCCAGAAAATCACGTGCCGTGCCCGGATCCTGTGCCATGCCGCTTTCCAAAAGCTCGACGTAACCGCGGATCGAAGTGATCGGTGTTTTCAGCTCATGCGATGCATTGCTGAAAAACTCCTGCCGGATCTGTTTTTCTTTCTCAATGCGCTCCAGATATTTCTTCATATTCCGGGACATCCGCGTCGTCGTGTCCGCTATGACATTGATCTCCTCATACGGGCATTTTTCAAACTGAAAACGCGTGTAGTCGTCATCCATCCGCACCATTTCACTGGAAATTTCCTGCAAAGGACGCGTGATGGACTGGGAAAACCGTTCCGCCTCCATTGCCGATGCAAAAAAGCTATTCCAAAGCTCAAAAAAGCGGCCGGAATCAACATCAGGATATATTCACCCAAACCGGTTGAACAGGCAGAAAGGCGCAGTATGTATTTGCCGTCCGATGAACGGATCGCCGCGTACGCCATCTGCATTCCTAACGTTCCGGAGCGCCGCACCGAATATCCATAGCCCGTCGCCAGCGCATCCTTCACTTCCTTGCGCTCCAGATGATTTTCCATCTGATTCACCTGCGCTACTTCCGTATCAGCCACCACCGTGCCATCCATCCGGATCAGCGTATAACGGCTATTATTGTCGTTCGTAAGGTCGCTCAAATCCATCAGCTGTTCTTCCACATTTCCCGTATAATCCAACATACGGTCAACGGATTCCAATGCAAAATGCATGTCCTCCCTTGACCGTTTGAGCAATACACTGCTGGTAACCACCAGAGCGATAAATGTATTCAGAACCAGCGCCAGGAATAACAGATGAATAAATTTCGTCAAAATCGCTTTTCGCATCGTTTCATCACTTTCCCGCTTCTTTTTCCTTTAAAAACCGATAGCCCACGCCGCGCACTGTCTTGATCTGGGCTCCGGCGTCATGCAGCTTCTGCCGGAGTGTCTTGATGTGCATATCCAGCGTTCTCGTCTCCCCATCATAGTCATAGCCCCAGATATGGTCGAGAAGCTCGTCGCGCGTCACCACCCGGTTGATATGTTCCATGAGATATGTTAAAAGTTCAAATTCTTTGAGCGTCAGCTCCGTCCGGTCGCCGCAGGCAATCACCTCCCGCGTCTCCCGGTTGATGCTGACTTCACCGATCGTCAGGCTGGAAACCTCCTCTTTTGCAGGTTCCACCCGCTTTAAAAGGTTTCTGACGCGCGCCGAAAGCTCCAGAATACCGAACGGTTTCGTCATGTAGTCGTCAGCACCGTTGTCAAGTCCCTGTACAATATCCATCTCACGATCCTTTGCCGTCAGCATCAGGACCGGGGCTGCGGAAAAGTCCGGCATCTCCCGGATCTTGCGGATCGCCGCCATGCCGTCCATCCCCGGCAGCATCCAGTCGAATACAAACATCGCCGGATACTCCCGCTGCGCCTCCCTGCCTCTCCGAAGCAGGGCCGAAAGGCTGTCAAGCGCTTCCTCTGCCGTCTCAAATCCGCTGGCGCAGTAACCGAAGTTTTCCAGTGCCACGCAGATCAGATTCCGGATATTTTCATCATCCTCAATCACATATATCCGATATTTCATTACTGCATCTCTTCCTTTACGTAGCCAGCTACATTCTTGGCATGATCCGCGATTCTCTCATAATTTGCCAGTGCATCCAGGAAGATAACACCGCCCTCAATCTTGCAGTCTCCATTGGAAAGACGGTTCATATGGTTCTCGCGCATCTCCTCTTCCATACTGTCAACCTCTTCCTCCCAGCGGGCAGTCTGACGCACCTTCTGCATGTCATGCGCCTGACGCGCCTCCACGGACGCCTCGACCGATTTAAGCGTTGCATCTGCAATCGTCCGCAGCTCTTCCAGCGCCAGATCCGAGAAATCAATATTCACATTCTCAATCCGCTTCTTAGCAAGCTCTGCCAGGTTTTCACAGTGGTCACCGACGCGTTCAAGATCACCGATTGTATAATACATATTCTTAACAAGAAGATGCTGTTCATCATTTAAGGAGAGGTTGTTGATCTTTAAGAGATATTCTGTCAGCATTTTCTCCATGCGGTCGATGGTCTCTTCATTTTCAAATACCTGTTCACAGAAATTATTATCTGCATCCACCAGGGCTGCGGTTGCTATTTTTAAGTTAGCAACCGCTACTTTACCCATGTTGACAACCTCGTTGCATGCCGTCTCAATCGCAAAGGACGGAGTTTCGAGGATACGGTCGTCTAAGTGACGGATCATCTCGGTCTCGACACTGTTTTCCGACCACTCTTTCTCCGTCTCCTTTGGCTTCGGAACAATCACATCCGATGCCTTTACCAGGAAACCGGCAAACGGGAACATAATACAGGTGTTGACAACGTTAAATACCGTATGGAAAATCGAGATTCCCACACTGTCCGCACGCGTCATCGCAAGTTCCGGATTCATCATAAACACGATGTATAAAGCAACGCCAAATACAACTGCTCCTGTCACGTTGAACAGAAGATGAATGACCGCCGCACGCTTTGCCGTACGGGTCGTACCGATACAGGATAACAGCGCGGTCGCACAGGTACCAATATTCTGTCCCAATGTGATAAAGACTGCCGACTGCCAGTTTACCATGCCGTTGATCGCCAGCATCTGTAAAATACCGACGGACGCGGAACTACTCTGGATGATTGCGGTAACTGCCAGACCGACTAAAACACCTAAAAACGGATTCTGTCCCAGTACCCGGAAGGACTCGGAGAAGATCGGCGCATCCCGGTACGGCTCAATCGAACCGGACATGAAAGAAAGACCGATAAACAGGAGTGCGAAACCGATCAGGACTTCGGCGCCCTCTTTTTTCTTGTGGCTCTTCGCAAACATCGTGATGAATGCGCCGACACCGAAGAGAACCGGTGCAAAGAACTCTGGCTTTAACACCTCGCCCCACTCACTCATCGACACAATCCAGCTCGTCACAGTCGTACCAATGTTGGCACCCATGATGATGCCAGTCGCCTGCAGAAGATTGATAATTCCGGCATTTACGAAACCAACGACCATAACCGTCGTCGCGGAACTACTCTGGATGATCGCGGTAACGCCCGCGCCCACCAGCACGCCCAGCAAGCGGTTCGAAGTCAGGATCTCAAGCACACGTTGTAAACGGTTGCCCGCAAACTTCTGCAGACCATCCGCCATCGACTCCATTCCATACAGGAACATTCCCAGTCCTCCAATGAACTGAAAGAGGGTTCCCAAAGTACTAATAGACATACATATTCTCCCATCATCTTTTGATCTTTACACGTAGTATGTCTTCACTATATCAAATAAATGTAAAAATAACCAGCAGGAAATGTAAAATCTGTGTAAAATCTGATATTTGCAACACTGTACTGCCTGAATGAGAGGATGGTTACAGGACAGCCCGGTATCACTCCTATGGTGCCGGGTTGCGAAAGCCGCCTTCCACAAACCGCCCGCTCGCAAACATCGCCTGAACAGCAGCCCGGTAGTCAGATAGCTTCTGTGCCTTCTTAATCTTCTTCAATTCTTTTTCACATCCCGGAAAATGGCACTGGAAATAATACCAGAGTTCCTTCATTTTAAACAAAGTATTCCGGTCGCCGGACATGATTTCTGCATAACCGGTCAGGAGGCGATCGTGGAATTGCTGGAAGGATTGGAGATGAGTCGAGGATGGCAGATTCCGCACCTCTCCAAAAATCCACGGACTTGCAACCGTCCCTCGCCCAAACATCAACGCGGCTAATTTCGTTTTTTTCTGCATTTCGCCTTTGTCAGACGGTTCATCTTGTCCTACAATTTCTTCCATGAGCGCAGACGCATCCGCCGCCGAAAAAAGATTTCCATTATAGCTGACCGGGCAGCGGCTCTGCTCCAGCGCATACGCAAATGACTCCATCCGTATTTTCCCCTTATAATAGTCCTCGCGCACTCTCGGGTGTACAATCAGTTCTTCCAGCGGATAGTGATTATAGATAGCAAGCAGGCGTGGAAATTCAGACGCTTCTTTCATGCCGATCCGGGTTTTGATCGACAAACGCACCGGCTTTCCATCCGACGCGTGGATTTTTTCCAATCCGTTGCAGACTTCCTCCAGAAACAAGCTCAAATCTTCCGGCTCGGCTAAAAATCCCGCGCCCTTTTTCTTCGTAACCACCGTTCCCGACGGACAGCCCAGGTTCAGATTAACCGTCCTATATCCATACTCCGCCAGTTCCTCGCAAACCCACAGAAAATCTTCCGTCGAATGCGTCAGAATCTGCGGGATCAGGCATAATCCCTGATTATGCTCTGGAAGAATATCGTTCCTCTCCCTGGATGTCAGCTTATGGCTGGAACCTGGCGCAATGAACGGACTGTAATACCGGTCAACGCCCCC
>OGJU01002144.1_pt1 | contig 10391 bp, 7 predicted proteins | sample 1572251 | NCBI WGS metagenome assembly OGJU01 (sample SAMEA2582144, study PRJEB24529) | metagenome | biome: Human gut stool | place: China | collected 2011
CCTGCACGTCCTCGTCGGAGTTAACGGATTTGAGGGAGGCGCCCTGCTGGATGACCGTGCCCTGCATCAGGATGCAGTTTTGCACCTTGGCACCCTTCTCCACACGGACGCCGCGGAAGAGGATCGAATTTTCCACCTCGCCCTCGATGATGCAGCCGTCGGCCACCAGGGAGCTTTTGGACTTGGAGAGAGGGCCGTAATAGGTAGAGGGATTGGACATGTCCTTGGTCTTGACCGGACGCATAGGATTGAAGAGATCGGCCCGCACCGCCGGGTCCAGCAGTTCCATACTCCGGGCGTAATAGCCCGCCACGGACTGGAGCCGGGCGGCATAGCCCTCAAAGCAATAGGACATGATCTTGAGCCGGCCGCCCATATTGAGGAGCACGCCCTGGCTGAAGGAGGGGATATTATGGGCGATGCAGTACTCCACCAGGGAGATGAGCAGATCCTTCGACATGATGTACACCTCCATGGACTCGCAGCCCATGGGGTTGATGGGGTGGACGGAGACGTCGGTGATGACGCTGTTCTCATCCACGGTGAAGTAATCGGAGCTTCTGGGATCGCCCCTGGGGACGGGGGTGCAGACGGCGGTAATGTCCGCCCCGGTGCGCAGGTGCTGCTCAAAGACATCGTCCAGATCCAGGTTCACCGCCACATCGCCGCCGGAGAGGACCACATAGTCCTGACGGATACGCTCCAGGTAGGAATAGACACCGGCCAGGGCGTCCATACGCCCCCGGTATTCGCCCTCCCGCCGCTTGTCGGCATAGCCGAAGGGGGGCAGTATCCGCAGACCGCCGTGCTTCCGGGAGAGGTCCCAGTCCTTGCCGGAGCCCACGTGGTCCAGCAGAGACTGATAATTGGCGTGGACGATGAGTCCCACATCGGAGATGCCGGCATTTACCATATTGGAGAGCATGAAATCCACGATGCGGTAGCGCCCGCCATAGGGGATGGAGCAGGTGTTCCGGTGCTGGGAGAGCTCCCGGAGCTGCGGATTGGAGCGGTAGGCAAAGATGATCCCGTGCAGCTTGTTGGTCATTTCACCGCACCCCCTTTCACATTCCGGGTGATCATGGCCTTGGGGGGCACCACGGCCTTGTCCCCCACCTTGATCCCCTCGGCTACCACGGCGATGCCCCAGTCGTCAGGGGCGCCTTCCCCCTCCGGCGGCGCGCCCACCTTGGCCTCGGCGCCGATGACGGCGTTTTCCGCCACAATGGCGTACTCCACCGCGGCGCCTTCCCGCACCACCGCGCCGGGCATCAGGATGGAGTAGCGGACACTGGCCCCCTTCTCCACCTTGACCGAGTGGAAGAGCACCGAATTCTCCACCGTGCCGTCCACCTCACAGCCGCCGGTGACCAGAGAGTGGCTGACCACCGCGTCGGGGCCGGTAAAGTGAGGCGGGCGCGTGGGCGTGCGGGCATAGATGGGCCACTCCGTATCATAGAGATTGAAGCCGCTGTGGACGGAGAGCATATCCATATTGGCGTCCCACAGGGAGTCGATGGTGCCCACGTCCTTCCAGTAGCCCTCAAAGCGGTAGGCAGCCATCCGCTCCCCCTTCTCCAGCATGGCGGGGATGATGTTCTTTCCAAAGTCGTTGCTGGACTTCTCATCCGCCTCGTCCGCCACCAGATACTCCCGGAGCTGTTTCCAATTGAAGATGTAAATGCCCATAGAGGCGAGGTTGCTCTTGGGCCGCTTGGGCTTCTCCTCGAATTCATAGATCATGTCGTGCTCGTCCACATTCATGATGCCGAACCGGGAGGCCTCCTCCATGGGGACTTCCATGACGGAGATGGTACAGGCGGCGTCCATGGCCTTGTGATGCTCAAGCATCTTCTCATAATCCATCTTATAGATGTGGTCGCCGGAGAGAATGAGCACATAGTCTGGGTCATAGAGCTGGATAAAGCCGATATTCTGATAGATGGCGTTGGCGGTGCCCTTGTACCAGGTGCCCTTGTCCCCCTCCTTCACATAGGGGGGCAGGATATGGACGCCCCCGTCCGACCGGTCCAGGTCCCAGGGCTGTCCGTTTCCAATGTAGCCGTTGAGCTCCAGCGGCTGATACTGGGTAAGCACTCCCACCGTGTCGATGCCGGAGTTAACGCAGTTGCTCAGGGGGAAATCGATGATGCGGAATTTTCCCCCGAAGGGGACGGCTGGCTTTGCCACCCTGGACGTCAAGGCCCGCAGGCGGCTTCCCTGGCCGCCTGCCAGCAGCATGGCGACGCATTCTTTCTTCATCTTATCGAACACCTCTCTCGCTTTGAAGTGAAACTTGGACGATGGGATGGTCCGCGCCGTACTACGGCTGTTCCTTCTTGACGGCCGGCTTGGGGGATTTCGGCTTCACCATCGGATACCCGGCCTTTTCCTTGACCGCGGGATGGGAGGCTCCGGCCTTGACGGCCGGCTTGGCCGCCTTCTTCTTCACGGCTGGCTTGGCTGCGGACTTTACCGCCAGCGCAGAGGTTCCCTTCCTTCTCCTGGGCGGGAACTTCCGGGTGCACTTGTAAATGACCGCGCTCATGGGGGGCAGGGTGATCACGATGGACTGTTCTCTGCCGTGGCAGGGGATATACTGGCTCTTTACGGCCTCGCGATCCCCCCGGCCCTCGCCTCCAAACGCCGGATCGTCGGTGTTGAACAGGAAGGTATACGCGCCCGCCGCCGGCACGCCCACACAGTAGCCCGTCCGATCTACAGGCGAGAAGTTGCACACCACCACCAGCGCGTTCCCCTTCTTATCCCTGCGGAGGAAGGAAATGGTGTTGGCCTGGCTGTCATCGGCATAAATCCACTCAAAGCCCTCCCAGGAGAAATCCTCCTCCCACAGCGGGGCCTGCGCCAAATAAAAGTGGTTGGCCGCCTGGAAGAAGGCCTGGGTCTTGCGGTTAATCTCATTGTCCAGCAGGTGCCAGTCCAGTGAATATTCAAAGTGCCACTCGTTCCACTGTCCAAACTCGCTGCCCATCATCAGCAGCTTTTTGCCCGGATGGGTGAGCATGTAGGCATAAAAGGCCCGCACACCGGCGAACTTCTCCTCATAGCTCCCCGGCATCTTGTTGAGGAGCGAGCCCTTCATGTGCACCACCTCGTCGTGGGAAAGGGGCAGGATAAAGTTTTCGGAAAAGGCGTACAGGAACGAAAAGGTGATATCCTTATGGTTGAACTGGCGGAAGTAGGGGTCCATCTTCATGTAGTGGAGGACATCGTTCATCCATCCCATGTTCCACTTCAGGTTGAAGCCCAGGCCGCCTTCAGAGACCGGATGAGATACCTTGGGCCAGGCGGTGGACTCCTCCGCGACCATCAGCACATCGTCATGGGCGGCGAAGACCCGCTCATTGAGCTTCTGCAGGAAATCCACGGCCTCCAGGTTCTCATTGCCGCCGTGGATATTGCGGACCCACGCTCCGTCCTTGCGGCCATAGTCAAGATACAGCATGGAGGCTACGGCGTCTACCCTCAATCCGTCGATGTGAAACATTTCCAGCCAGAAGAGGGCCGAAGAGTAGAGGAAGGAGCGGACTTCGTTCCTCCCATAGTCAAAGACACGGGTACCCCAGTCGGCGTGTTCTCCCTTGCGCAGATCGGCATATTCATAGCAGGGCTGTCCGTCAAACTCATAGAGTCCGAAGGCGTCCTTCGGGAAGTGGGCGGGTACCCAGTCCAGAATCACGCCCACACCGGCCTGGTGGAGCTGGTCGATGAGATACATCAGGTCGTCGGGTGTGCCAAAGCGGCTGGTGGCCGCAAAATATCCGGTACACTGATAGCCCCAGGAGTCGTCCAGCGGATGCTCGGTGATGGGCAACAGCTCCACATGGGTAAAACCCATCTCCTTTACATATGGGACTAAGTATTGAGCAATGTCCCGATAGGAGAGGAACTCCCCCTCCCCTGTTCTGCGCCAAGACCCCAAATGGATCTCATAGATATTCAGCGGTCTGTGGTAGACCGGGTTGTTCTTCCGGTACTCCAGCCAGGCCCCGTCCCCCCACCGGTATTCCCCCAGCTCATAGAGCTTGGAGGCCGTGCCGGGCCGGGTCTCGGCGTGGAAGGCGTAGGGATCGGCCTTGAGAAGGACGCGCCCGTCCGCGGCTTCCACCGCATACTTATAGATGTCATACCGCTGGAGCCCGGGCACAAAGGCCTCCCAGATTCCCCCGCCCAGCAGGTGCATGGGGCCCCGCTCCGCCTCCCAGCCGTTGAAGTCCCCCACTACCGACACCTTTGCCGCATGGGGCGCCCAGACCCGGAACACATAGCCCGGGATGCCTTCACGCTCCTCCTGATGGGAACCCATGTACTCCCACGCCCGAAGGGCCTCTCCGGCGGCATACTCCTTTATCATTTGCTCCGTCCGGCTGTCCGCCGGAGGGTACTTTTTTGGGCTTTCCATGGCACACGCCTCATTTCATTGGTATATTTATCCAAATTTTAAAAAAATTTTGTCTCATGTGTTGTCATTACGGCTAATTGCTTAATTTTTTTGTTCCATATATTTGTATGAATTATACAACACAAACCTTTATCCGTCAAGGCGCAGGTCGCCGCGAATCGTAAATTCTGCACATAAAGTTTCTCAGCTTTTTGTAAGATCGGCATACAGCGCCCACCAAGAGAAAGGCGCCCGCCGGGATTTTATGTCCCGGCGGGCGTCTTTATACCGCTTATCCTGCCATAAATAACTGTTTCACGAACTTTGCAAAGATTCCGGGCAGGGTCAGGCGTTCCACAGCCTGGTCGGCCACCAGGGGGATCACCTGCCGCTCCTGTCCCCCCACGGAAACCACCATCTCTCCCAGTTTCTGTCCCTGTTCCACCGGGGCCTCCACATTGTCCGTCAGTCGAAGCTCCGTGGTCACCTCATTGAGTTCATTCCGGTCCACCAGAATCCGGCTGCCCTGTCCCAGAATGGGCTGCACCTGATCCAGGGTACCCAGGGACACCTCCACTGGCGGGATGGCCGCGTCCGGCTGGATATCCAACAGGGTATAGTTGGCAAAGCCGAAGTTCAGAAGGGATTTGGCGCTTTCAAACCGCTGGGCGGAGGTGGGGGACTTCATCACCACGGCGATCAGTTCCATTCCGTCCCGCTCGGCAGTGGCGGACAGGCAGTAGAGAGCGGAGTCGGTGGAGCCGGTCTTCAGCCCCGTACAGCCCTCATAGAATCGCACCAGCTTGTTGGTGTTGGCCAGTTGGAACTGTCCGTCCCGGATGGTGTCCATCCAGATGGTGGTGTACTCCCGGATCTTGGCGTGGCCGATCAGCGCCCGACTCATCAATGCGATATCATAGGCGGAGGTGAGATGTCCCGCCGCCGGAAGGCCCGTACAGTTGAGGAAATTGGTATCCTCCATCCCCAACTCGTGGGCACGCTGGTTCATCCTCTCCACAAAGGCGGACTCACTGCCGGCCAGGTGTTCGGCCAGAGCCACGGCGGCATCGTTGCCCGACACCACGGCGACTGCCTTGAGCATGTCGTCCACCGTCATTTGCTCCCCCTCTTTGAGGTAGACCTGTGACCCTCCCATGGAGGCGGCGCGGGCGGAGACGGTAACCATATCGTCCAGCTTGAGCCGCCCCGAGTCGATGGCCTCTATCACCAGCAGCAGTGTCATCACCTTGGTCACACTGGCGGGCTCCAGCTTGTCGTGGGCGTGGTCCTCATAGAGGACGGTGCCCGTCTCCTTCTCCATCAGGACGGCGGACCCTGCCTCGGTCTCCGGAGCGCCGGTGACGGCGGCGGCGGGCAGGACCAGCAGACAGGCGCATAGAAATGCCGCGAGAATTCGTTTCATAGTTGGTCTTCTCCTCCATCATCGAAGTTACTACGAAAAGGATGTGGAGGAAGCGGGCCTTCTATACTGGAAGAAATTTTATTTCAGACACCGCCCCGCAATTGCGGCGCTGTCCCAGGGCAGAGCAGGCGGGGGCGCATCGGAGAGGCGGTCCAGGGGCCCGGCCGATCGCAAGGGAGCCCCGCGCCGGTCGGGCGCTCTCCTCTTTTCCGATACGCCCTAGAGCTCCATCTTCATCATGATATCGGAGAGCGCAAAGGCCACGTTGTCGTGGGCCTCGTAGCGGAAACCGAAGCTTTCATATACATGGAGGGCCGCTTTCAGACTGTGGTGGGAGGTGAGGACCAGGGTATGTACCCCCAGTTCCCGGGCCGCGTCGATGGTTGCACGCATCAGAGCCTTGCCGATTCCACGGTTGCGCCAGGGCGCCTTCACCCCAAATTTGAAGGGCTCCGCCACGCCGTCCCGGAAGAGCTCCAGCATCATCATTCCCACGATCTCTTCCCCCGCCCGGGCCAGAAAGATGCGCCCGCCGCCTGCCAGCACCCGTTCCGGATGCTCCAACTGTTCCAGGTCTGCCGGCTCCAGAATGTCGTTTTCCTCCAGCCAGGGCAGAGAGATCGCCAACAGCTCCGGCTTATATCGGTCCTCGTAGTCGATAATGACAAATTCCTCTGACATATGCTCCCCCACTTTCGCCGTTTTACCCATTTTACCACACTCCCCCCCTTTTGGCAATTCCGCTGGCAATCAAATCCCGCTTTTGCAAGCATAAATCCGGGATTTTTCGTTCACATTTAATTTACATCCTTTGCTATTGACTTTTTTTCCGGGTAGTGGTAGATTTACATTAGCACTCAGAGATGTTGAGTGCTAAGATTTTAAACATACTGAGATTGGAAAAGAAGGTGAGCGCGGTATGGACCTGAGCGACCGGAAGAAAAAAATCCTCCGCGCCATCATCGAAAACTATATCGAGACGGCGGAGCCTGTGGGCTCCAAGGCCGTGGCCTCCACGCCCGGCCTGAACGTCTCCTCGGCCACTGTCCGCAACGAGATGGCGGACCTGGAGGAGCTGGGCCTGCTGGAGCAGCCCCATACCTCCGCAGGGCGGATCCCCTCCCCCAAGGGCTACCGCATCTATGTCAACGAGCTGATGGACGATTACCGCCTGTCGGTCCAGGAGACCAGGCGGCTCAATGAGGCGCTTCACCTGAAGATGCGGGAGCTGGACCAGGTCATTGACCAGGCCGGGCGGGTGGTCTCCCAGCTCACCCGGTATCCCGCCTTTGCCCTGGCCGACCGGGCCAGCAAGGTCACCATCCAGCGCTTTGACCTTCTGATGGTCGCCAGCGACTCCTTCATCATCGTGGTGATGACCGATACCAATGTGGTGCGCAACCGGCTGGTCAGGCTGCCCGCCGATCTCTCGGAGGCACAGCTTCAGCTTTTGAATACCCTTTTGAACACTACCTTTACCGGTCTCACGCTGGATGAGATCACCCCTGAGCTGATGCGGGTGGCCTCCCACGCGGCCGGTGAGGCCTATGGGCTCATCTCCCTGGTGGTGTCCTTCGCCATCGACGTGCTGGAGAGCCTGGAGCAGCGCACCGTCCATACGGCGGGCATCGCCAGTCTGCTCTCCCACCCCGAGTACCAGAGTCTGGATCGGGCCGCCCCTCTCATGAGCTACCTCAGCGAGGACCAGGACGCAGGACGCTTCCCCATGCCTCAGGCCGACCCCATGGAGATTCTCATCGGGCCCGAAAACGTGGCGGACGCCCTGAAAGACACCAGTGTGGTGGTGGCAAGCTACGAGATCGGCGACGGCATGCGAGGGGTCATCGGCGTGGTGGGCCCCACCCGGATGGACTACGCCAAGATCACCGCGCGCCTTGCGTATTTCGCCTCCGGCCTCACCCGCCTCTTCGGAACGGGCGAGCTCCCTCCGGCGGACGACGGCGCCAAGGAAAAATAGGAGGAAACACCTTGAGTAAAAAGGATCAGAAAAAGGACCCCATCCAAGAGTCTCCCGCAGAACACGCACAGGCCCAGCCCTCAGCGGAGGCTGACTGTACGCCGGAGGCTGAGACTGCCCCCGATCCCCTGGTGGAGGAGCTGGAAGCCTTGAAAAACGAGCTGGCGGAAAAAGAGAGCAAATATCTGCGTCTGGCCGCTGAATATGATAACTTCCGGAAGCGGTCCCAGAAGGAGAAGGAATCCGCCTATGCCGACGCCAAAACCGACGCGGTATCCGCTTTCCTTCCCGTCTATGATAATCTGGAGCGCGCCCTCAAGCAGGAGACCTGTGACGAGGCCTACGCCAAGGGTGTGGAGATGACCATGACCGGGTTGAAGGAGATCATGACCCGGCTGGGCATCGAAGAGATTCCCGCCCTGGGGCAGCCCTTTGACCCCTCGCTTCACAACGCCGTGATGCATGTGGAGGACGAAAGCGCCGAAGAGAACACCGTCGTGGAGGTCTTTCAGGCCGGCTTCCGGCTGGGGGAAAAGGTCATCCGGTTCGCTATGGTAAAGGTGGCCAACTAGAGATGCCAGGGTCCCCCGGAACAGGCGGAAGACGCCGTTCCAGTTGAATTTGTAAAGCCAATTTCTTTATTATTGGAGGAATTTATTATGTCTAAGATTATCGGTATCGACCTGGGTACGACCAACTCCTGCGTGGCTGTTATGGAGGGCGGCGAGCCCGTTGTCATCGCCAACGCAGAGGGCAACCGTACCACCCCGTCCGTGGTGGCCTTCTCCAAGGACGGCGAGCGGATGGTGGGCCAAGTGGCAAAGCGCCAGGCCATCACCAACCCCGACCGCACTATTATGTCCATCAAGCGCGAGATGGGCACCAACCACAAGGTAAACATCGACGGCAAGGCCTACACACCCCAGGAGATTTCCGCCATGATCCTGCAGAAGCTGAAGGCGGACGCCGAGGCCTATCTGGGCCAGACCGTCACCGAGGCGGTCATCACCGTCCCCGCCTACTTCAATGACGCCCAGCGCCAGGCCACCAAGGATGCCGGCAAGATCGCCGGCCTGGACGTGAAACGGATCATCAACGAGCCCACTGCCGCCGCCGTGGCGTACGGCGTGGACAAGGAGAAGCAGGATCAGAAGATCATGGTCTACGACCTGGGCGGCGGCACCTTCGACGTGTCCATCCTGGAAATCGGCGACGGCGTCATCGAGGTGCTGTCCACCTCCGGCGACACCCATCTGGGCGGCGACGACTTCGACCAGGCCGTGATGGACTGGATGGTAGCTGAGTTCAAGAGCTCCAACGGCATCGACCTCTCCAGCGACAAAGTGGCCATGCAGCGGCTGAAGGAGGCCGCCGAGAAGGCCAAGATCGAGCTCTCCGGCGTCACCTCCACCGCCATTAACCTCCCCTATATCACCGCCGACGCCACCGGCCCCAAGCACCTGGATCTGACCCTCACCAGGGCCAAGTTCGACCAGCTCACCGCCTCCCTGGTGGAGCGGACCGCCGGTCCTGTGCGCCAGGCCATGAGCGACGCCGGTCTCGCCGCCAACGACATCGCCAAGGTCCTGCTGGTGGGCGGCTCCAGCCGTATCCCCGCCGTGCAGGAGATGGTCAAAAAGCTCACCGGCAAAGAGGGCTTCAAGGGCATCAACCCCGACGAGTGTGTGGCCATCGGCGCCGCCATCCAGGGCGGTGTGCTGGTGGGCGATGTGAAGGGCCTGCTGCTCCTGGACGTCACCCCCCTCAGCCTGGGTATTGAGACCATGGGCGGCGTAATGACCAAACTCATCGAGCGCAACACCACCATCCCCACCAAGAAGAGCCAGATCTTCACCACCGCCGCAGACAATCAGACCTCCGTGGAGGTCCATGTGCTCCAGGGCGAGCGGGAGATGTCGCAGTATAACAAGACCCTGGGACGCTTCAATCTGGACGGGATCGCACCGGCCCGCCGCGGCGTGCCCCAGATCGAAGTCACCTTTGACATCGACGCAAACGGCATCGTGAACGTCTCCGCCAAAGATATGGGCACCGGCAAAGAGCAGCACATCACCATCACCTCCTCCACCAACATGTCCAAAGAGGATGTGGAGAAGGCCGTCAAGGAGGCCGAACAGTTTGCCGCCGAGGACGCCAAGCGGAAGGAAGAGGTGGATGTCCGCAACCAGGGCGACCAGATGGTGTACCAGACCGAAAAGGTCATGGAAGAGCTCAAGGACAAGATCGACTCCGGCGACAAGGCGACCCTGGACGCCGCCCTCACCAAGCTCAAGGACGCCCTGAAGGGCACCGACGTGGAGGCCATCAAGTCCGCTACCGAGGAACTGAGCAAGGCCTTTTATCCCATCAGCGAAAAGCTCTATAATCAGGCCGGCGCCCAGGCCGGCGGCGCGCAGGGTGGCGCCGGCTTCACCGGTGGAGCACAGGCCGGCGGCGCGGACACCGATCCCGATGTAGTGGATGCCGACTATGAGGTCGTGGACGACGACAACAACAAGAAGTAAGTCTCTGGAGCGGATCAAGCCCTCTGGAGCACCGAATACAAGAATATTGCTTCGGTGGGGCGG
>OGJU01002146.1_pt1 | contig 10369 bp, 10 predicted proteins | sample 1572251 | NCBI WGS metagenome assembly OGJU01 (sample SAMEA2582144, study PRJEB24529) | metagenome | biome: Human gut stool | place: China | collected 2011
ATAATGAACCTGCTGTGCCACATAACGACTCCAGCCATAGCGTTCGGAGACAGACAAAGCCTTCATCAGATGCCATCCGGAGAAATTAGAACAAGCGATATACCGTATTTTTCCGGCAGTGATCAGATCATCCAGAGCGCGAAGCGTTTCTTCTACCGGTGTATTGGCGTCAAATCCATGCATATGATAAATATCAATATGACCCGTATTCAGCCGTTTCAGGCTGGCTTCGCAGGCCTCGATGAGGTGGAAGCGGGAAGAACCCATAGCGTTGCGTCCTTCCGGATTCAGGTTGAATGTGGCTTTGGTCGATATCAACAGTTTATTTCTCAGTCCTTCAACAGCTTTCCCCAATATCGTTTCAGAAAGTCCGTCTGAATATGCGTCAGCGGTGTCGAACAGGTTTACACCCGCATCGAGACAAAGGTTTATCATGCGTCTGGCTTCGTCCACTTGGGTATGTCCCCATCCTTCGAAACCGTTTGTACCTCCAAAAGTAGCAGTCCCTAAACAAAGCACGGGTACATAAAGTCCCGATCCTCCTAATTGTCTGTATTCCATAGCTTACCTATTAAATTGTTATTAAGATCTTACTTACAAAGGTATATAAAAATCCGCATGTGTTTATTTATTCTTATCTTTGTATCAAATTTAGGTTATTAGAAAAAGTATGGTTAAGGCAATTTTCTTCGATATAGACGGGACGTTGGTCAGTTTTAAGACACATGAAGTACCCCGCTCTACCATTGACGCATTGGATATCTTACGGAAGAAAGGTATTAAAGTTTTTATAGCAACAGGTCGTCATTACAGTTCCATCAACAATCTGGGAGATTTAAAATTTGACGGATATGTTACACTGAACGGTGGATATTGTTTTGCCGGAGAAGACAAAGTGATCTATAAACACAGCATTCCCGACAGGGATATCGATGCATTGATCCGCTATTTGGAAACTGAAGAGTCTTTCCCCTGTGCTTTTGTCCAGGAAAAAGAAATCTTTATGAATTATAAGGATGAAACAGTGGAAGAAATTTTTAATATGCTGAATTTTCCGGAGCCGCCTATCCGTCCTCTGAGTGAAATGAAGGGAAAGACGGTCTACCAGTTAGTCTCATTTTTTACTGCCGAACAGGAGAAAAAGATCATGTCTATCTTATCCCATTGCGAGTCCACCCGTTGGAATCCGTTGTTTACCGATGTGGTACCTGCCGGAAGCAGCAAGCGGATCGGTATTGATAAAATGCTGGAATACTTTAAGATACCATTAAATGAATGTATGGCTTTCGGAGATGGCGGTAATGATGTAGCCATGCTTCAGCATGCCGGGATCGGGGTTGCTATGGGGAATGCTGACGACGACGTAAAACAATATGCGGATTATGTAACCGATTCCGTCGATGAGGACGGGATATTCAAAGCCTTGAAATTCCACAACATTATTTAAACCAGTGTTGTTATTTATATAGCTAGTATTATTATTAAAAGAAAGACAGACTCATGATAGACGAATTACTTGAATACAACCGGGGATTTGTAGATAAGAAAGGATATGAAAAGTTTATAACGAATAAGTATCCCGATAAAAAGATTGCCATCGTATCCTGTATGGATACTCGTCTGATAGAATTGCTTCCTGCCGCATTGGGCATAAAGAATGGCGACGTGAAAATCATAAAGAATGCCGGTGCAATCATTTCACATCCGTTCGGCAGTGTGATACGCAGTCTGATGGTCGCTATTTATGAACTGGGAGTGGTCGAGATCATGATCATTGGTCATTCTGATTGCGGTGCCCAGCATATGGACAGCGACGAGATGATCGAAGCAATGAAGAAACGGGGTATTCCCGCTGAGCGAATCGATATGATCCGTTACTGCGGAATCGATTTTAAATACTGGCTTCGTGGGTTTGACTCGACAGAATGCTCAGTAAAAGATACAGTCGAACAAGTTCGCAACCACCCGTTGATTCCTACCGATATTACGGTTAGAGGCTTTGTAATTAATTCAGTTACAGGTGAATTGACCGAAGTGGAGTAGGGAGGTTATCTTCTGAAAATCTATTTCTATAGATTAAATAAATGTAAAGATAGAAATAATTTATATGTTTTATAGCATAGTTTTGGAAAAAGTGCTTATCTTTGCACTGTAAACAAAAAGAAAAGATTAAGGTTTAGGTTAATTATTAACGAGTCTTCCAAGCGTGGAAGACATAAAAAAGTAAAGATTATGATGACAAGTAGAAATGAAGAAAATCTTCGTACTTTAGCGATGTTGCGTTATCAGGCTGATCGTTATCAGTCAATGAGAAATGGTACAATGAGTCAGCGAGTAAATGCTGAAATCCGTCGCCTGTTGGAAGAAATGGGCGCTAACGCAAAAAATTAAACCAAAAGAAAGTATATTATTTTGATGTATTCTCTTCACCAGGGTCTTTTATAAGACTGGTGAGAGATCGAGAGATGGGCATTCGACGCTGACAGAACAGCGAAGATTAGCCTTTTTTTATTTTCTATCCCTTACAATTCTTCAATTTATCTTCTATCTTTGTGCGCGGAACAAATCTATAAAACACAATCATACAATGAAAAGAACAGGTTTATTTGTAGCATCCGTCATGCTATCTACCACCCTTTGGGCACAGTCACCTGTAGAAAAAGGACTGAACACTATCAATAAGGAAAATGCGGAAGCCTATATCGGTTTCTTGGCCAGTGACGAACTGGAAGGGCGTGAAGCCGGTTTCCAGGGAGGACGGATTGCTGCCGAGTATATCGTCTCCAACCTGAAGACAATGGGCATCGCTCCCTTGAATGAGTCTTATTACCAACCTTTCGAGGCTTATAATAAGGAACGCCAGAAGAGGGGACGTTTCCAGGTGCATCCTGATTCGATCGCCCAACTGAAGCAAGGTGTACATCAGAAGTTATCCATGCGTAATATCCTGGGTAAGATAGAAGGGAAGAATCCGAATGAATATGTTATCATCGGAGCTCATTATGATCATTTGGGATTCGATCCGATGCTGGACGGTGACCAGATCTATAACGGGGCGGATGATAATGCTTCGGGCGTATCGGCTGTCCTTCAGGTTGCAAAAGCATTCCTGGCTTCCGGTGAGCAACCGCAACGTACGGTAATCTTTGCTTTCTGGGACGGTGAAGAAAAAGGATTGCTAGGCTCTGAATATTTTGTGCAGAACTGTCCGTTCCTGAAAGATATAAAGGGATATTTGAATTATGATATGATCGGCCGCAATTCGAACGAAGTGGTTCCCGAGCAGGTCGATTATTTCTATACGGAAGCAAACAAGGCTTTTGGTGACTGGCTGAAGAATGATATCAAGAAATACAATCTGAACCTGAAACCGATTTATCACCCCTGGGACAAGCCGGTAGGAGGGAGTGACAACGGCTCTTTTGCCAAACGTGGTATTCCCATTATCTGGTATCACACCAACGGTCATCCGGACTACCATATGCCGGGCGACCATACGGAAAAGCTGAATTGGAATAAGGTAGTCGATATCACGAAAGCCTCTTTCCTGAATATGTGGAATCTGGCGAATGAGAAGAAATATTAATCATAAATAGAAATAGAAAATGAAGTCGATGTATGTAGCTCTGTGTTGGGCTGTGATGATGATTATCGGTTTGGTAGCCTGTAGTGATGATGTGGGAAAGACGATACCTGCTTATACGGAAGCAGAGAAACTGTGGATCGCTCAGAACCAGGCATATTTCCAGGAAAAGAAGGTGATAGTGGAAGATGATGGTCAATTGTTGTATCAACAGTTAGTTGTGGAGGATGATACTTTGTTGTATCGCATATTGGAAATCGGCGAGGTTGACTCTGTTCCGACGATAAAATCAGATGTGAAAGTTTCGATGTTAGGCATATTGCCTGTTTCTAAAGATCAGATTGTTGGGGATAGCAAAGGGAATCCGGTGGAAACTACCTTGGATTTGGATAGTCCCGATCTGATCAAAGGACTTTCTGCTCTTTTGCTGCAAACTCATAAAGGGGAGAGGCTGGAAGCAATTATCCCATACCAGTTAGGTTATGGAGATCAGAGTTATCCTTATCCGTATATTCCTTTGTGCTCGACGTTGCAATTTACTATTACAGTGAAAGAGTTTAAGTAATTTCTTGTTTGGGCGGCGTTTGCGACGAATATCACCTAGATTTTAGTACATCCGGCGTCATATTTCGGAGAGGCATTTTAATAAGTTGTACCATAGGTGTTTGGGGGGTGACGTCATGATAGGAGGATGGCGTCACCTCGTTGTTTTATCAGATTTCGATTACATGGTAGTAATTGCCTGTTTTTGTATGTTTTTTGATTACATTATTCTTTAGCAGCAGTCGTCCGAACAGAGCCATGTTGCGGATACCGGATTTTATCTTGCTCCGTTGTTCGATCCGTCTCAATATTTCGGCGGCAGGGAGCAGTTCGCCTTGTTCTCCTGTCTCTGGCAAGCGGAAATATTGGAAGAAAAGTTGCTCTTCAACCGGAATCTGTTGGAACTGGTGGTTGTTCCGGATGATCGCAGTTTCTTCTTCGGAGGTGAACCAATAGCGTTCGTTGTTACGTAGTGCGGCGGCAGCTTGGGCATACAATTGCTTATGGTTTAACCCGATAGCATGGTTGATGTTACCGGTCAGTTCGATGCAGATGAAACGCCGGCTTCCTGTCGGGTCGTTCAACAAATCGGCATTGTTGGAGGTCGCAACGAAAGATGCATACCTTTTCAGCGGCTGGATACTGCGTTTATAAGGCTGGCGGGCATTAATGACCGGTTTCTGGAGGATATGTTTCAGGAATGCCTGATGGGAAGGCGATACCGAATCGAACTCATCGATATTGATCAAGGCAAAACGATTCAGTAACAATTCTGCATCACGTTTATTGCTGAAATCGATACTGTCGGTGTAATATTCCAGTAATTCGGGCGGAAGCAGATTCCGGCACCAAGTGGACTTGCCACATCCTTGCCTGCCGATCAAAAGAGGGGAGACACTGTTGGCATGCATCCGGTCCAGCCCGTTCCAATGGGCCACCATGCTCAGGAACCAGCGGTAGAACTGGTTTCTCCATTCCGGATTGTTGCAGGGCAATGTATCGGCCAGCCGGCGGATATGGTCTATCCCGTCCCAGTCCGGCAACTCCAGCATATATTCCTCGATAGGCGAATAATGCATCACACGGTTGGAATAGATATAACGTTTCACGTCCCTGTCCCATAGCGGAATACCTTCTTCCTGCGCATTCAGACTGATACTGTTGAGGACCTGTTCGTTAACAGGAAAGAAATTGAAATAGTACGATTTGCGTTCGCGGTATTCCGCATCTCCCTTCATATTATTATATCTGAATTCATACCGGCGTTTCATAAATTCGTCGGCTTGAAAAGCGAGTACCTGCTCCGGCCGGATACACGGTTTTCGACCGAAACCGGAGGACAGGCGGTAGACATTGTGTACGGTTGTCCGTATCTCCGCTTCAAAAATCCGGAAATGGGTATGTACCGGCAACCATTTGACCACCTCTTCTTCCGGGATACCACTGCGGAAGCAGTTCTCGGCAAGGCAAGTAAGGAAAGGCTTGATATCTTCATCCTCTTTTCGATAACCGGTCGCATCCATAGCTTGCCGTAATGAATTTTCGAAAAGTAACGAAACGATCCGGCTTCGTTCATAACCGGGAACGAGGCGTTGTAGCGGGTCTGTCACGGCTGGTGACGGTGCAGAAACCGGTAGCTTTTCCGGCATCTCCCAAGGTTGTTCGATCCGGACAGGCAGGGCGTCCGGATTGTAGTAAATATCCGGATCGAATGAAAGTCGGCAGGCTGCATCCAATTCATTTTCTTCAACAGTGATCTGTTGTTGCAACTCTTCCCCGTAATAGGCTGCCGCTCTGTCATAGGCCCGGGCATGAAAAAAACGAATAAGTGTATCATTTTGTGGGACAGTATGATCCGGCAGTGTGAAAGGAATGACAATTTTCACGCTTTTTCCGCTTGATCCGATAAAAGCTGCCATCGTCTGTAATGATCCGGCTGCTTGCCGACGGACATTTTTTGCCTCGTTGCGGTTGGCGAGATTGTTTATTTTGAGCAAGACCAATCCGTTATATTGGTTTCTGACAAACGTTCCATCCTGTTTTTTTACGGTAGAACAGAAGTAGACGACCGGTAACCGGTTCGCCTCTTTTACCGAAACCCCGGGAATGGTGTAGCGCAATTCTTCGCGCAGGGCTGCCACTTGCTTTTCCTTGTAACCGTCACGGATCAGTCCGATCAGTTTTTCCATCTCGATTGTCTTTTGTGCTTTCTGATTTGCACTGAATAAAGTTGCTTTCATTTGTCTTCTTTTTTAATTGATTTTTTCCAAAGGTAAGTACCTGAATGCCGGTTTACAGCATGTAAAGACCGATCATTATCAGGAAGGCTACAACTATTTCATCTATTGAAAATAAAGAAGATAATAATTGTTTATCCACTTATATTTTATATCTTTGGTCGTATATTCTTAACCTTTCGACCTGGGTGAACCTTATAGTTGACCTAGGTCAAATTGAAGTTCGACCTGGGGCGAATATATGGTTGACCCAGGTCAAATACTTACTAAGTCCAGTCTTTAGCCATAAAAGTCTATAGGCCGGATGATAAAAACACACTGGTATGACAGCAATTTACAAGATGGAGCAGAATCCGCCTAAAAAGGGTTCAGGTAAGAAAGTCGTATTGCATCCCCGCATAGTTCCCCGGGATACAGTGAGTACCGATCGTTTAATAGAGGAAGCGTCTTCGCGTTCCACTTATACTGATGGCGACCTGAAAGGGGCGGTCCGTCTGCTCTCCGACATGCTGAAAGAGAAACTACGCGATGGATATAATGTTTATCTCGACGGAATCGGCTATTTCAGTGTATCGTTTAAATCGCGTGAATTTCCGTTGTTGTGCCAGACTGAAGCATGAACTGAAAACAATGCCGGTGGAACGTTATAAGGAGCCAAAGGTAACTGATTTTTCACAGGAAGAAAAGGAAAGTCGGCTACTGCGGTATCTGGAGCGACATGCATATATTACAACCTTGGCTTATCAGGGGTTGAACGGTTGTACCCAATATCTGGCACGCAAAGAGCTCAAACAATTTGTGGCCGATGGCATTCTGGTGGAAGACGGGACGCGAAGAATGTGCATTTATGTGAAGCGTCCGGAACCAGCGGAATTGCCGGATAGCCTGGTGGTGGATTCGAATATTGGGGAGGTATGTAGGTGACGCCGTTTCGAATAAGCGGCGTCAACCGGTTCCTCTTTGTTAATCAATGCGGCATAGTGCATTGGTGATGTGTGAAGTTGTTTTTATGGAAAAAGAAATCAAGGTTGTATTCCTAAACAATAGTTTAATAACATAAGCACTTTCGATACATCTTTCATCTGAATATCTTCTTGTTTGATATAAGCCTCGATTTTATCTTTATGGTTAGGATAAAGTTTTATCAATTGTTTAATTGATTTTATCTTTACCGATTTATTATCTATTTTTATATAATATGTATTGTCGTTTTTCCGTCGATAGACATCCGTACTACCTATTTTCTGTGAAGCATAGGGTGTGTACATTTCCGTTCCGTTCAATCCCAAATCGCTCATTTGTAGATTATGAACGCTTCCTTGGGTTACGGACCCTAAAGCTCCTTTTTGACCGGTATGTACGTCTTTCAATGACCAACCTATATAAACTATTCCGTTATCCAAGTGTACAACTTCGTGAAACCCTTTTGTGGCAGGGACTAATTTACGTCTGCCAACTGTTATCGTGTCAATCAAGGCCGTATTAGTTATTTCCATCATATCCTCTTCTTGTTGAAAAAGCATTATTTTATTTGATGCGTCATAATTAAGAGTAACAAATGAGATCGCTTTATTGCGGAACGCTATTTGTGCCTTCATAAAATTATCAAATAGGAAAATCCGTTTGAATTGTTGTGCCGAAAGTGGTAATATTGACCCCAAACATAAACAAATCAAGAGTATATGTGTTTTCATATTGAGATATTAAAAATAAAAAGGAAGTGTGTCAGATATGGAAACAAAATCGTTTTGACACACTTCCTTTGATGTTTATTGGTAAATATTATTTACGGCCGCTACCCCATTCTGGAGCATTTTTATCAGGCCACAAACGTTCTGTTGCAAGAACGGAGTTATACATACCTGAAGAGGTAACTGTTAACCCTTGTGCTGCATAAGCAGCTTTTTTCACATCTGCGGCAAGATCATCATCTGTGATAGCACCTGTTGGGAAACGACGCGGAATGCTAGAAGCCGGAACATTTGCATAACTCTTACGTGGTAAAATTGTCGAGTTGTAGCTCGGATAGCCGGAACGACGAGCAGTAACATACACTTCGTTCGGATATAACGTAAAATGAATTAGTTCCTGCAAGTAGATCTTTTCCAATTTTTCGGCAGCAGTACCAGTAAATGCGTATTTATCATTGCTCATCATGGTTGCAATTTCACCGTCTTTCAGATCAATAGAACCTTCGTTAGAATCATAACCGAAACATCCCTGTACATTGCTGTAATAAGCTACTTGGTTATCTTTTGCCAATTCATTATAAGATTGAACAGAGAAAGCAAGTGCTTTGTCATAATAAGTCTTTGCTTGTGATTCTTGATTATTCAACATAGCAAACTCTGCCAAATAAAGGTTCACTTCCGCAGCACTTAGATACATGCCATACCAAGGACGGTTCTGTGTTGTAAATGTATAAGAATCATCAGGCAATGTTGCAGCTTCTACTTGTGAAGCGGATGTGTAAGTTCGACCATTGATCATCATGCGGTTCAATATAGAATAGGCTGTATAACTGGTCGGATTGTTACCTTCTTTATTATGCAGATACAGTTCTTTGTCAGCTTCGGGATAAGTAGCAGGGAAATACCACCTGTATTTACCGGTATTGTCATTACCTGCTAACCAGTCTTCGGTTATACCGTAATAACGCACCCATGGTTCACCTAGGCCACCCCATTTCACAAACTTCTTCTTACCGTCAGCTCCGACCTCAGAAACAACATTCTTTTCTATGAAATCAGGAATTTTCAAACCTGCATCATAATACCCCTGTACAATTTTAGAGTTCCAATTGTTTTTCTGATAGAAAAAGCGAACGCGCGGATCCTGGTTTTCAACCAAGAAGTTGATAACTGTTTCTGTTCCGGCACAACCTGTAAACCCGTTACTCCAGTGGTAAATATAATCATCTACACTACCTGTCAAAGCAACAGCTCCTTTATTGAATCTCACGTCTTCGTCTAATGCATCAATATAACCACATGATGCATTTACTACAGCTGAAGCAACCTGTTTAGCTTTGTTTTCGTTTTGAGCCAATAAGCGAACAGCGATACGCAATTTTAAAGAATTGGCAAATTTCGCCCATTTATTTGTATCACCTTTATAAACAACATCCTGACTGGATTGCATAATTGCCGATGCGGATGTCAGTGTTGTAATAGAGGCATCCAGTTCGTTCAACCACAAATCATAGAGCGATTCGACATCATCATAAGCCGGAATCAATGTTCCTCCATAGGCCGCAGAACAGGCTTCTACGTAAGGAATAGAGCCATACATATCGGTTGCGAAGATACCAAGATAGATACTCATCACATTAGCGGCTGCCAGATAAGCGGCGTTGGTTGTACGTCCTGCTTCATCCAACATTTCCATTTCATGTTCCATGGCACGGATCACACGTAGTACATTAATATATTGTCGACTTTGTTCGCCATCAATAGTCAATGTCAAAATATTGTCAGAAGCACCGGAAGTTGATAAGCCCATACCGGCCCATGCATATTTCATCGGGGCATTATAATAATATTCCAAATATCCTTGCGGTTCAAATTTGTTGATGACATCAGCAAACAGGTAGGATATTCGCGCCGTTACAACTGCTGAAGGGTCTTGATTTATTTCTGAAAAATCTTCACGACACCCAGTCGTTGTTGTTATAACGGAAGTAAAGGCAAGTGCTGCCAAAACAGATTTATATGATTTCATAAATATCAATAATTTTTCCTATTATTTAGAATGTAGCATTAATTGTTAACATATAGCTAGCTGTATACGGACTTACAGAACGAATAAGGAACTGTCCGGATTGAGTACCACGGAGTGATTCCGGATTGAAGTTATTCGGTAGGGAGTTTAATAAATAACCCAAATTACGTCCTGTCAATGTCAGATTGATACCTGCTGCGCCGATCTTATTCGCTATACTGTTTGGCATACGATAGTTTAAAGATACTTCACGTAAAGCGATATAATTCAGCTCATGGAACCAATC
>OGJU01002148.1_pt1 | contig 10357 bp, 6 predicted proteins | sample 1572251 | NCBI WGS metagenome assembly OGJU01 (sample SAMEA2582144, study PRJEB24529) | metagenome | biome: Human gut stool | place: China | collected 2011
TCCAACTGTGCTTTGGAAGCAGTAAGCAAGGAGTAGGTGTGCGCCTGCGGAAATCCCGCCGCCCGGTCCCGTATGGCAGCCGCCTCCGCATAACCGATCAGGTTACCGATACTGAGCAGCACCAATCCTGCATAGGTGGCCACACCGATCCTCTCATCATCCCGCTTCAGCGTAACGCCAAACAAAACTACAGGTATCTTTTCTGCTGCAAGGCTTTTTATCCCGGGAGTCAGATAAGGAATGTTCTGCCGCAAGGTGGTCACCGGCTTCCGGCTATTTTCCGTTTTCATAGCGTTCAGGACAATGCTTAGTTCAAGGTTACGGAAAGCCGCCAGGTCACCGCGAAGTTGCGTTATTTTCATATTAGCATTAGTTTTTAAATTTCCTGCAAGGTAAGGTTTATATTTCGGATATCTATTGTTTTTCAATTATTTTATGCACAGACTAACACAAAACATACCGGAAACTAACTCGAACCATACCATAAACTAATCCGGGACATACAGGAAAGTTGGGATAGGTAGTACTATGTATAAGGTATAGGTAGTACTATAAATTGCTAATAGGTAGTACTACCTATCGGTGTTATGTCGTACTATCTATAGAGAGTATGTAATATGCTATGAATTAGTTTATGGCATGGTTTGAGTTAGTTTGTGGGGAGATTCGGGATAGTTTGTGGGGAGATAGAGGTTTAAACTGCTGAAAAACGGGGGATACCGATATTGGCACACCTCTATCAAAATTCAAGGGCTATGCCGAAACAGCCTTGTCTCCACACGCTTGGCGCGGGAACAAAGCTGTTTCGGCATAGCCCTTGAAAGACTAATAATCGCTTTGGTAATTAATTGAAGCCGAAATTGATCTCGCCTCCAGACTGAATATTTTCTATCACTATATTTAAAGAGCCTGTAGCCGGAACACTCTGTATCAATGCAGATGCTTCATACATATTGCCGACTTGAAAACCACCTTCGGGTTTCAGGGTTACGCTGCCGGAGGAATAATGCTTAACCTCCCCCTCAATCGTCGAATTTTCTATTGTTTCATCAACAGCAACCCAAGTCTCCTCGTTACAGAGCATGACACCAACTCCCTTATCTCCCCAACCATTACCACCTGTAAAATGTAAGGTTTCACCCTCTTTAATATTACCTGAATTAATCTGCGCAACCAACTCACTTGGAGCCTTATCGTTTACAAACATACAATCTTCTACTTTTCCTTTTTGAGAAACTTGATATTCAGCATCATAAAGATTCCCCGTCAAGTTTATCTTTAAATCTTCTTTTGTATATGTGTAAAATTTAAAAGAATAAGTAGTACTTACATCTTCATTCGGATCAAAAGAGGCTATACCCAACTGTCCTTCAAATTCTTCTTTGTTCGGCACAAGTTCACTTTTAATTCGTATATCCTCTACCACAAGCTTAATTTCTTTCAACAAAAAACCTTTATATTTTGTCTTTTTAATAACTGACAAAGCGCCAGGATGTGCACTTTTGGGAGTAGATGTAGTCGTAACGGGATGACCAAAATATGTATACTTTAGCTTACCATTACTGTCTCTTTCACTTAATTCTTGTGCATTCGTCTTTACTCCTCCAGGTATCTTACCATCAGGGAATAATTTTTCTAATTGTGCCTCTGTAAGCACTCCACTCGTACTTCCTAAATCCGGATACTCATATTTCCCTTCTAACAATTGTCTCGGAATATCCACCCGCACTTTCAGTTCCACCCGTGCAGCCAACTGTGTTAACGGGATCTGGATTGGAGAAGCGACAGTCGTCAAGTTAAATGTTGCGGATTTGTTACCGACTTTCACCAACTGGTTAGCTTTATCTACAAATGCAACTTGATATGAATCGCCACCTTCAATAATCTCCTTCAATGCATCCAGAGATTGACAAGATTCATAAGCATCATTAGCCTCTGTCGGATTGGCTACGACCCAAAAGTCATAAGTGCCATAATCCAAACCGGTTAAAGTGATTGTATATCCTTTTTTATACGTCTGGCTATCTCCATTTGGAGCGGGGGTATCTACATATTCATTCTCAGTTTCCGATAAAGCATCGCCAGAAAAATACTGAGACGTAATATATTTTTTATCTTCACCGAACACGAATATCCAGCAATCCTCTACATTCAATTCATCCTCTGTCGCATACACATATCCTTCGTTTGTTGCAGCAGCTTTTGTGATGACGGAAGAGGGGGATAGTTCGATGACGAGATCGCCTTTGCCGGAAACGCCCGGAGCGTCTATTATTTTTTCTTCAGTACATGCTGCAAAGATGAACAATGCAGATATAGCTGTCAGGAATATATTTTTCGTTTTCATAATTGTGTGTATTTTACCTGTCGATACTTTCATTTTTATACTCTCCTATTTAATCACAATACAACTTCCGGGATGGTATTATGAACCCAGTCTCTCGTATAGAATTCGATTGTGGAATCTCCCCATTTTGGAGTAATCGTCCAACGCACTTTTATGTCGTAAAGGTAGCCGCCTTTGATACCGTTATGATCGACTTCCTTCGTTATACCAGCCGGATTGATCGGGTATGTTTTCTCAAATGTTCTGCCGTCAACTGTGAACTTCACATACAAGGCTGTATTCATTTCAGAATCTTGTTTATATTGGTTAGCATAGCCATAGGCTATTCCCATGTCAGTCCAAACTATTGAGTTATCTCCCTCATTGTTATTACAATCCAAAGAGCTGCCAACTGCAACATTGCTCTTCACATATCCTTCAACGATCTTGCCATCCTGTTGCAAATTCACGAATTTAGCTTCCTCTAAAGTAACAACCGGAGTCTTTTCAAAACCGTCAAGTGTCACACTAAACTGAGAAAAGTCAAGACGGGCTGCGATTTGGGAGACTGTTACAAGGATTATGTTAGGATTCTGTTCTGCTTCGCTCGGAGAAACAGAATGATTTATCACATCTGTTCCAAAAACAATTTTTTTAGTGCCATATTTGATTAGCTCCTTTGCAGACAGACAGCCTGAAACAGTTTTATTCAACTCTGTTACTGAAGTTCCGAAAGGGATATCCTGCAAAAACTTCCCGCCATTTACAACAACGTGGGCAGTCAATGTACGTCCTTCTTTGTATTTGGTCACAAACTTCAAATTTTCCAAAGGATTATTATCCGTAGTCTCGGAAGAAGCTGCTGCGACAAGGGTTATATTCAGATCATCCGCTTTCAAGATTTCTATAAGTTTTCCTTCTTCATATAAGAATATAGAAACGTCAGACATATGTCTTTCAGCTTCACTTGCCTCCAAATCCTCACTCGACTCAACGCCTGTTTTACCGACTTTTGTAGCCATTTCATTAAAAGCGACCCCGAAGTCCAATACTGTATAAGCTTCCGTGGCTTCTTCAATACCCTTCTCTACATCGTTCATGATTGTATCATCTTCCATGGAGCAGGAAAAACCGGCAAAAACTAATATTGCTGCAAAAAATATATTCTTAATTTTCATAACCCTATGTATTTTCTCATTTAACTTACGGTGCAAATGTACAGGGAATGCCGACAGGAGGCGATAGGCGAAACTTTCAAGATTAAGTGGTAAAAATACCAAAAGGCAAATTGAGAGGCACACCCTTTAATTGCGATAGAAACGATAAGCTTCTTTTAATAGACAAAAAATAAGGGGGCGTTTTGAAACGTCCCCTTATTTTTTGTCTATTAATGATTTTATTAATTCGTATCATCTTCTGTTTGCTCGACCACATTCCACGGTGCCACTTCTATACTGAAATTGATACAAGCATTTTCCAAGATTTCATCCGGATTCGGGCTACCTTCACCAGTGATAGTTGCCGAGACCTTGAAAAACTTGTTGCTTGCAACATTACCGGCATCACCAACCAACTTCAAAGGGATATGGAAGTATCTTGTTCCTTTACTTTGATTCCCATCATAATAGTTGCCGGCAATAATCAAACGGGTCTGGTAAGCGCCACCCTCTTCTTTCGAATAAGACCCATCACCATTAGCAGTGAATGGAATACCCATAATGCTTTCCGGGCTATTTGCATTGATATATTTGTCAAAATCCCATCCTGTCAAAGCGTTTCCAGCCGTAGTCAATGACCTGTCGGAATATGTAGCCACCAATGCTTCATCTACAGTACTATTCAATGCAATCAAAAACTGATGTTCATCAAACGATTCAGGGGCTCCTCTGTAGAAACCGGCTCCCGTATTTTCTTCGCCCATAACCGATGCGTTAGCACGGACATTGGCCAAGAACACAGACGTAACATCAAATCTTATCGTTTTACCATCAGATTCCAATGCGCTGAAGTCAGCCTTCAAAGAAACCAATTGCACACGCGCGATGGAGCGAGTCATTATTACTTTAGTCGCACCTGCTGCTGGAATACTTCCTGTATGGTCGTCCTTTGCTGTTACTTTTTCCGGTGTACAAGAAGAAGCACCATTATACCAGTTTATGAAATGTTCCGTGTCGGAAGAAGGCTTTAAACCTCCAACAGTCAACTCTGGACTGTGCATTGGCAAATAAGATTTTCCTACTCCTACAGCATTTAATGATCTGATGTCTTTCGTTGTCTTTCCCTCCAAATCCACTAACTTGGTAACATCATTATAATGCTCCGTATTGGCCAACAAAACAACTTTAAAGGTTGTAGAAGAATTTCCTCCTTCTGTAGTAGGTTTTGCCACTTTCACATGGATAGCCTTGATTGAGGTGATGGCCTGATTTTCGCTTTCTCCAGTAACATTATAGTCCTCACCTACCGTACCGGAACCTTCCAAACTGACATGCTTACTGATCACATACTTTCCGGCTTCGTCAAAGACATAAGCCGTCAAAGACTGGATCTTGGCTTCTTTGCCGTTGCCGGCATCATCATCACCTTCGGTCGATGCCTTCGTCATGGCATCGGTTGTGGAGGCGAAAGAGAGATAAGCGTCTACCTCCTGCGGGCCGGATATTCCGTCATCGTCTTTTGAGCAGGATGCCATTGTGCAAACTGCCAAAGAGGCTAAAAATAAATTTCTTAATTTCATAATTGTAATACGTTTAATTTGTTCTACTTTAAAGATTTACCCTATGTGTTGCCATCATCAGATTTCAACATCCTGGCTCACTTGTCCCCAATTGACCACTTCGACTTGTACATCCAGGTCTCCGGTAGTCGGCCGTGGCGGAATCGGTATATTGGGATCTTTTTCGTGGTCGCCATCGAAACTGGTATCTCCGAAGGTGACATTCAGGCGATATACATAGTTGCGTTTAACGTAGTTGTGATTATATCCTCTGTCCAAACCGTTCCGGTTGATTACGGCGGTGAATATTTTTGTTTCCGCCTCATACGTGTCCGTTTCAAGCAAAGTTGCTCTGACCTGTATTTCTGTCGGGGCTTCAGAGCCATCGTTTTCCATCACGTAGTGCACATAAGGTGTGTCGTTTATCGGAGAACCGTTGGCGATATCGCGGTTCAATGCTGTCGCATCGCTGTTGCCGAGGTGTCCGGTTGCCATCACCACTCCCCAATAATCACGGCTGAAAAAATGTGAAGCCGTGCTCTGGTTCAATATCGTGACCTCTTCCACTCTCACTGTACGATTGCGCAGAAGTGCTTTTGTAAAATCGGTCTTGACATTGACCAAGTCGAGACGAGCGGCAAGACGAGTGATTTCGACTGGTTCGGCGATACCGTTGATATTTTCACTGCCCATCGATGCATATCCCAGATAGTTGTCTCCCTTAACAAGAGGCGCTTGGGTCGTAATAACCGGACTGCTCATGACCAAGTTGCTCTGAGACTGGTCGGCAAGTTGTGCCAGCTTGGATTCGAAATCGGAATAGCTCGTAACACCGGCAAGCGAATTTTCCGGCGTATTGGAAACGATCACGATCTGCGCCCGCATAGTCATAGCAGGCACGTTCAGGATAGAGGCCTCGCCTTCCGAGTTGGTCGCCTGCCAACCGTAGCCGATAAGCTGTGCACCGCTTTCGTCGAAAACGAGCACCGAAAGGTTATTTACTTTGGCCTCTCCGGCCAACTCATTCTCATCATTCGGGTGAAACCCTTTCGTTACGGCCGACCCCGCCGCCTTGACCGCAATGCTCAACGAAGCATCCGCATCCTTCCCCTTAAATGATTCTTCATCCTTGGAGCAGGCAGTACAGCATAGGAGTACTGCCAGGGTCGAGAGGAATATGTTTGATAGTTTCATAATCATAATGTTTATTAATTAAAGAGGTCTTGCCACACAACGAATATATCCTTCACCATTGCCAGAAACAATCTGCTTAGTCGTAACATCATACAATCCATCCATCGTCCAATATTTTGCTTCTTTCAACGGATTTGCTTTCTCCAACTCAATAATTTTATCTATTTCTGCTTTTGTCGGCAAGAAAGATTTTAAATAATTACCAATACTTGTCGCTGCATATGGGTTTTGATAATCACCTGTTCCCATACAAATTCGCTGCGCTCTAATTTTATCCGTAGTCCTACTAAAATATTCATTACGAGAACCATCCGAATATCCACCTTCAACTTCTTTAGGATGTAAATATGCACCATCAACACGACGGGCATAAACGGTTGATTTATCGGATGGACTATAAGTATTTGTTAACAACAACAAAGGAAGTTCCTTTACCATCAATACTGATGTTTTTGTTTCCTCATTGGTTATAAAAGTCATCTTATACTCACGCGTATTATAAATATCCCCTTTCGCAACTTCATCTCTCCTATTTAAATTATCTGCAGAAGAAAAACTTCCCTGATTATAATTACGCCCTTCACCAAGAATACCGACATCATTCGGTGCAATAGCAAACTCAGTCAACGAATTTGCAGTAATTTTAAAATTGCCAAAATCAGCTGCAGAAGAACCACTCCAATATCCATTTTGATTAAAGTACATATTCATATCAGCCGACGAAACACCAGTAGTTGTCAACGTAATGCTCCCTGATGTTCCATTAGACACATAAAAAGGGACATAACCAAGACTCTGCGGATAACCGTCAATCACTAAATCTCCTTCCGGCAGGAAAGTCGCTTCATCTAATTTTGCATGTACGCGCCACTCATGTTTCAGCTCGCCATATCCGGCTTCATGGCTGAAATCCAATGTCACTATATAACTTTTATTTCTACAGATATTAAAGTCTGAAGTAATATCTTCACCCAAAAAGAAACGATAATTAATATCACCGGCATCAACTGTTGTTGAAGAAGAAGTCTGGCTTTTCACAATAGAATACTTACCCTTTACTTCAATGTAAGTACAAGCCAGATCATCCCATTTCTTAAACCAAGTATCATAATCTACCGCATCTGCATTTTCAGGCACGTCTATACCCGGACTTTTATAAGCGGCTCCTTTTTCATTGGGATAAACACCTTGTTTATTTTCATACATATGAAAATAAGAACCTTTATCACTTTGAACCTCGTCAATATCAAACTCAATATCAGCAGCAACTGTTTGCTTCGGTGTCAACTTATTGTCACCTTCACCAGAAAATGGCATAAGGGTATAGACACTTGGCAACTTACGGACTTTTACACTATGTATATTTAGATAAACCTTATCCATATCCGGCAAATTTTTCGTAATTCTGAATGTCACCTTTGAATAAGGTGGTACGACCCGTGCACAATAAGAAGCGCCATCCGTTGTTACATTGACACCTGTATTTATTCCTTCTTCGTACATTTCGCTACTCTTAGACGCATCTGTTCCCTCTGCAACAAATCCTAACATCATCTCCTTACCTGTCGGTCCCTGACTTGCTTGAAATTGTGCGGTCAACAAATCCGCTTCAGTGGCATATTCGGCCGCTACACTTTGGGAGCCGGTATTCGTCAATACATATATCTTATGTCGACCTGTTTTTGTTGAAAATTCCACTGTCCGTTGGTCAGTGTCATCGTCCCATCTTTTCCAATAAGCAACAGTTCCATTCTTCCCATCCTTATCATACACAAGTACTGCCAAATCATTGATTTGGCCGAAGGTATCACCATTATCTAAGGATTTCGTTTCCACCACCGGGACTTCGGGGGTGCCGATATTCAGTTTCAAGGTCACTGGCAGGCCTTCGGGGACATCCAGACCGTTGTTGCCTTTATCGAAATCTTCGTTGGTACACGAAGCAACTGTCAGCACACACCAAAGGAGGGCTGCCAGCTTTATTATATTTTTATGTAACATACTCATTCGTCTTTATATATTAGCATTCGTTTCTTATTACCATTCAATATCATCATCGACAACACCCCAAGGAGTCACTTTGATCCTTGCGCCTAAGAAGGCGCCGTCTTCGCCCCATGCAAATAGTACCAATGTACGCTGGAACGGATGGATTTCGATCGGGCCTGTCGTACCGTCGTCGAAAGTTCCTTCCTTCACTTCGTAGCGGTCGTTGCCGACCTGTATGCTTCCGGTCATATTCTGGCCTAAATAAAGCGCCTGTGGTCCTGTCGTTTCCCATTCGGAGCCTTTCCAGTCGGCTTCGGGGTTGTAGTAGACACTGTCGCCAGTCAACTCGCCCTTATAGTCGATCGTGTTCAAAGTGCGGTCCATATAGAAGTCGCATTCATCAGTCGCACGCAGCCCTCTTGCCGTCAGGGCATATTGAAGGTTAAGCGTTCTCATCTCGACCGTTCCGGTTTTGGGTTCGAGCACGATTTCCTGGTTTCCGCCAGCCACACCGTTCCCACGTACCGTCACATCGATATCGCCGAAAAAGATGCTGTCGGGAGATTGTGCGATCTCGCCTTCGCTCTTCAGAGAAACGGCAAAGTCTTCGACCTTGGTGGCCTCGTTCACGTCCTGATGTCCCTTGAGGTTTCCCCATGCGATCAGATGCAGTTTCGAACTTTCAGGATAGTTCAACTCAATGGTTTCTTTGCCTCTGATAAAGGCATCGTTGAGATCGCGCGTGTCAAGCAGCTTCGAGTTGTTATCGTAGATAAAGAGCTTGGCTTCCGAAACAACGCTCAAAGCCGTGATATCATCACCTTTGTGATTCACGACCTTTAGTGTCAGCTTATAGCACTCGTCCAAGTCTTCCTTGATACAGCCGGTGGTAAAGACCGTAACTGCGACAAGTGCCAGAAATAAAACCTTTTTTGTCAATATTGATTTCATAACGTTTTGTTTTTTATTCCTATTCATTTTACCCTATTAATCCAAATCTTCATTTTGCTCGATCACATCCCAGTCAGCCACCGTAACAGCCACATCCATACAAGCCTCAGTCACCGGATCATACGGCCGGTCGGAACCACTGCTATTAATGGTGAGGGAGATGTTGTAACGATAATTGCGTTTGACAAAGCTGTGTTTAGGAACGTCTTCACCTTCTGTCAGTGTATATCCCCTATTTGGATCATTAACTGAAATTGTATAGAAACGATCTTCTTCAACTTTGCCGTTATTATCAATATAAGTACCTTTCAGCACCAACAAGGTACGTTGACCAACCGGCGTTTCTTTTAGATTTTCATACACATAGAAAGAAGCTACCGCCCGTTTACCATTCTCTGTCTCCAAGACAGCATCTTTCGTTATCTCAATAGTTCCTGGAGTCCATGCGAGAAAATCAATCATTACACCATCCTTAGTTATTTTATACTCTCCATTCCAATCATCTTCGAAGTAGTCACCATACCACCACAATTTCTCACCGGAAGGAGCAGCATTCGCCTCAACCCAATTATTAGGATATTCTTTTTTTGATGCTATGTGAGAGTAGCCTTTCACGTTAGCCATAAAGACTTCTTTAAGTTGAAAAGTCGCTCCGGTATTCGTAGTTGAAATCTTAACGGATTTCAAGTTGACTTGGGCAACATGGCGATACAATTCGATCTTGCCTCCCTTAATTTCATTAGGAGAATGATTACCCACAAAACTATTAGCATCCCCAAAAATATTATGTGTATCGATAGTTAAATTGGTTTCTATCACTTTACTACTCATAGAAAGTCCGCGATCCAACGTTTCATCTTTCAAAGAATGAGTATATTCCAACACTTGACTAAGTTTTTTTCCTACAAATGCTTTTGGATCAATACTTGAGTTAGCCAAAACAACAATCGTCGCCGAACCAGCTTCAACCGCTATATCGGGGACAAGGGTAGTTTCATTAGCTCGGCGTTGAGTCTGATACACAGCATCATCTCCCGTACCGGAAAAGACAAGCACATCCAATGTATGGATTTTATTTTCTTTTTCTTCTTCTTCTGTAACATCAATTCCAACTGCTTTTGTACGGCCATCCCCATACACACCTGTAGCCAACGACAACGTCGCATTGGGGGTAAAAACGT
>OGJU01002150.1_pt1 | contig 10343 bp, 10 predicted proteins | sample 1572251 | NCBI WGS metagenome assembly OGJU01 (sample SAMEA2582144, study PRJEB24529) | metagenome | biome: Human gut stool | place: China | collected 2011
GGTCCTGATCACACTGATCATCGTCATGAACCTTGTAAATTCCAGAACCGGCCGCGCGATCATGTCCATCCGTGACAACCGCATCGCCGCTGAGTCCATCGGAATCAACATCACAAAATACAAGCTGCTGGCGTTCAGCATCTCCGCTGCTCTGGCAGGCGTTGCAGGCGTTCTCTATGCCCACAACCTTACGACACTTACTGCTCTCCCGAAGAACTTCGGCTACAACATGTCCATCATGATCCTTGTATACGTGGTTCTCGGCGGAATCGGAAGCATCCGTGGATCCGTGATCTCAACCGTTATCCTCTACCTGCTCCCGGAGCTTTTAAGAGGTTTAAACAACTACCGTATGCTGATCTACGCCATCGTCCTGATCCTCGCGATGCTCTTCAACTCCGCTCCGCAGTTCATCACGCTCCGTAAGCGGATCTTCGACGGCTTAAAACCGCAGCATGCTGCCCATTCCGGAAAGGAGGAAGCTTAAAATGTCAGACATGTTAAATGTAAAGGGATTAAGCATCTCCTTCGGAGGCTTAAAGGCTGTCAACAATTTTGCCATCAACATTGAAAAAGGCCAGCTCTACGGTCTCATCGGACCGAACGGTGCCGGAAAGACCACGATCTTCAACCTTCTGACAGGCGTTTACAAGCCGGATACAGGAACGATCCTCTTAGACGGCCAGAACCTTACAGGAAAGTCCACTACCGACATCAACAAAGCCGGTATCGCCCGTACGTTCCAGAACATCCGTCTTTTTAAGGACCTCTCCGTTCTCGACAACGTAAAGGCCGGACTCCACAACCACCACACCTACTCCACTCTTGAGGGAATCCTCCGCCTTCCGCGGTACTACAAGGTGGAAAAAGAGATGGATGAGGAGGCCATGGAACTCTTAAAGGTATTCGGACTTGACGGAGAATGTGATTTCAAGGCCTCCAACCTTCCTTACGGAAAACAGAGAAAGCTTGAGATCGCCCGCGCCCTTGCGACGGAGCCGAAGCTTCTTCTTCTCGATGAGCCGGCTGCCGGCATGAACCCCAATGAGACCGCGGAGCTGATGGAGACGATCCGCTTCGTCCGCGACCATTTCGGAATGACGATCCTCTTAATCGAGCACGACATGAAGCTCGTCAGCGGTATCTGTGAGCGTCTTACCGTCTTAAACTTTGGTCAGGTCCTCTGCACAGGTCCTACTCAGGAAGTCTTAAGCAATCCGGAAGTTATCAAAGCTTATCTCGGTGAATAGGAGGAGAACAATCATGGCAATGTTAGAAGTAAGAGATCTGGAAGTCTACTACGGCGTGATCCAGGCGTTGAAAGGAATCTCCTTCGATGTAAATCAGGGAGAGATCGTCGCTCTGATCGGTGCCAACGGTGCCGGAAAGACGACAACACTGCACACCGTGACGGGTCTTTTGAGCGCCCGTTCCGGACATATCATGTACGAAGGAACCGATATCACAAAGATCCCTGGCTACAAGCTCGTCAGCATGGGAATCGCCCATGTTCCGGAGGGACGCCGCGTCTTCTCCACCCTCACCGTTCTCCAGAATCTGAAGCTCGGTGCCTACACAAGAAAAGATAAGGCAGAGATGGATACGACGCTCAATATGATCTATCAGCGTTTCCCGCGTTTAAAGGAGCGTGTGAACCAGCCGGCCGGTACTCTCTCCGGCGGTGAGCAGCAGATGCTCGCCATGGGACGCGCCCTCATGAGCCATCCGAAGCTCATCGTTCTCGACGAGCCGTCCATGGGGCTGTCCCCGATCTATGTAAATGAAGTCTTCGACATCATCCAGAGCATCAACCGCGACGGCGTGACGGTTCTCTTAGTCGAGCAGAACGCGAAAAAAGCGCTCTCCATCGCGAATCAGGCGTATGTACTGGAGACCGGTAAGATCGTTTTGAGCGGCGACGCGAAGCAGCTCATGAATGATGATAAGGTTAAAAAGGCTTATTTGAGTGAATAATCAGAAGTTACGGTCTGTGCCTGGCACAGACCGTATTTTTGTTACAGTACACGGGCACTCCATGCCCGCGCACTGTAACAGGATTTTGCCGATGCTTCGCATTCCGAATCGGCAAAATCCGCGGTCATAACGGTATCATACGGAATTTTCAGTTCAGAAAATTCCTACCCATGAAAAGTAACATTTTTTTTACAAATATGCGAATCCATGAAAATTATGTAACGTTTTGACGGATTTTATGGTATACTCTTAGCAGACAGCACTGAAACTGTGCAGAAAAAAGAAGAAAAATCATGTACAGGGGAGGAAGATATTATGAGCAAAGTCATTACAGTCAGCCGCGAGCTCGGCAGCGGAGGCCGCGAGGTCGGTCTTCGTCTCGCAAAAAAACTCGGCATTCCTTTTTACGATAAAGAACTCATCGCCATGGCGGCCGAGGACAGCAATATCTCGGAAGATCTTTTTCATGCGAACGATGAAGTGATCGCCGGTCAGAAACGGATCAACTACGATGATTATGCCACTGTGGATCCTTTCTCACCTGTATACGAAGTCCCGGTCTCCGACCAGCTCTTCGTGATCCAGTCGAAGATCATCCAGCGCCTTGCCGCAAACGGTCCCTGTGTGATCATCGGCAGATGCTCCGATGTGATCGTCGAGGACGCTTTCCGCATCTTTATCTGCTCCAGCTTCAAAAAGCGTGTGGAGCGGATCCAGAGGCTTGAAAAGGAGCCTGAAGATATAAAGAAACTCGAGAGCCGCATCCGCGCCGTGGACGCGAAGCGACGGGATTACTACCAGTATTACAGCGGAAATGAGTGGGGCAAACCGAAAAACTATGACCTCTGCTTAAACAGCGGTACACTCGGGATCGAGCGGTGTGTGGAGATCATTGCGAATTCAGTCACTTTGGAATAGCAGGAATTCTCTTTATTGCATAAAAGCGTAAAACTTCAACTTATTGAATTTTTCTGTTGACAAATCCGCCCGACAGCGCTATGATAGCTTCAGCAGCCGGAGAGAATGAATCCGGCGGTAATCTTCAGAGAGGAGAACAGCAGATATGAAGAACCAGATGATGAATCTTTTTACATCCTATTCTTTTTATTATTTTCCGGGCTATTATTACTGCGCGGACTGTTTCTGCTGCAAAAAACACCCCTCTCCGACTGAAGGTTTTTAGGACCTCAGGAAACGTAAAAGAAAATGCGGAGCCGGTGTTTGCGATTGCAGCAGACACCGGCTTTTTTGTTTCCGGATACCCACAAACGTATGCATAAAGCAGTTCCTGTTTTTCGGCTACGGTACCAGCCGAATACAGGAATGTCCATTTTCCAGAGCGTTTTTATAAAGCAAACCAAACCTGAACTTGTCATATAAAGTAGAATAAGATTATGATCATTATTTTAAAGAGAAATGCCAACAAAGAGAAAGTAGAGAATTTAAAGACAGAGCTTGTCAATCAGGGATTTAAGCTCCATCTCTCCGAAGGAACCGAGGCCTCCCTCATCGGTCTCATCGGTGACACAAGCCAGATCCATGAAGACTGGTTAAAGGCCAACGACGTCGTTGAGGATGTCCGCAGGATCCGTGAGCCGTATAAGAAGGCAAACCGCTCCATGCACCCAGAGGACACGGTCATTGATGTCTGCGGCAGAAAGATCGGCGGCGGAAACTTTCAGGTCATCGCAGGTCCCTGCTCCATCGAGACAAAGGAACAGATCACAGAGGTCGCTTCGGACGTAAAGCGTTCCGGCGCAGCCTTCCTCCGCGGCGGTGCCTTCAAGCCGAGAACTTCCCCGTACGCGTTCCAGGGTCTTCACGAGCAGGGTCTTGACCTTCTCTTAGAGGCAAAGAAAGCCACCGGTCTCCCGGTAGTCACAGAGATCATGAGCGCGGAGCATCTTCCGCTCTTTGACGACGTTGACATCATACAGGTCGGCGCAAGAAACATGCAGAACTTCGAGCTTTTGAAAGTCCTTGGAAAGATCGACAAGCCAATCCTCTTAAAACGCGGTCTTGCAAACACCTTAGACGAGCTTCTGATGAGTGCGGAGTACATCATGGCAGGTGGAAATGAGAAGGTGATCCTCTGCGAGCGCGGCATCCGCACCTTTGAGACTTCCTACAGAAATACGCTGGATATCTCCGCGATCCCGATGTTAAAGAAAAAGACCCATCTTCCGGTCATCGTCGACCCGAGCCATGCGGCAGGCATCCGCTTCATGGTGGAGCCCCTTGCCATGGCAGCTATCGCAGCCGGAGCCGACGGTCTCATGATCGAGGTCCACAATAACCCGGAGAAAGCCCTCTGCGACGGTGCCCAGTCCCTGACGCCGGAAATGTTCGACCATCTGATGAAAAAAGTCGATAAAGCTGCGGATTTCTTCCACTCTCTCGGTTAATCGTTGTTCTTTTCCTGAATATGCAGTATAATATTTAAATCACACCGCAATGAAACGGCAGGTCGGCGCTGGAAATGCGCCGGCCTACCGGCCGGTTGCAGACTATTAAGATTCATGGAGGTTCACACGATGGTCAGAAACACTGAAACTGCTTTTGTTCCAAATCTGCGCGGAGGCGACGGAACGATCGAGATCCGTCATATCTTAAACAAGGATGAGCTCATGGGTCACGCGTCCATGTACGCCCACGTGATCATCCCGGCCCACGCCAGCATCGGATTCCACCAGCATGTGGAAAACACCGAGCCGTACTACGTTCTCAAGGGAAAGGGAATCTTTGAGGACAACGATCACACCGAGACCGAGATCCACCCGGGCGATGTCTGTGTCATCGAGGTTGGCCAGAGCCACGCGATCAAAAATCCTTTTGATGAGCCGCTTGAGATCATGGCACTTGTGATCAATGAGCGTGGAAAAGAGATCTAAACCCGCGCGTCCCAGTCCATTCGAAGCAGGAACACGATAAAGATGATCGAACTCAGCGTCCACGTCAGCGGGTACGCTGAGGAGATCGTCCGGAAGACGGGAATGATCCGGATCGCGATCGTCACGTAGAGCACGCGGATACCGCACCAGCAGATCAGCATCGTAAACATCGGGACAATGGATTTTCCCACGCCGCGGAGTACTCCCGTCGCGCAGTTGGAAAACGCCAGCAGAAAGAAAAACAAGGCAACCGTTCTTCCGTGGATCGTTCCGAATTCGATCGCTTCCGGCACATCCACAAAGATCCGAAGCAGGATCGGAACCCAGATAAAAAGACAGATCCCTACAAGCTCCGCCATCGCCATTCCGAACGCCACACCCATCACGGAACCTTTCTTCGCGCGGTCCGCTTTCCCGGCACCGAGATTCTGGCTCACAAAGGTTGTCAGCGCCATGGACATGCTCATGATCGGAAGAAAGGCAATCCCCTCAAGCTTCGCGAAGGCCCCCTGTCCGGAGATTGCAAAAGCTCCGAAGGTATTGATGTTTGACTGGACCACAAGATTTCCGACACTGATCACGGAGTTCTGGAGTCCCGTCGGGAGCCCCTGTGTGATCACCTGACGGATCATGGAGCCATTGAAGCGAAGCTCCTTAAAATGGATCGTCGCAGCCCCTCCATCCTTCACCATGCGGATCATGCATAATAAAACACTCAATCCCTGGGCGATCACCGTGGCAACAGCAGCGCCTGCGGCACTCCACTGAAATCCCGCCACAAAGATCAGATCCAGGATCATATTCACTACAGAAGAAAAGATCAGATAATACAGGGGATGGACACTGTCCCCCACTGCCCTCATGATGTTCATGCAGATATTGTACATGATGACGGTGGAGACACCGGCAAAATAGATTCCGAAGTACAGTCTCGCCTCCACCATCACGCTGTCCGGCGTGTTGAGCCAGCCGAGAAGGATCGGAACAAAAAACAAACCGATGAGCGTCGCGAAAACCGAGAACACGATTCCCAGAAGAAAGTTTGTGTGTACCGCGCACCGTAATTTTTCCTCATCCTGTGCCCCGAAATATTTCGAGATCACGACACCGCCGCCCACAGCGATCCCGGCAAAAAACGTGATCACCGACATATTCACATTTGATGATAAGCTCACCGCCGCGAAGGCATCATTGCTCGCGAAATTTCCGACGACCCAGGCATCCGCCATATTATAAAGCTGCTGTAAAAGCTGTCCTAAAAAGATTGGGATCATAAACCTGAAAAGTCCTCGTCCGATCGGACCTTCTGTCAGATTCCCATCCTTCTTCCCACTACCGGCTCCTGCCCTTTTCCGGACTAATCCCATGCCATTTCCTCCCTCAGTATCAGATCATTCGTCCTTCACACGCTTCAGGTATTGTCCGCATAGTACGGACTTTTGTCGTTTAAGTGACACATTGTAACTAAAATAATCGTATCATGTATGATCGGGGATGTCAAGTGACGGAACGGTCCCTGATCTTATGAAAACCAAAGGAGACTTTTCTTATGCCGCAGATCAAAAAAATCACTGATCTCACAGCGCCGGAACTCGATCTTTTTTCCAGATATTCCGAGTCCCAGCTTTTCCATATCAACGAACCGAAACCGGGGATCTTCATCGCAGAAAGCCCGAATGTGATCGAGCGCGCCCTCAATGCCGGGTATGAACCGCTCGCTGTCCTCATCGAAGAAAAACAGGCCGACGACCTGATCCCGAAGCTCTTTTTTGCTTACCCGGAGCTTCCTGTGTACACCGCAAAATTCGATCTACTGACAAATCTCACCGGCTTTGCCTTAACCCGCGGACTGCTCTGCGCCATGAAGCGAAAGATCATGCCGTCTGTGGCGGAGATCTGTGAGGGAAAACACCGGATCGCTGTCCTCGAGAATGTCATGAACCCCACAAATATCGGGGCGATCTTCCGCTCCGCCGCGGCCCTTGGAATGGACGCGGTGCTCCTGACCTCCGGCTGCAGCGATCCCCTCTACCGGAGAGCCGCCAGAGTCAGCATGGGAACCGTCTTCCAGATTCCGTGGACCTGTTTTCCGAAAAACGCGAATCTCTCCTGCGGCGGACTTGAAGCACTCCGATCTTTGGGATTTCAGACGGCTGCCATGGCACTGAAGGAAGATTCCGTTTCCATTGATGATCCGAAGCTTCTTGCTGCCGAAAAACTTGCCGTGATCTTAGGCACCGAAGGGGACGGCCTCGCCTCCGCAACCATCGGCGGGTGTGATCATACGGTCATGATCCCGATGGCCTATGGGGTAGATTCGCTGAATGTTGCGGCAGCCAGCGCAGTGGCATTCTGGGAGCTGGCGAAATTTCGCAGGATTTAACTGTGTTTACGTCCCTTTATGAATAATTTGTGTATTTCACACTTTCATCAAATTTTGCTCGTATACTCCTATCCATAACAATATCTCACAGGGCAGAGCACTTCAATCCTTTACAGTTCTCCCCTACAGAACCTGTCAACGGCAGCTTCTCCCGAATACATGACGGCTAATACACAGCCACGTGTCAGAAGGAAATACCCGGGCACAGGCGAAAAAACAGAAAGGATCTGGTATCATGAAAAAACAGGCATTATTCTGCATGGTTCTTGCAGGTACTCTTATGGTCGGAGGATGCGGTCAAAAAGCTGCTGACTCCACCGCTGGCACCGCGCAGGTGACCGAAACGTCCGACTCCGCTCCGGCTGACAAACCGGACGGCGCTCCGGGCGATAACTCCGATAAACCCGGAAATCCGCCGGATGGGGCTCCGGGAAGCATGGACGGAAAGCAGGCACCGCCGGACGGCGGGAACGGAGGTCCGGGTGGACAGAACGCTGCTCCGACATCCTATACGGCAGTCTCAAGCTACTCCACCGATACTGAGGAGGATGGGAAGACCTACACTTCCACAGGAGCTGATGAGAGCGCAGTCCTCGTCACCGACGGTGCGAACGTCACCCTAAAAAATTTCACGATGGACCGCAATTCCTCCGACAGCACCGGAGGCGATGATTCCAGCTTTTACGGAACCGGTGCCGCAGCACTTGCCACCAACGGCAGCCTGACACTGACCGGCGGCACCATCACTACCGCTGCAAAAGGCGGTGCAGGTGTCTTCAGCTACGACGACGGCAATGTCGCCGTATCCGACACCACGATCACCACAAAACAGGATACCTCCGGCGGTATCCATGTGGCAGGCGGCGGCACACTCACTGCCACCAACCTCACCGTTGAGACAAACGGTGAATCCTCCGCAGCGATCCGGAGCGACCGCGGCGGCGGTACCATGACGGTAACCGGCGGAACCTACACCTCCAGGGGAACCGGCTCCCCGGCAGTCTACTGTACTGCCGACATTACCGTCAACAACGCGGCTCTCACTGCTGAAAACTCTGAGGCTGTCTGCATCGAGGGTCTGAACTCCCTTTCTCTCACAAACTGCTCTCTCTCCGGAAACATTCCGGAAAATGAGCAGAATGACTGCGATTGGACCGTCATCCTCTATCAGAGCATGTCCGGTGACTCAGAAGTCGGCGAAAGCAAATTTTCCATGGACGGCGGCAGCCTGACCTCCTTAAACGGCGGTCTCTTTTATACGACAAATACAGAGAGTTCGTTCTACCTGAAAGACGTGGATATCACCTACTCCCAGTCCAATGACTTTTTCTTAAAATGCACCGGAAATGCCAACAAACGCGGCTGGGGCCAGTCCGGAAAAAATGGTGCTGACTGCACCTTTACCGCAGATTCCCAGGAAATGAGCGGCGATATCCTCTGGGACAGCATCAGCAATCTCGATCTGAAGCTCACAAGCGGCACCATCTTAACAGGCGCCATCCTTCAGGATGAGACAAACGCCGGTGACGGCGGAGACGGAACCTGCGACGTCACCATAGACGCCCTCTCCGCCTGGACCGTAACCGGAAACAGCACTGTCACCTCCCTCACCTGTAACGGCTCCATCACAGGGGCTGACGGCAAAAGTGTGACGATCACCGGCACAGACGGAACTGTATTCGTTCAGGGCACCGGCGAATATACGATCACGACCGGTTCCTATAACGAATAAATTATGATCATTGGTCTCCTGTTATTTTTTTAACAATTTTTTCCATTTTCGTTGTATACACAACATACATTATATTTTGGTTATGCTATACTAAGCCCATCGCATAGCAAACCAAGTAACTGTTCAGTGCCTCACAGTTACATGCAAAAATCCATTCCGGATCAGCTTCGCCGATGGGATTTTTGCCTTCAAGCCTGTGTTTTATTACGGTCAGCGCAGCGAGTGCGCAGACCTACTGAACAGTTACCAAACCAACACAATTTTGCAAATACAGGAGGTACCCCATATGACTCAGACCATCAATCCAAGAAAAGCAGCGATCATCGGCTGCGGTTTCGTTGGCTCCGCCACTGCCTTCACTCTTATGCAGAGCCGCCTTTTCTCCGAGCTCGTCCTTTTAGACGCCAACGAAGCGAAGGCCGACGGCGAGGCAAAGGATATCGCCCACGGGATCCCCTTCGCCGGTCAGATGAAGATCTATGCCGGAACCTACGATGACATCACCGACTCCGCCATCATTATCATCACCGCCGGCGCCAATCAGAAACCAGGCGAAACAAGATTGGATCTCGTCCATAAAAACGTAGCCATCTATAAAAGCATCATTCCGGAGATCTCCAGACGGGACTTTCAGGGCATTCTCCTCATCGTCTCCAACCCGGTAGACATCCTGACCTACACGGCCCTGAAGCTCTCCGGCTTCCCTGAAAACCGTGTCATCGGTTCCGGCACGGTCTTAGACACTGCCCGCTTAAAATATGCCTTAAGTGAACATTTAGGTGTCGACAGCCGCAGCGTCCACTCCTTCATCATCGGTGAACATGGTGACAGCGAGATCGCCGCGTGGAGCAGTACCAACGTATCCGGAATCCCGTTAAACACCTTCTGTGAGATGCGCGGCCACTATAACCATGATGCCGCCATGGACCGCATCGCTGAAGAGGTAAAAAACAGCGCCTACGACATTATCTCCAAAAAACAGGCCACCTACTACGGGATCGCCATGAGCGTCAAACGGATCTGCGAATGCATCATCCGAAACGAACGCTCCATTCTCCCGATCTCCTCCATGATGCATGGAGAATACGGGATCAGCGGCATCTCCCTCAGCATGCCGGCGATCGTGGGACTCAACGGGATCGAGACCCACGTTCCGATCTCACTGGACGCGGATGAGGCAGAAAAACTCCGGGAATCCGCCGAGACCCTGAAAAAAATAGCTGCAGAGCTTGATCTCTCCACAGCCACCAACTAACCTTATATTATCTGCCCGGCATAGCAACGGCAGATTTTTAACCTAAGACAAGGGAAAACACGCTTCGCGAGTTTCCCCTTGTTATCGCGACAGTCGCCAAGGTCTCGC
>OGJU01002163.1_pt1 | contig 10285 bp, 9 predicted proteins | sample 1572251 | NCBI WGS metagenome assembly OGJU01 (sample SAMEA2582144, study PRJEB24529) | metagenome | biome: Human gut stool | place: China | collected 2011
TGAAATACACCAGCGCCGCCAGGGGCAGCGTAATCAGCAGCACCGGATAAAACAGAGCGATGGGCACATGGCCGCAGAGCATGCCGCCGATGGCAGGCCCCAGCGTCATACCCAGGTCCAGACCGATGTAATAGGTGCTGTTGGCCAGGCCGCGCTGCTCCTTGTCCGCCAGCAGCATCGCCTTTAAGGATGCGGTAGCGTTCTGAGTTACCTTAGCCGGCGGAAGTCCCTGTTTTGCACGTTTCTTATTTACCTTTTCCAGGTTCTTTGCGATCATATCGTCGATGTTTACCTTATCCATGTACGCGTTAACGATGAGCTGCTGGATAATTGTAACAACGCTGGTCGCGATCCAGTAGATGCCAAGACCTGCCGGCATCGTGATACAGATGAACGCGGAGAATAACGGCATTGTCGTTGTCATAGTCTTCATGGACTGGGCCATCGGATTCTCTGCATCTGCGGATGTGGACGGCTGATTTCCGCTCATGAGCTTTGTGCTGAACCACTGGGATACTGCCGCAAGAACCGGGATGATCCATGCGAAGGACGGTACCCAGCCCGGCGCCTCTGCCATATTTAAACCGAGGAACGTGTTCATTCTCTCGACAACAGCAGCATTCTGGCCGATCACATCAGAGATTGCCGGGAACAGTGCCTGAAGCTCTCCCCACTGGGATGTGGAGAATTTATAGAGCATGTCTACAAGACGGTTTGCATTTGTGAAATCAAACTTGTCTAATTTTCCGCCGCAGGCGGTTGCGATATTTGTGATTTCCTGTAACTTCTGAGCATAGTCAGCCTGTCCCATCAACGGAGTGACAACGTTGTCGAAATAAACGCGGACAGACGGAACGTATGCCGGAATATTGTAGATGACACGGTACAGAGCAAGAAGGATCGGCATCTGGATCAGCAGCGGAAGGCATCCGCCTGTCATGCTTGTGCCGTACTTCTCGTAAACAGCCTGGATCTCCACATTCTGACGCTGCATGGATTCCTGATCCGACTTTCCTTTATACTTCTTCTGGATCGCCTGGATCTCCGGATTCATGACAGACATGAGTTTTGTGGTTTTCTGCTGTTTGATCGTGAGCGGTATCATCAGTGTTTTCATTACGATCGTAAACAGAATGATGCACAGACCTACGTTGAACACGCCGAAGCTGCTCGTAAATCTGAAGAGGATGTCCATGACATAGCCAAGGACAGTCGCGATCGGTCCCAGAATGGAACCAGCCTTCGTCAAAACCATATCTTACCTCCTGGGTTTTTTACGGGACTGGATCATAACCGCCTTTTGCAAACGGGTGACATCTCAAAATCCGCCTGCAAGCAAGATAAGCACCTTTTATAGCGCCGTATTTTCTGATTGCTTCCATGGCGTACTGGGAGCAGGTAGGCGTATAAATACAGTGAGGGCCGATACAGGGAGAGATAAACTTCCTGTAAATCTTAATCAGACCAATCAGAACCCATTTCATAAACCACTCACTTCGATTCTTTTAAAATGTTATGAAGCCCGCATAAGTGCAGAAAAGCACTCTCAATCTTGTCGAAATTTTTGTCTTTTGCCGCAGCACGTGCGACAACAATGATGTCTTTTCCTTCTTCTAATATGTCCTTATTTAACCGGAAGCTTTCGCGGACGAGTCTCGCGAACCGATGCCTTACAACGCTGTTTCCGACCTTTTTGCTGGCGGAAATTCCGATTCTCGTGTCCTCCCGTCCCGAATCCATCACGTACATGACCAGATATTTGTTTGCGTAGGACTTCCCTCCCCGGTAAACCGTCTGGAAATCCTGATTTTTCTTTAACGAATTGAACCTTTTCATTCAATACCTCTGCAAAACTAAGTCGATAAAGCCATAAAAATCCCGCATAACAAAAAAGAGCATCCAAAAGTTTTCCTAAACTTCCGGATACTCTCTTGGTTCATTAAGCAGATAATCTAGCTCTACCTTTTGCTCTTCTGGCAGCTAAAACTTTTCTACCGCCTGCTGTTGCCATTCTCGCTCTGAAACCATGAACTCTTTTTCTCTGAGTGTTCTTCGGCTGAAATGTCATCTTCATAAACCCGGCACCTCCTCTTACTCTAAATTCAAGTACCTTCTCATGTACATATAAACTAAGACATATTGAAGCATCGTATCGATTATATAAAAATTGCCGCCCTTCGTCAAGACTAAATTTCAAAAAAATCCTTAAAACATGGGGATTTCTCCCATATGATTTTTCCTTTTTTTCGCTGTATATCCACATTCTGCTTTTTGCATGGAACGTTACTTTTCGGTCTTTCAGTAATAAAAAAGGGGAACAGCGTTTCGCTATCCCCCATAAAATGTATGTATTGATTTTATGTCACTATATTTAGTATCTCTTCATTATATTATGATGTTGGGGTCAAAAGCTTTTGACCCCTCTGATACCGAATTGCTCTGCACTGCGTGCTCCCGCAATTCTCAAAAACATTCGTAATTCGCTCATTTTTCTTTGAAAAATGGCTACTTACTCATGTTTTTGGCGGGTCCCAAGGTCAAAAATTCTCCTGCAAGCAAGCTTGCGTCGAACTTCTGACCTTTTGACCCTGGTATCATATTATAGAAGCTGCAGCGTTATTATTTTCCGCTGCTCCCAGTTTTTATACCTGATCTTCTTCCGGAAGCTGCCACGCCACGCTTCTGAAAGGTATTCATATATAACCGGCTCTTTCCGATCAGCCGTTATCTTTCATGATTTTAAACAGAACCTTCGTGATGGCCGTCGTAAGGATACCTGCGACGATCGCCTCCGGGATACCAAATCCCAGGATGATTCCCAGGATCACATCGTAGATGTGCTCCACTGCCTTGTTGGACGCAGCCGCGTAGCTCTGTCCGAAGAAGATATAGATTCCGTTCATGACAAGCAGTGTGTTTGTCATAGCTCCTGCGATACCAGCCACCCAGAGGGCAACGGTCTGGCTGCCTTTGATTCCGTGAGCTGCTTTCATGATCAGCTTATAAACAAAATAAGCAACGATGCCGATGCATACACGCGGCACGATGGCGATCACGGCGCTCCACATGTTTCCGCTGTATCCGCCGATCGTAACGAACGGGCTGAATACGAAGGAGGTCACTCCCGGGGCAATGGTCGCTTTTACAAGGCTGGTCACACCAAATACCAGTCCTAAGTAAGCGCCGTACTTCGGTCCAAGGATGATCGCTCCGATGATGACCGGGACGTGGATGATCGTTGCGTTCATAAAGCCTAACGGAATGTAACCGAGAAACGGTACGACCGACATGGCGATGATGATCGCGGTGAAAATCCCGGCGAGGGACATGTCCAGAACTTTCTTTTCAATTTTCATTTTTCTTTTTCCTCCTGCTACTGCTCTCTTTCGAGATACAATGCAATATAGTCACGTCTTGCATTATAGCGTGTCAGCGTGATGCCGTCAAATTCTTTCTCTAAAATTTTCCATTTATTTTTACTTTTCAATTTTACTTCCTACAATATAATTCCTGTTGTCACCTTCTTTCTCCCGATCTCACCCTTTTTTCTCCCCTGCTGCCTTAATTTTTTTCGGTTTTTCATTTTTCCCTCATATACGCCCTCTCCAACGTCCAGTCCTCTAAAATCGTTCTTTCTTTCCCTTCTGATTTCGGTGTCTTTCTCCCACGGACACAATTTATTGTATTTTTTCTGTCCGTTCCTGGCGCACATCTTGTTATGTGGCTATTCACATGTTTTCCACTCATAATTATCAACTTATCCCCAAATCGTGGATAAGTTGTGGATAAGTCACTGGAAAAGTTGTGGATTTTCACATTTGACATTGAAAATTATTCCGTTTTACGCTAGAATAAATTCAGAGTGGGTTTATATGCTTTTGTGGACAGGTTTCCGCCTTTTCCACAACTATGCACATCGTTATACACATGTTTAGGAGTATGAATATGCTGGAAGAAATCAAAGAGAAATGGGATGATATCCTCTTAAATATAAAGGAAGAACACGATATTTCAGAGGTGTCCTACCGCACATGGCTGCTGCCGCTGATCCCGGATTCTGTGGATAAAGATATCCTCACGATCCTGGTGCCTGATTCCGCGTTTATCAGCTATGTGAAAAAGAAATATGAGTTCCTGTTGAAAATTACGATCGAAGAAATTACAGGATTTCAGTGCGAACTCGATTTCAAGTTAAAATCTGACGTGAAGTAACCGGAAAAAGAGAACCGTCTGATCAATGTAACCAACAATACGGTCAGTCAGCTTGCTCTCCAAAACGCGAACTTAAATCCGCGTTACACCTTCGATACCTTTGTCGTCGGAAAAAACAACAACCTTGCCCATGCCGCATCCCTTGCAGTTGCGGAATCCCCGGGCGAAATTTATAATCCGTTATTTATTTATGGAGGCGTGGGACTCGGGAAGACGCACTTAATGCATTCCGTCGCCCACTTCATCCTGAAAAATAACCCGAGCGCAAAGATTCTGTACGTGACATCCGAGAAATTTACAAACGAACTGATCGACGCGATCCGAAACAAAAACAACGTTTCCACCACGGAATTCCGTGAAAAATACAGAAACAATGACGTGCTTCTGATCGACGATATCCAGTTTATTATCGGAAAAGAAAGTACCCAGGAGGAATTTTTCCATACATTCAATGCCCTCTACGAGGCAAAAAAGCAGATCATTATTTCCTCCGACCGTCCTCCAAGAGAAATTGAAACTCTGGAAGACCGTCTCCGTTCCCGTTTCGAATGGGGACTCACCGTAGATATCCAGCCGCCGGATTATGAAACCCGGATGGCGATTCTCCGGAAAAAGGAAGAACTTGAAGGATACAACATCGATAACGAGATCATCAAATATATCGCTACCAATGTAAAATCCAACATCCGTGAACTGGAAGGCGCCCTCACAAAAATCGTTGCTTCCAGCAAACTAAATAATAAGGAAATCAATCTTGAACTTGCAGAGGAAGCATTAAAAGATCTGATCTCCCCGAACGCTGCCCGCGAAGTGACTCCGCAGCTTATTATTAATGTAGTTTCTGAGCATTTCGGCATCACACCCCTTGATCTCATCGGCCAGAAACGAAGTAAAGAACTCGTATTCCCGCGCCAGATCGTCATGTATCTCTGCGGCGATATGACGAGCGAGTCTCTCCAGAACATCGGAAAAGCTCTCGGCGGCCGCGATCATACAACGATCATTCACGGAACAAAAAAGATTGCCAGCGAATTAAAGACCGACGAGAATTTAAAGAACACGATCGATATTTTAAAGAAAAAAATCAACCCACAGTAAGCTTGTGGATTTTTTCGTGGAAATCCCGTTGAAAATTTGTGGATAAAATGAGGATGATTTTTCCCGATTTTTGCCTGTGGAAAACTCCCGGGTTGTCCTTTTGGATTTGCAGAGTTACCCACAATGGTTTTCACAGAGGTTTTTTCATGGTTTCATTAGGGTTTTCCCCCTTATAAACAAATTCACACTCCCTACTACTGTTAAGACTAATATCTTTTATATATTTCTTTATTTGTGAACGTTTCTTAAGAAAGGAAGTTATCAACAACTATGAAACTGACATTCCAGAAAACCGCTCTCTTAAACGGTATCAATATTGTTCTCAAGGCAGTTCCGTCAAAAACAACGATGCCTATTTTAGAGTGCATTCTGATCGACGCTTCTACTGATGAGATCAAGCTGACTGCCAACGATATGGAGCTCGGCATTGAGACAAAAGTTGAAGGTGATATCCTTGAAAAAGGTAAAATTGCACTGGATGCAAAGCTTTTTTCTGAAATCGCAAGAAAATTATCCGATTCAGATTCCCTTGTAACCATCGAATCTGATGAAAAATTCAATACTGTGATCACCTGTGAGAACTCTGTATTCAAAATTCAGGGCAAAGATGGAGAGGAATTCTCCTATCTTCCGTATATTGAGAGAAATAAAAACATCACACTCTCCCAGTTTTCCTTAAAAGAGGTGATCCGCCAGACGATCTTCTCCATCTCTGTCAACGACAGCAACAAGATGATGACAGGCGAACTTTTTGAGGTAAACGGTGATACACTCCGAGTCGTTTCTCTCGACGGACATCGTATGGCAATTCGTAAAATTGTATTAAAAGATGAATATGAAAGCACAAAAGTCATCGTTCCGGGAAAAACTCTGAACGAAATCAGTAAAATTCTCACCGGTGACAACGAAAAAGAGGTCCAGATCTTCTTCGGAGCGAACCATATTCTCTTCGAATTTGATGATACGATCGTAGTTTCCCGCCTGATCGAGGGCGAATATTTCAAAGTAGACCAGATGCTTTCCAGCGATTATGCCACAAAAGTGTCTCTGAATAAGAAAGATTTCCTGGACAGCATCGAGAGAGCTATCATTTTAATCCGCGAAAATGACAAAAAACCGATCATTCTGAACATTGAAGACTCAAAAATGAGCCTGAAATTAAATTCCAGCTTCGGTACCATGAACGCGGAGATCCTGATCCACAAAACAGGACAGGATCTGATGATCGGATTCAACCCGAAATTCTTAAGTGATGCGCTGCGGATCATTGATGATGAGGAAGTTACCCTCTATATGATGAATGCGAAATCTCCGTGTTTCATCAAAGATGAGGATGAGAGCTACATTTATCTGATCCTGCCGGTAAACTTTAACGCCGCTGCGATTTAAAATCAGATGAAATTTCCCCGAAGTTCCGGTAAAATCCGGGGTTTCGGGTCGATTTTTTCATATATCTGGAATAAAAAAGGAGAAAAATGGAAAGTATTCACTTAAAAGATGAGTTTATCAAGCTTGGACAGGCATTGAAACTTGCAGGTCTGGTCGGCTCCGGAGTGGACGCAAAGTTTGTAATTCAGGACGGGCTTGTAAAAGTAAATGGGGAAGTTGAGACCCAGCGAGGCAAAAAACTTTACCCGGGAGACACGGTTTCCTATGACGGAAAGACATTTAAGGTAGAAAATTAAAGGATTTTTTCATGTTTATAGAATCCATCGAGCTGTCAGATTACAGAAATTACAGTCATTTACATATTGATTTTCATAAAGGGACGAACGTTCTTTATGGAGATAATGCCCATGGAAAGACAAATATCCTGGAGGCAGTCTATGTGTGCAGCACAACAAAATCGCATCGGGGCAGCAAAGATAAAGAAATTATCCGGTTCGGCGCGGACGAATCCCACATCAAAATGATGGTCCGGCGGGATGGAATTCCCTACCGGATCGATATGCATCTGAAGAAAAATAAGGCAAAAGGGGTCGCGGTGAACGGAGTTCCGATCAAAAAAGCCAGTGAACTTTTCGGAATCGTCAATGTGATCTTCTTTTCACCGGAAGATCTGAACATTATCAAGAACGGACCCGCCGAGCGGAGACGTTTCGTCGACCTGGAACTCTGCCAGCTAAACAGGCTGTATGTCTACAATCTGGCACAGTATAACAAAACGGTTATACAACGAAACAAACTATTAAAGGACATAGACTACAACACGTCCTTAAAAGAGACGCTCCCCATGTGGAATGAGCAGCTCTTAAAGTACGGCACAGAACTTATAATTATGCGTTCTGAGTTTATAAAAGAGCTGAATCCCCTGATTGCGGAGATCCACGCGGGGCTCTCGGGCGGAAAGGAAACACTCTCTATCGCCTACGAGCCGAATGTGTCGCCGGAAAATTTCAGGGAGCAGCTTGCGAAGAACCAGTTTCAGGAGATCAGGCAGAGGCAGACTCTGACCGGTCCCCACCGCGATGACCTGAACTTCATCGTAAACGGAACGGATATCAGGCGGTTCGGGTCCCAGGGACAGCAGAGAACGGCAGCTCTTTCTTTAAAACTTGCGGAGATCGAGCTGGTGAAAAAGATCGTAAAGGATTATCCGGTGCTTCTTCTGGATGACGTCCTTTCTGAACTTGACAGCAAGAGACAGGAACATTTACTTTCAGAAATTACCCATATTCAGACCCTGATCACCTGTACGGGTCTGGATGAGTTTGTAAACAGCAAATTCCGGATGGACAAGATTTTTAAGATTGTTGAAGGAACGGTAGAGAGCGAAGACTAAAGGAGGAACTTCATGAGCGCAGAATATAATGCAGATCAAATCCAGATTCTGGAAGGACTTGAGGCTGTAAGAAAAAGACCGGGAATGTACATTGGAAGTACGTCTTCGAGGGGACTTCACCATCTGGTATATGAGATCGTAGACAATGCGGTGGACGAGGCTCTTGCAGGATACTGCGATACCATCGATGTACAGATCAATTCCGACAATTCCATCACCGTTGTCGATGACGGACGGGGAATTCCGGTCGATATCCAGAAAAAAGCGGGACTTCCTGCAGTTGAAGTCGTTTTTACGATCCTTCATGCCGGAGGTAAGTTCGGCGGTGGGGGATACAAGGTATCCGGCGGCCTGCACGGTGTAGGAGCTTCTGTTGTAAATGCCTTATCCGAGTGGCTGGAGGTTGAAGTCTACCACGGAGGAAAGGTCTACAGGCAGCGCTATGAGCGCGGAAAGACCATGTACCCGTTAAAGATCGTGGGTGACTGCCCGACAGATAAACATGGTACAAAAGTAACGTTCCTTCCGGACAAGACCATCTTTGAGGAGACTGTCTATGATTACGATACTTTAAAGATCCGTCTCCGTGAGACGGCATTCCTTACAAAGAATTTAAAGATCATTCTCAGAGATGACCGCGAGGACAAGAAAGAAAAAGTATTCCACTACGAAGGCGGTATCAAGGAGTTTGTCTCCTACTTAAATCGCAGCAACGTGCCGCTTTATGACAATGTGATCTACTGCGAGGGCAAGAAGGACAACGTGCTGGTAGAGGTTGCCATGCAGCACAACGATTCTTATACCGAGAATATTTACAGCTTTGTAAATAATATCAATACACCGGAAGGAGGAACCCACCTCACCGGTTTCAGAAATGCCTTAACAAAGACATTCAACGATTACGGAAGAAAGAATAAGCTCTTAAAGGACAATGAGCCGGCTCTCCCCGGCGAGGATATACGTGAGGGCTTAACAGCCATCATCAGCGTCAAGATCGAGGAGCCGCAGTTTGAGGGTCAGACAAAGCAGAAACTCGGAAACAGCGAGGCGAGAGGTGCTGTTGACAGCGTGGTATCTGAGCAGCTCACCTATTTCCTCGAGCAGAATCCGTCCGTAGCAAAGACGATCATCGAGAAATCCGTCCTCGCCCAGCGTGCCCGCGCCGCAGCGAGAAAGGCGAGAGACTTAACAAGAAGAAAAACGGTCCTTGACGGCTTATCCTTACCGGGAAAGCTTGCGGACTGCTCCAGTAAGCACCCGGAGGAATGCGAGATCTACATCGTAGAGGGAGATTCCGCCGGCGGTTCCGCAAAGGACGCGAGAAACAAGAGCACCCAGGCGATTCTTCCGCTTCGAGGAAAAATCTTAAACGTGGAGAAGGCGAGACTCGACCGGATCTACGGAAACGCCGAGATTAAATCCATGATCACAGCCTTCGGAACAGGAATCCACGAGGATTTCGATATCTCGAAGCTCCGCTACCACAAGATTATTATCATGACCGATGCCGATGTGGATGGTGCCCATATCAGTACACTGCTTCTGACATTTATCTACCGGTTTATGCCGGAGCTCATCAAGCAGGGCTATGTTTATCTGGCCCAGCCGCCGCTCTATAAGATCGAGAAAAACAAGCGGGTATGGTACGCGTACAGTGATGAGGAGTTAAACAATATCTTAAAAGAGATCGGACGTGACCAGAACAACAAGATCCAGCGTTACAAAGGTCTTGGAGAGATGGATGCGGAGCAGCTCTGGGAGACCACCATGGACCCGGAACGCCGTGTTCTGCGCCGCGTTGTGTTCGATGAAGAGTATTCTTCTGAAATTGATCTTACCTTCAATACGCTCATGGGCGACAAGGTAGAACCGCGCCGTGACTTTATAGAAGATAGAGCAAAATACGCAAACAACCTGGATATCTAAAAAGTCCTGTGAACTGAAGTGGAGGAAAAGATGGAAGATAATGTTTTTGATAAAATTCACGAGGTCGATCTGAAAGACACGATGGAGGAATCCTACATCAACTACGCGATGAGCGTAATTGCATCCCGTGCACTTCCAGACGTCCGCGATGGCTTAAAGCCGGTACAGAGACGTATTCTGTACTCCATGAGTGAACTGAACAATACGCCGGATAAGCCGCACCGTAAGTGCGCCCGTATCGTCGGTGATGCGATGGGTAAATATCAC
>OGJU01002166.1_pt1 | contig 10279 bp, 9 predicted proteins | sample 1572251 | NCBI WGS metagenome assembly OGJU01 (sample SAMEA2582144, study PRJEB24529) | metagenome | biome: Human gut stool | place: China | collected 2011
CGACCTCCACGTCCCGAACGTGGCGCGCTAGCCAACTGTGCTACATCCCGTTTTTGATTACGGCTGCAAAGGTACAACTATTTTTGAATCCGCAAACACTTTCGATGTTTTTTTTCAAAAAAATATTGCATTCACCCCTTCAATTTCTTCAAATGCATTTTTTTCGATATTTTTTTCATGAAACATTTGGAATGTATCATATTTTCCCTACCTTTGCACCCGTTAAACAAAACAAACGGTACCATAGCTCAGTTGGTAGAGCAAAGGACTGAAAATCCTTGTGTCCCCGGTTCGATTCCTGGTGGTACCACAGAAAATCAAGCAGTTACTTTTAAAGTAGCTGCTTTTTTGTTTTCTGAGACAAAATACTTATTACCTATATTATCTCTTTTAATTTGGCTAAATGAGGAGTGGCAATATCGTATTTTATCCCGTAGGCTATTATATCTTCAATCATTTGCCGTACCTCTTCAGGAGAATGACTCACATGACCGTCAAACATAAGTTGTAAAGCCTCGTTGCCATATATCTTCCTGGCAATCGGAACACTTAGAAACAAAGGTAATTGATACAATTTATTTGCTTTCTCTTCCTTGGCATCATATCCACGCTTCAAGCAAATAGAAAAACCCTCACGAATGGCGCGAATAGTAGTTCGAATAGTAGCGGAGTCATTCACAAACCTGGCTGCACCGCCTGCACTCAATATTCCGGCAGTCAATCCGGCAGCAGTAGCGTAATGAGTAATTATCCAAAGTAATATCTGTCGGGACAAGACAGGTTTCAGATGTGCTTCGTCTAGCGCCTGAACCATTTTCCGCACACGGGGAGTCATCTCTCCATCCACCTCCCCGATGGGAGTATGGGAATATTTCATTCCCGAAATAACACAATGTATTTCGTTCGCCTCTCTTCCACCTCCTACCATGAATGGAAAGCCGAAGAAATACTGTTCAGGTTTCAGAAAGCGGGCAATCTCATCAAAGCAATCCCAATTATTCTGAAAGAACATCACATGCGCTTTGCCGGCGGACACACCTAAAACCGGCAACACATCCGGTAGTTGTATCTTATTCGTTGCCACAATTATGTATTCAAAATCATTCCGTGCATCCAGTCCGTCAACCACATGAGGACGAAAGACTGTATCAACCGTATTCTTTATACCGCTCCTAAAATCCTGACAAATAATATGAATGCCTTGTTCATCTATCAATTGTTTCTGTTCCTTCCGGACAAGTAACGTAACATCGTGTCCGGCCTCTGCCAATTGCCAGCCATACGTACAACCTATTACTCCGGCACCATAAATCAATATCTTCATAATCCATTACTTTTTGTTTCCCGTTCTCCATTGATAAAAACAGAATTGAATAAAGAAAGATATTCCGAATAAGAATCACAAATAGAAAGATATTCCTTTGGAGTATACCCCATAAAGGTTTTGAAATCTTTTATCAGATGCGATTTATCACAATATCCCCAATCATAAGCCAACTGGTTCAAACGAATTTGCGAACCAGCATGTAAATAATGTAAAGCATTCCGGAAACGTGCTATTTGCAAAAACTCTTTCGGATTTAAACCTGTATATTCAGCAAATACCCGTTTGAATTGCTTATATCCGAGACAAGCAGACTGAGAAAGCTCCGTAATGTCCTGCTGTCCGTTATTAATAGACTGAACAACCGCATTCATTCTGGCAAACCGCTCGGAAGTAAAACCGTATAACTTTTTTAACAGATATTGTTCTATCAGATATACACATTGGTTATTATCCTCCGTTTCCATTATCCATTTCTCCAATTCAATCAAAGAAGCATCTCCCAATAACTCTACATCTACATTCTTATCCCGCAAATTATTCATAGGAATCCCTAATACAACCCGTGCTGCGACCGGCTGGAATACAACCATAACCAGATTGAGATTACCGGAATAAACAACATCAGTGTACGAAACAGATTGTCCACACAAACTGGAACGAGGCTGCATCTCCTGATGCAAAGTTGAATAGATTTTGTCACCCCGGTGGAACGCAAGCACAGCACAACCAGATGGTACATAACGCTGCGAACTTCGTTCCGCGTTATCAATCGCCAAAAACCAATACTGTTTCACGTATGGCCTTAACAGCTTGGACGGTTGTACTAGCTGAAATTTTTCCATTTTGCTTTATTCTGCCAGCAAAAATAATCCATCTTTACTGGAAAGCGGTGTAAAAAAAGGACTTTGTTATTGATTCAGACACACTTTCATTCCATATCAAACATATCCGGCTCTTCGCTTCTGCTCTTGCTTTTATCTTTTTTCTTGTTCATGTTGCCGAAGTTGTAAGTCAGCGTGAAACCTACACGTCTTCCGCCACGCCTGTTCTCAGAGTCCTGCCAGCAACCGTCGCCGGCTGTAACGGTACGAAATTTGCGGGAATCCAGCAAGTCACGGGCATTAATGCTCAATGTCAGTTTATCGCTCAGGAAAGATTTACGCAAGCCCAGGTCGACCGAGTAGTTCGGTTCGCGATATCCCTGTGCCATCAACTGTTTGGAATTATAATTACCGGTCCCCTGCAAAGAGACACCCCAGGGAAGACTAAAGTTGGCAATCATACGGACGTTCCAGGCAAAACTTTCATCCGTATCTCCGATAACCGGTGTTTCCGCACCTTGCGGCAGATAACTGAAACCATCCAATTTAGAATAATAGAGGTTGACTGTCGTTGTCAAATCGAGTATCTTGAATAATTTATCCTTCCCTACGATTTCCAAACCGCTGGCCTGCGATTTTGCCACATTCTCACTGGTGGTATACATTACGTTGTCTTCCGTATTCAAAAAACGGATACGCTGGATTACATCATCTGTCGAACGATAGTAACCGGATAAAGACAAAGTATGTCCCGATTCCCAACTTTTGATATAATTCAATTCAAATGAGTGAGAATACTCCGGTGTCAACTCCGGATTACCGAAAGAGATATTGGAAGCATCGGATATATTACGGAAAGAGTTCAATTGTCCTCCCCACGGACGACGCAGACGGCGGGTATAATTCACCTGCAACTCATTGTTTTTCGGTAAAGCATAAGAAATAAACGCACTCGGAAAAAGTTTAAAATAGTCTTTCTCAAACGTCTCGGAAGCTTTACCGTTAAACTCCTGGTCGAAATCAAGCGAACGGGTATCCACCCGCCAGTACTCACCGCGCAGACCGGCCTGGTAACTTAATTTATTCCATTTTCCGCCGTATGTCATGTAAAGAGCATGTACATCCTGATTATAAAGGAAGCGGTTATAGAGCGACTCGCCCTGTCGGATATCTTCGGCTGTCGTTCCGGTATAGGTATCAACCGGACTGGCATTCCGCTGAAAAGTACCCTTATAGCCGGCTTCGATGCGGGCCATATCGGATATTTTATTGGTGTAGTCGGCCTGGACTTCCCAGGTCTTATCCTTTATTTCATTCTCCTGAGTCTGATAAAGAGGATTAGCGGTTTGGGAAGGGTCTGTATAGACAGTCGATTGCCGGAAAATATTCATTCCGTCCCGTCTCCACTGGTTATTGCTGACCATCAGGTCGATGTTACTGTTTTCCGAGAACTTATGAACATAATTCAGTTCCAGATTATACATTTTCATATCCGAATCACCATTGGTTATACGATCGCTGGTGTAGATTGTATTCTTCTGACTGTCGATAGAGTTATAATGGATATTCTCACTATTGTCTCCACCGCCGGTCATACCGGTTACATTGAATGCCAGGTCATCGCTTTTAGTGATATGCCAGGTGGCGCCAAAACGTCCGAACCAGTTATTATGCTGTCGTTTGGAGTCGTTGGTCTGGTCGAGAAAACTGTTGTCCGTCGTATTCAGACGACTTGTGATGCCTCCTCCTTTAAACTCACGGTTACGGTAATTCAGATTAGCATAAGCATCCACTTTACTACTGCTGTAATTAATGTTGCCACTCGCCTGATACCCACCATCCGTATCGGCTCCGACTTTCACGCTTCCGTAATAACCGGGTTTCCGGTCATCCTTCAATATAATATTGATAATACCGGCTGTACCCTCAGGGCTATATCTGGCAGAAGGGTTGGTAATAACTTCTACCTGCTTGATATCTCCGGCCGGCATCATATCCAGAATATCCGCCTGGTTATCAGCCGTTAGACCCGATGCTTTACCATTAATCCAAATCGTTACACTGGAGTTTCCTCGCAACGATACTGAGCCTTCATTATCAACCTCCACGGAAGGAATGTTGGATAACAAGTCGCTTGCCGAACCACCTTCGGCCGCAATATCCTGCGTCGCATCAAAGACTTTCCTGTCAATCTCGAACCGCATCTGAGGCCGTTTCGCCACCACTTCCACTTCTCCCAATTGATTGGCATCTTCTTCCAGTGTCAACTCTCCCAGACTCAAAATCTGGTTATCGCTGCTGATAGAAATACTTTTAGATACTTCTTCATAGCCGATATAAGAAAAAGTAACTACATATTCCCCTTTCTTCAATCCGCCGATCATATAATTTCCGTCACTCCCGGTAACGGAACCCTGCACTATCTTATCCGAACCTTTTGCCTTAACCTGCACTGTAACAAACTCCAACGGTCCACCCAGTTCGCCGTCCATTACAATACCTTTAATCTTTCCATCCGTTTCATTTGCAAACATGTCCGGAGCAAAACACAAAAGCATTCCGGCCAGCACAATACTCATCTTCTTCTTCATCATAGTCCAAATATCTATCTATTCCAATTTTTTGTCGCTTTGTTTGACTGGTTACTAACGGAATAGTTTATTCAGAACAATAAAAAAATAAGCAAATATACCTTAATAAAAAACACTTTCACTGGTTTGAAATTGATTATCATCACCAGTAGATATTCAGAAGCAAGCACACATTTAAAAACGAATATTTTTCAATCTACAATATAATATTTTATCTATTTTCATTTATTACCAATTGGTAAGTTCATCCGGAGGTTAAAGGCCTACCTTTGCGGGCGTTATTATTAAAAACCAATTGATATGCAGAGGGATAGCCTTGATTTCAAAAGCATGAGCGTAGGTAAACTATTTACCAAATTACTGGTTCCTACCATTATGGGGATGGCCGCATCGGCACTATTTACCGTTGTAGACGGTATTTTCGTCGGGAACGGGATTGGAAGTGATGCTATGGCAGCGGTCAATATCTCCGCCCCTATTTTTATGATTATTACCGGAGTCGGATTGATGTTCGGCATGGGAGGCGGGATACTCACTTCCATCAACTTGTCGCAGGGTAAAAAGAAAGTTGCAAATATTAATTTTACCCAGTCGGTCATCGCATTGGTATTCATCAGCCTCGTTATGACGTTGTTGCTAACGATATTTCCGCATAAGATAGCCACCCTTTTCGGCTCCGATGAATACCTGATGGATATGGTGGTTGAATATTTATTCTGGTTTTCCATCAGCCTGCCATTTACGGTACTGGTGGTTGCCCTTCCGTTTTTTATCCGGCTGACGAATCCCAAGATATCCATGTGGGCAATGCTGGCTGCTACCGTTGTGAATATTATTCTCGACTATTTGTTTATTTTTGTTTTCAAATGGGGATTGTTCGGGGCAGCGATTGCAACAGATATAGGTGAGTTTGTTGGTGCCGCCATTATGATTATCTATCTGTTAAGGCATTCGATAGGTTCGTGTGGTTGAAACTGAGTGTCAAGAGTTTGCTGTTGACGCTCCGGAATGTAGGTTATATGATTAAGCTCGGCTTTTCCGTATTCCTTAGTGAGATAACGATATCCGTTATGATTATTTCCGGCAACTATGTTTTTATGGATTATATGGGAGCCGACGGCGTAGCGGCTTACAGTGTCATTTGCTACCTGTTCCCAATCATATTCATGGTTTTCAACGCAACCGTACAGTCCGCACAGCCGATTATCAGTTATAACTACGGATGCGGACAGATGAAACGTTCGGATAACGCTTTACGTTTATCCATGCTTTTCACTTTGGCATTCGCATTCAGTATCATGCTCCTGTTTATATGTTTTACCCGGAGCATCGTTACTCTTTTCATTCCCGATACAGCCAGTGCGGCATGGGGATATGCAGTAGCCGGCTTACCGCTGTTTGCTACCGATTACCTGTTTTTCGGTATCAACATCATTATAATCGGTTATTATACCAGTATCGAACGGTTACGGCGTGCGATATCACTGACAGTTTTACGGGGAATATTGCCTGTCGTATTCTTTTTCACATTACCTTTACTACTGGATGTCAATGGTATATGGCTGGCAGTAGCAGCAGGGGATATTACCACGACAGTTGTTATCGTCATTTTATTAATTGTTGATAAAGTACGCAAGAATGGATAAATTAATTGAAGAAATAGACTACCGGTGTAACCTAAGCGATACGGAAATGACATTGCTCCGGCAGACACTCCGTATCCTGCATTTCCCTAAAGGCAGTATTGTCATTGGGGAAGGCAAGACGGACGATTCCATCTATTTTCTGGACAAAGGTGTATGGAGAGCCTACATCGAAGAAGAAGGCGAACAGCAAACCCTTTGGTTTGCTATCCCCGGGGAGACCATATTCTCTTCCTGGGGATATTTCCGCGGACATCCTTCACGTTACACAATCTGTTCGTCGAGTGACAGTATTGCCATCGAAATGAGAAACAGCACAATACAAAAACTGTCGGAGTCTTCGCCGGCTTTTCTGAAATGGATACAAGGTCTTCTGATGGATATACTCGTTAATGAAGATGATGTTCTGGTCGATATATCCAGTCCGAAAGCGGAAAAGCGTTACCTGGCTTTCATCAAAAAGATGCCGGAGTTGTTTAATAGCGTTCCTTTGAAAGAGATAGCCGGATACATCGGTGTAACTCCCCAGTCACTCAGCCGCATCCGGGCCGGGCTGAACAAAAACAAAAAAGCCACCCTGTAACAGGATGGCTTTTTTTTCTATCTTGGGGTGAACGATGGGACTCGAACCCACGACCCTCGGAACCACAATCCGATGCTCTAACCAACTGAGCTACGCTCACCATTTCAGTCTCGTTGAGTATTTCTCTTTAAGACGGTGCAAAGATAGATGTTTTTTCTGATTCCGCAAGCGTTTTCAAAGAAAATTATACAAATATTTTACTTGTAAATCGCTTTCTTCCCGGCTAACAGCGTGTTACGCATCAAAGAAATGATTGTCATAGGACCAACACCTCCCGGAACCGGCGTAATATAAGAACATTTAGGAGCGACTTCGTCGAACTTTACATCACCGGTCAGCTTATAACCGCTCTTGGTTACACTACTCGGCATACGGGTAGTGCCAACGTCAACTATTACGGCACCTTCTTTCACCATATCGGCTTTCAGGAATTCAGGAACACCCAAAGCAACAATGATGATGTCAGCGTTCAGGCACATTTCTTTCAGATTCTTTGAACGGCTGTGACAAACAGTTACCGTGCAGTTTCCCGGATAATTTTTCTGCATCATCAGGGTTGCCATCGGTTTACCGACAATATTGCTGCGTCCCAGGACTACGCAATGTTTGCCGCTTGTTTCGATTTCATAACGTTTCAGCAATTCCAGAATACCGGCCGGAGTGGCAGAAACAAAACAAGGAAGACCGATCGACATACGTCCCACGTTGATCGGATGGAATCCGTCAACATCTTTACGGTAATCGATCGCCTCAATAATCTTTTGCTCTGAAATATGTTTCGGAAGCGGAAGCTGCACAATGAAACCGTCTACATCCGGATCGTTGTTCAGTTCGTCTACCCGGCGAAGCAACTCTTCTTCGGTCACATCGTCCTCATAGCGAATCAGCGTCGATTTGAAACCGATTTCTTCACAAGTTTTTACTTTACTGGCCACGTAGGTTTCACTTCCTCCATCATGACCTACCAGAATAGCTGCCAAGTGGGGAATCTTACCTCCTGCAGCTTTGATCTGGGCGACTTCTTCCGCCATCTCTTTCTTCATCTGAGCAGAGACCGCTTTTCCGTCCAGTAATTGATAATGATTGTCTTCCATAATATATCTCTTTAGTTTTTATCTTCTAAACGATGGGAATTTCTTACTTCCCGGTTTGGCAGCGGTAAGCATGCGCATCATCTTACGGGTTTCATCAAACTGCTTGATTAGCTTGTTTACCTCCTGGATAGTCGTTCCGCTACCTTTGGCGATACGCTGACGGCGTGAACCGTTCAGGATAGCCGGATTAACACGTTCGTCCGGCGTCATGGAATAGATAATCGCTTCGATGCTCTTAAAGGCATTATCGTCGATATCGATATCTTTCAAGGCTTTACCAACACCCGGAATCATAGAAGCTAGTTCTTTCAGGTTACCCATCTTCTTGATCTGCTGGATTTGGGAAATGAAGTCGTTGAAGTCGAACTGGTTCTTGGCAATCTTCTTCTGCAAACGTTTTGCTTCTTCTTCATCGTATTGTTCCTGGGCACGTTCTACCAAAGAAACGATATCACCCATACCGAGGATACGGTCAGCCATACGTTCCGGGTGGAAAGTATCCAGTGCATCCATCTTCTCACCGGTTCCGACAAACTTGATCGGTTTATCGACTACCGTACGGATAGAAAGGGCGGCACCACCACGGGTATCACCATCCAGCTTAGTCAGAACTACGCCGTCGAAGTCAAGACGTTCGTTAAATTCTTTGGCTGTGTTCACCGCATCCTGTCCGGTCATAGAGTCGACAACGAACAATGTTTCGTCCGGTTGGATAGCACTTTTGATAGCGGCAATCTCTTTCATCATCTGCTCGTCGATCGCCAGACGACCGGCCGTATCGACAATCACTACATCGTTACCCTTGGCACGGGCTTCGCGGATAGCGTTCATCGCAATCTCTACCGGATTCTTGTTTTCCAGCTCCATATAAACAGGAACACCGACCTGCTCGCCGACAACACGCAACTGTTCGATAGCTGCCGGACGGTAAACGTCGCAGGCAGCCAGCAACGGCTTCTTGTTTCTTTTGGTTTTCAACATATTGGCCAGCTTTCCGGAGAAAGTGGTCTTACCGGAACCCTGTAAACCCGACATCAGGATAATAGCCGGATTTCCACTCAGGTTAATATCGATAGACGTTCCTCCCATCAGGCTGGCAAGTTCGTCGTGAACGATCTTAACCATCAACTGGCTGGGTTTAACGGAAGTAAGTACATTTTGTCCTAACGCTTTTTCTTTTACCGTATCGGTAAATGACTTGGCTACTTTATAGTTTACGTCGGCATCAAGAAGGGCTTTGCGCACATCTTTCAGTGTTTCAGCCACATTAATCTCGGTGATCTTGCCTTCACCTTTCAGCAGTTTAAACGATCTGTCTAACCTTTCGCTTAAATTTTCAAACATATTCGTATGTGTATTTATTTTTTTCTTTCTAATTTCTAACGTAATAGGGTGCAAAGGTAAGAAAAAGGATGTAAACCTCTAAATCTTTTTATTCTGCCAAGCAGCTTTTTTCAAATAAATTACACTTGCCAGCAGCAGTCCGGTGTAATAAACAACTTCGGTCAGAAAACAAATAGCAACCGGAAGATGTAAACGCATCCCTGCCACATAGATAAACAATGTATAAAAGACAAGTGTCACCAACTCCATCGCAAAGGCAGAACGGGTATTTCCCGTACCTGTCACACCATTAAATACGATATTAGCGACAGCCGCTATCAGCAAGGCTCCGGCAATCACATAAAGCGAAGGTATCGAAGCATGTATCAAAGAGGCGTCATTCGTATAAACCGACAAGATAGCCGATGGGAAAATACAAGTGATAAAAACACATACAGCCACAATACCCAATGAGATATAAGAAAGCCGCCGGATAATCGGGATAACCTGGTCGGTATGCCCCGCACCAATGCTATTACTGACAAAAGAGTTGGTTGCCGTGGATAAAGAATTAACCGGAATCAACAGAACGATATACACACTGCGCACAATATTGGCAATCGCCAACTCCCGTTGCCCCAGATGCTCCACGGCTACAAAAAGCATGAAATAAGTGCTCAACGATATAAAATACTGTAACATGGTAAATATAGAAATACTTAACACCCGTTTCAGCAGCCTGATGTCGAACGACCGGAATTGATTCAATGCATATTTCTTTATATCCACCGTCAGACGGGTATAAACCAAAAAGAAAACAATCGACACCCCCTCTGCTTTCACGTGATTGTATCTCAGGTATATACGGTATCAAGTTAAACTTTGAAAAGTCTAACG
>OGJU01002169.1_pt1 | contig 10264 bp, 10 predicted proteins | sample 1572251 | NCBI WGS metagenome assembly OGJU01 (sample SAMEA2582144, study PRJEB24529) | metagenome | biome: Human gut stool | place: China | collected 2011
CATCGGGATCATAGCAAAATTTCCATATACACGGTTATCCTGCTCGTTCTGTGATGAGTGCATGGAAGGGTCGTCGGCCGTAATAATAATCATACCACCGTTGATACCGCTCATTCCGGCCTTCATAAAGCAGTCTGCCGCCACATTCAGTCCGACATGTTTCATACAGCAAAGCGAACGCTTTCCGGCATAACTCATACCTAAAGCTGCCTCCATTGCTGTTTTTTCATTCGTACTCCAACGGCTGTGTATCCCCCGTTCTTTCGCTACTGCCGAGCCTTGTATATACTCGGTAATTTCAGTTGAAGGGGTACCCGGATAGGCATAAACACCGGAAATACCGGCATCGATCGCAGCCTGTGCGATAGCCTCATCCCCCAAGAATAGTTGTTTTTCCATGTATATTTGTTTTCTTAAATTGATTTTTATGTTATACCAACAGCCAAAGATACAGCTTTTACCATAAACAAAAAGCAAAAAGCCTACCGAATCTTTCTCCTGTTCAGTTCAGCCCGGTAACGGTTTGCATTGCGATTATGCTCTGCCAGCGTTGCCGCAAAATTATGCCGGCCCGAAAAATCTTCTTTGGCGCACATATAAAGATAATTATGCTTCATATAATTCAAAACGCTGTCCATCCCCTTGATAGTCGGGACACGCAGCGGTCCGGGCGGCAACCCGGCATATTTATATGTATTATATGGAGAATCTATTTCCAGATGTTCGAACAGGATACGTTGCAAGGTAAAATCACCCACTGCAAATTTGACGGTAGGATCGGCTTGTAACGGTATGCCACGATGCAGACGATTCAGATACAAACCAGCCACAATCGGATATTCATCCGCCGCAGCCGTTTCTTCCTCTACGATGGAGGCCAGGATGGCGACTTCCGCAGGTGTCAGATCAATCGCTTTTGCCTTCTCCAGACGTGCTTCCGTCCAGAAGGCTTTATATTCACGATTCATACGCTGCATCAGTTTTTCTGCGGGAATATTCCAATAGACCTCATAGGTGTTCGGAATAAACATGGAGAGGATTGTTTCGGTAGTAAATCCCAGCGAATCGCAATAAGCCGAATCGTTCAGCAAGACAAGCAGGTCATCTTTATCCAGCATCAACTGTTCGTCCAACCGTTCCACCAGATCATCTTTAAAGCGGATATTATTAAAGGTAAGACGGGTTGCCACCTGATGACCGCGCCGCAGATCGTTCAACAGTTCCAGGTTGCTCATTCCCGGCGATACCGCATATCGGCCGGTCTTCATATTTCCCTGGTATTGCAGGAATCCGGCCAACTGTTTAAAACTTCCGATACGATTGCAGCCGGCCGAATCAATCAACTGACGGCAAAGTTCGCCGAAATCCTTGTCTTTTCCTATATACAGATAAACCGTTTCTTTGGGAGTAAAGTTAGGCGCCCATGCCAGACGGTATCCCCAGAAACCTGTGCCCGCCAGCAAAAAGACTAAAAATACGACAATCCCAATTAGTATATTACGCTTCCCCTGTTTTTTCTTATTCATTTTTTCCTCCAATAAAATACTGATTATCAGAACAGGTCACAAAAGTAACACCTTTTTCCGAAAAAATAGATGCAAAATCCTTTGTTTATTTAAAAACATCCGCCTATCTTTGCAGCGCAATTCTAAGGAAGAAGCACAGAACACATGGAAGTGTGGGTGAGTGGCTGAAACCACCAGTTTGCTAAACTGACGTACTCGTAAGGGTACCGGGGGTTCGAATCCCCCCGCTTCCGCTCCAAAGGCTGTTAGTCGAAAGATTGACAGCCTTTGTTGTTTTATCCCCTAAAACGAACCTGCCATTGAGGAAAATTTCATCACATTTCCCCAATTCCACATCCCCATTCTACAGTCTGGCACAATCACGAATACGCAATACTGTTTGATTATCAACACACATGCAATCATACCATCCGTTTGGCACACGAATTGAATTACATTAAGCGTATTAGTAATAAAAGATTGTTGAATTAAAAAAATTAAGATCATGAAAAAGGTATTAGTAGTAATGGCAATGGTTATGGGTGTTGGTTGTATGAGTGCTATCGCAGCAGAAACAAGTGTTGATTCAGTAGCTTGCTGTCAGTCTACTCAGGATGAGTACACAAAGGTTGAAGTGGCAGATGTTCCCGAAGTAGTGAAAACAGCAGTTGAAAAAGCCTATGCAGGCCAGACCATCAAAGAAGCCTCTGTAGCAGAAAAAGACGGAGCCAAGACTTATAAACTTGTTATCGCTACAGCCGAAGGTACGGAAAGCACAGTTACCTTCAATGACAAAGGCGAAGAAGTAAAATAAAATTTAATAACAACAGTTATGTCGGTTAAGACAAACGTCCGGATGTCCCCAGGGAAGTCCGGACGTTTTGTTGTTTTTAGCTCTCATGTTTTTCAGCCCATTCAAATATAACCGGACTCTGCACATCCACACCGAACTCCGCCGCTTTTTGCAGGATACGGTAAGCCAGCAACGGCTTCTTATCCTCGGGTGCATATCTGAAATAAGATTCGGCAGCCCTTACATGGGCCGCATCGGGCATAGGAAACTCACGGGTTTCCGGAAGGCCAAAATCAGAGGAAGGAAGTTCCTTGCGTTCTTCTGTCGTCAACTTGTCACTAAACCTGTTTACCATAATCATTTATTTTTGATTGTTCATTATAACCCACTCAACAACCAAAAAGCTCATTTCTATTGCCTGATTTAGCAATTATTCTATTAAAACAGGGAATCAATCCTCTTTCTTCAGCAAGATGATATCCAGAATGGAACTGACTGTATCCGCTTTTTTGACCACCATCAGATGATCGCCTCCCTCAACGGGAAAAACATTTTCAAGCCGGTCATAAGGAAAGATCTGATCGGCCGTGCCATGAATATGATAAAGGTGTTCGCTCTTATTGTCCGGTACCCAGTCAGTGATCTGTTCTACCGCCCATTTGATATATATGGGATCGGTAACAGTCATATACTCTGCCAGGTCGGAATTGGAGGCATTATATACCAGGCGGTTAAAGGCATTGGTAATAAAGTCGGTCGACGAGAAAAGCCGTTTAGGCATAAACTCCATCAGGTTGACTTTCCTGACTGCCTGGAAAAGAATAGGGATTTCCCTTTTGCTTTTAAAGGAAGAAATGATAACGCACTTCTCCGGTTTCAGAAAAAGTGTCATCTCCTGCATGATAACGGCACCAAAAGAATAACCGATCAGGATAAACGGGCGCGAGGTGTCGATCGTCTTTGCCATCTTATGGGCATACTCCGACAATGATTCGTCGGGGCTGGGAATAAACCATTCAATATAGGCTTTTTTATACCCCTTCGGAAGCCGCAGTTTGTCAAAGACCTTACAGTTATAGCACATCCCGGAAATAAAATAGACAGTAATATCCTCCGCCTCCTTTTTCCAAAACCAGTTTACCAACGATGACAAACGTCTCCACAGTCCGGGTGATTGCACTTTACTTCCTTCCATATATCATTTTTACTTTATAAGCATAAAGATAGTGGTTTTGTTCAAATGATCATCTATCGGCTTTCAGCTGACGTAATAATTCGGAAGGAGTGCAGCCAAACTGCTGCTTGCAGAAACGTGTAAAATGAGTCGCCGAGTTAAACTTATACAACCGCATAACATCACTCAGCGTATTTCCCGGTTCGGCCAGTTTGAAACGCACATGTTTTGCTTTTTGTTTCAATAACCATTGATGGGGAGAGATTCCGAACTCTTCCTTGAACTTATTATTAAAATTCGTACGTCCCATACCGGCTATTTTTGCCAACCCGTCCACCTGGTCCACCTTCAGATAATTTTCAAGTATGAGGGAACGGAAATCCAGCGATTTTCCAACGATAGGATGAAATAAATAAGCCAACTCTTCTTTTCGATAAAATCCCCGAAACAGCAAAAACAGCTCCATCGACTTTATCTCATGCAAATGCTTGCAGTTCATCTTCGACTCCAGGTATTCTATGATAGTCTCCAGGAATAAACGTAAAGGCGGATATATAACAGTCGGCTGATAATCATACTCGATCTCACGACTAAGGGGAGCCAGCGATTGAAGTTCCAGTTTATTGCAAGCACCGGGGAAACGGTCAAACGTAAATATAACAAGGTTGGAATCAGATAATATCTTACAGAAAAAATCAGAAGACTTCGGGATCAATATAAACTCATCCGACCGGATGATTCTGTTTCTTTGCTCATTACAACAAATAACAGCTTCACCTTCCAGGAAAAAGATCAGATGATGGCAATCCTTGTCCTGCTCTTTCAGTTCACTCTCCTCTCTTACTATACGATGTTTAAATCCAACTAAAATATCCGGAGAATAATCTTTACAAGATATATGCTCTTCCAAATAAAGTAACTTTTTCATTACATCCCCCATTTTTAATTCCGACATTAGTGTTTCCTCATATTTACCTTTACAACGGTATCGCATTCAGTCGGTTATTCACTCACTATACAAAAGGCTCATTTCACAATTTGAAACAAATGTATAACTTTTTCCGGTTAAACAACTCACATATCCATCGTTAATGTTTACATATCTGCTACGGAAATACGGCGAGGCTATTATTGTCCGGCGCTTTCCGAAAATAAAAAAGTGCAGTTCCTGCATATACTACAAAAACAGCACTTTATCAATTACTTATCAGAAAATTAAGTTACTCAATCCTGCCTACCATTCCGGAAGGATCCACCCATTCATCGAACTCTTCGGCCGTAAGCAACCCGGAATCAACGGCTGCCTGCTTCAACTATTTGGTTTCACGAAATGCTTTCTGGGCAATCGAAGCTGCTTTATAATAACCGATCTTCGGATTGAGTGCCGTCACCAACATCAAGGAGTCGTCCAGATGTTTCTTTATAGTCTCTTTTACCGGCTGGATACCGACAGCACAATGGTCGTTGAAACTCCGGCAACCATCACCGATCAGCCGCGCGCTGTGCAGAAAATTATAAATAATCATCGGCTTGTACACATTCAACTCAAACTGTCCCGAAGCACCGCCTACGGAGATCGCCACATCGTTCCCCATGACCTGCGCTGCAATCATGGTGAGAGCTTCGCACTGGGTCGGGTTCACTTTCCCCGGCATGATAGACGAGCCCGGCTCATTTTTCGGCAAACGGATTTCACCGATTCCCGCACGCGGACCGGAACCCAGCATACGGATATCGTTAGCTATCTTCATCAGGCTGACTGCGACGCCTTTTAACGCACCGTGCGTTTCAACGATCGCATCATGGGTTGCCAGCGCCTCGAATTTATTGGGTGCCGTGACAAACGGCAGACCGGTCAGTTCCGATATTTTCTTTGCCACCTTCTCCCCGTAGTTTTCCGGAGTGTTGATACCGGTACCGACAGCCGTACCTCCCAGCGCCAGTTCCGCCAGATGCGGCAATGTATTCTTTATCGACTGGATGCCGTATTCCAGTTGGGCGGCATACCCGCTGAACTCCTGCCCCAAAGTCAAAGGAGTCGCATCCATAAAATGAGTACGCCCGATCTTGACGATCGGCATGAACTCCCGGCTTTTCATGACGAGGGTACGGTGCAACAACTCCAGAGACGGAATCGTATTCTCCCGAAGCATCTTATAAGCGGCGATGTGCATAGCCGACGGGAACGTATCATTAGACGACTGCGATTTATTCACATCATCGTTAGCCATCAGGACCTTTACCTCATCGGTCAGTTTTCCGCCATTCAGGACATGTGCACGGTTGGCAATCACTTCATTCACATTCATATTGGTCTGCGTACCGCTACCAGTCTGCCAGACCACCAGGGGAAACGCCTCATCCAGGCGGCCCGCCAGTATCTCATCGCAGACACGTACTATCAGATCGCACTTTTCCGCCGACAGCACACCTGCATCCTTATTGGCCAGCGCAGCTCCTTTTTTGAGGTAGGCAAAGGCATAAATAATCTCTTTGGGCATACGGTTTATATCTTGTGCAATCTCAAAGTTTTCGATACTACGTTGCGTCTGCGCTCCGTAATAAGCATCCACGGGAACCCTGACGATTCCCATGGTATCTTTTTCTATCCGACATTCCATAACTTCTTCTTATTCGTTTTTCTTATAAAACCATTCAGATTATGAATTGTTTACGATTACAACCGGTATGTCTTTTTATATACACACTTCATGTACCAATAAGATAAGACGAAGAGAGACAGGACATAAATATGTTCCGTCGTCCAATACACAGCGAGAGGGAGATTCGGGGTTGCGGACAATACATACAGGTATATCACATAGAAAACCGTCGTAACCACTTCAAAAAGGAAAGCCGTACGGGTCCTTCCGGTTCCGGTAACGGCATTGCAATAAATATGAGCCGCAACCGAAAAGAGGTAATTAGCCAGCATGACCGTAAAAGGCCAGAAGGCAATCCGGATCAACTCCTCATTCTTCGTATAAACGCCCAACACCGCATCGGAGAAAAAGAAGGTCAGCACAATCAAAGGAAGTCCTACAAAATAACCCAGGCAAACCATTTTACGGCACAAAGGCATCACCTTTGCGTATTCGCCTGCCCCTATCAGATTGCTGACCAACGATCCCGTTGTTGTCGAGAATGAGCAGACGATCACAAAAAAGACCGTCGATATGCTCCGGATGATATTGGCTACAGCCAGTATGTTTTCTCCCAGATGTTCAATCATCACGAAAAAAAAGAACCAGGGAGCCACACTGATAAAAGCATGCATCATACTCCACACGGAGAGATGAAGCAAACGGAGCAACAACCGCCCGTCATACACAGGCCGCAAGCCATACTGACGTTTGTCTACCTCCCGGAAGATATAGACAAGAAAGACGATTAAAAAAGACAATTCAGACAAGGTCGAAGCCAGAGCGGCGCCGGAAATACCCAACCGTGGAAACCCTGCATGACCGAATATCAACAGGTAATTCAGTAGGATATTGGTCGTCACCATAACCACGGCCCCAACAGTCAACACCCTGGTTTTGATAATCCCGACAAAGAAAGAACGGAAAGCCAGTGCCGGGAAAGTAAACAGAAGCCCGAATGTCCGCCAGTCGAGATAATCCATTACGGCACCATAGACCTCATCCGAAGTGACCAATCCGGATAAAATAACCGGTGCAATCCATTTGGATAACAGGAACAGGAAAACCGCCAGCACTACCAGGAAAAACAATCCCTGAAAAAACACCTTTCCCGTTTCATCGTATTTCTGTTCGCCGTTACGGCGTGCCACCATAACCTGCAATCCGAGGCTAAAACCAAAACCCAGCATATAAAGAATCAGGTAATACATGCCGGCCAGGGCAGAAGCGCCCAGTTCAACCTCCCCGTAATGCCCCAGAAATATAGCGTCGGTAATATTGATCAGTTGTTCCATTAAAATGCTCATCATCACGGGATAGTTGATGAGCCAGATCTGTTTGTATGTGAAATTCATAATTCAACTTAATATATAGCGTCGGCATACGTTCCCGCCAGAGAACATACCGCGACCATGAATACTAAAAAATAGATAGATTGTACCCTGTATAAAATAGGATAGCGAAAGTCAGGCAAAACAGTTTTTGCCTTATGTCCGGGAGAACGACGCTATATACAGAGTTGCCACTTCATAAGTTGAATAATCGGATTATTTGATTCGGGAACAAATGTAGGAGTTTTTTCAGGAAATAACAAGGAGGTGCCCAAAGTCTCTCCACAGTCATCCTTGGATAGCCCTAGGATCGCATACGACACCGACAAAACAGGTTGCATGAATTGTCGGATCAAGTGCGTCATGACAAAACAGACTTTACAGCACCTCCTTCAAGCATGTTTACTTATCAGAATACAATCCCAGCGTATTTCCTTCGCTATCGGAAAACATTGCGAAATAGCCGCGGTCTTCGGATTCGATCTTTGTCTTTTCGCGGACGATGCTGCCACCGTTGGCTTTGATCAGAGCAAGCGTTGCATCCATGTCGTCCACATTCAGATGGACAAGCACGCCGTTCTTTGCCGGAAGGAAGTCGGCCGCCCATGAGATAGCACCCGGAGCCAAGCCGTCCTCGTCGGGGAAGAAAGCCATCTTTTCGGATTCGCATTCCATCACGCTCAATTCCAGGTTCAACACTGTTTCATAAAACTTCACGGCTCTGCCAAAATCTGCCGTAGGGATCTCGAAGAAAGAAACTAACTTTTTCATGTTCACTTTTTTTGTCGTTAAACTATTTCTGCCAATTGACAATGCAAAGGTAGGACACGCCGAAGGAGCAAACTTGGAAAAAAAGGACATTAGTCGTTTTCGGTAGAAAAATAATCGGAATAGGGTGCACAGAGGGACAGGTATTCCTTCGGCGTATAGCCGGAGAATATTTTAAACTCGCTGATAAGATGAGGCTGGTCGTAGAAACCGCATTCGCAGGCCAGCCGCGAAAAGGTCATGCCCGGAACAGACTGCAACATATACAAAGCATGCTGGAAACGGACTATACGCAGGAAATCTTTGGGACTGATCCCTATATGCCCGGTAAACACACGCTGAAACTGCTTGGTACTTAAAAAGACGGAAGATGCCAGGTCGGATACACGTATCTCCCCTTTTTCACGGTCGATCGTCGAGATCACAGAACGCATGCGCTCCAGGTTATACGATTTCAAGGGATTTAACCGACGAAGGAGGAATTGCTCGACCAGACGGATACAATTCCGGTCTTCTGCTTCGTATAGGAGGCGGTCTTCCAGTTCCAGCAGGTCGCGGTCGCCTGCCTCACCGGCAGTAACCTTCCGGTCACAAAATTCGCTGACCGGTATACGGAAAAACGCATTGGCGGCATAGGTATGGAAAACGACAGCCAATATCTTTATATTTCCGGTATAGCTCAGGTCGGAGAAGCCGACGAACTGCCCGCACAGGACGGACTGGCTATCCAACCGGCGGGGATCCTGCCGGGAAGAAAGCGAGACCGGAATTCCGCGGTAGAAAAGCATCTGGATATTACCACACGGAATAATACGCTCGGTACTCCGGGCGACACTATCCGTCTCCAGCAACCAGTAATGCCTGATGTAAGGAGCAAGTGTCGGCGATGGTAATACGATCTGAAATGATTCCATGGCGGCAAATATACAAATTTATCCGGCCGGGATATAACTATCGAAGTACAAAACTGTCGGAGAGCTGCCGACATCATTCCGGCAATCTGCCACCCTTTTTCCGTGGACTAAGGCAGGAATCATCCTACATGATTGCCACAATCATCCCACATGATTACTACAATCATCCGGGATGATTCCTGCTTTAGTCGTATAGGCGACCATGCCGATGTCCGGCAAAGCCGTCTATTCGACCGGGACATAAATCTCGGTCATCAACTCTTCCGGTGCCGTATTGGCCGGATTGTTCAGATACTTTTCATACCCCGGGGAGTCGGCCGGTTTATAGCCGCCTTCCGGTAACAGGTGCGAATAGACCGTATCGTATACGGATTTCAGATGTTCATAAGAACCCTGATAGCGGTAAACAGCATATTTGCCGCCCGGCAACTGTTTTACTCCTATTTCACCCCGCGGTTCCGCCGGTTTGGGGAGGATAAGGCAAACGTCTGTCCGCAACTTATCCGGCTCGGTCACTTTGGGATCGTTATGATAAATACAGATATGCTCGATGCCCTCCGAGAAGAGGTTCTGTTCTTTCACGAATCCCCATAACTTTTGCCAGGCTCCGCAATAATCGAGGTTCATATACGCTCCCGACAGACGCAGGTAAGCGATCTGGCAGGCCGGAAGTTCTTTCACTTCCGCTTCTATTTTCAAATCGTGTCTTATTTCTAATGGTCTCATGATAATGTAATCTTTGTTTTTACGATATCCGTTCGGCGAAATACCATAGAACTGTTTGAACACCTTCGACAGAGAAGAGGGTACATCGTATCCAACGCGCCAGGATATTTCCTGTACCGGCATATCAGAGTGACGCAGTAACCGAGCGGCCGTCTCGACTCGCATCCTGACGATAAAGGCACCTATATTTTCACCGAGGAATGCCTTTACTATCCGATGGAAATGCCAGGGCGAAAAACCGGACATTTCTGCCAGTATATCCAGATCAATTGTTTCGCTCAAATGATTGTTGATATACTCCACGAGGATATTTACTTTACGCTGATACTCTTCCGTTGTTGCAGGTCGTTGTTCCATATTCTTTTGTATTTCGCTACAAAGATAACCTCCGGCCTGAAAACCTACTTGTCC
>OGJU01002173.1_pt1 | contig 10244 bp, 8 predicted proteins | sample 1572251 | NCBI WGS metagenome assembly OGJU01 (sample SAMEA2582144, study PRJEB24529) | metagenome | biome: Human gut stool | place: China | collected 2011
AGGGCAAGCAGGGCCGCTTCCGTCAGAACCTGCTGGGCAAGCGTGTTGACTACTCCGGCCGTTCCGTTATCGTTGTAGGTCCCGAATTGAAAATCTATCAGTGCGGTCTGCCGAAGGAAATGGCAATCGAGCTGTTTAAGCCCTTTGTGATGAAGAAGCTGGTAGAGGATGGTTTGGCTCACAACATCAAATCCGCTAAGAGAATGGTAGAAAGATTGCAGACAGAGGTTTGGGATATTCTGGAGGAGGTTATCAGAGAGCATCCCGTTATGCTGAACCGTGCGCCGACACTGCACAGACTGGGGATTCAGGCATTTGAACCCGTTCTGGTAGAAGGTCGTGCGATTAAGCTGCATCCTTTGGTATGTACCGCATTCAACGCCGACTTCGACGGTGACCAGATGGCGGTTCACGTTCCTCTGAGCGTAGAAGCACAGGCAGAATGCAGATTCCTGCTGCTTTCTCCCAATAACCTGCTGAAGCCCTCCGATGGTGCGCCTGTAACCGTACCCTCTCAGGATATGATTCTGGGTATGTATTATCTGACTCTGGAAAGAGACGATCTGAACCAGAGATACACAGAGGATATTCTGGATGCGGAAGGCAATGTAATCAAAAAAGCAGGCGATCTGATGATTCGCCCCTTCAAGGATGAAAAGGAAGCAATACTGGCATACGATAACCACGAGGTAAGCCTGCAGGAAATAATCCGAGTAAGAAGAACGCTGGAATTTGACGGCGTACCCGAAACAAGAATGGTGCAGACAACCGTTGGCCGTATTATCTTTAATGAAGCAATTCCTCAGAATCTGGGCTACGTTGACAGAACAAACGAGGAAACAAAATTCGATTACGAAATCAGCTTCCTGGTAGATAAGAAGGCAATCGGTAAGGTTATCAATAAGTGCATCAACCGCTGCGGTGCAACAGAAACAGCATCCGTACTGGATAAAATCAAATCTCTGGGTTATAAATTCTCCACAAGAGCGGCAATGACCGTATCCGTTTCCGATATGGAAATTCCTAAGGAAAAGGCAGAATATCTGGAGGAAGCAGAATCCAAGGTTGATATGATTACAAAGAAATTCAGACGTGGTCTGATGACGGATGAGGAACGTCACCAGAAGGTTATCGGGGCATGGAACATTGCCGATGATAAGATTACGGCAGCACTGCTGGCAGGTCTGGGGAAATATAACAACATTTATATGATGGCGAACTCCGGTGCCCGTGGTTCCAACAGACAGATCAAACAGCTTGCAGGTATGCGTGGTCTGATGGCATCCCCTAACGGCGGTATCATCGAGCTGCCCATCAAGGCAAACTTCCGTGAAGGTCTGTCCGTACTGGAATACTTCATTTCCGCACACGGTGCGCGTAAAGGTCTGACCGATACTGCGCTGAAGACAGCCGACTCCGGTTATCTGACACGTAGACTGGTAGACGTATCTCAGGATATTATTGTAAGAGAATGGGATTGCTGCGACGGCAGAAATATTGAAACACCTTGCATGGAAATTTCTGCATTCATGGACGGCAACGAAGTCATTGAAGGCTTGCAGGATCGTATCCGCGGCAGATGGTCTGCTTACGATATCATCCATCCCGAAACAGGCGAAATCATTGTTCCTGCGGATACTATGATTACCGTAGATCAGGCGGAGGCAGTGGAAAAAGCCGGCATTAAGAAGGTTTGGATCAGAACCGTTCTGACCTGCCGTTCCGAGGTTGGTATCTGTGCGAAGTGCTACGGCGCAAACATGGCATCCGGCAGATATGTACGCATTGGCGAATCTGTAGGCATTATTGCGGCGCAGTCCATCGGTGAACCCGGCACACAGCTGACCATGCGTACGTTCCATACAGGCGGTACCGCAGGTAACGATATCACAGGGGCTTCCCCGTGTCGAGGAATTGTTTGAAGCAAGAAAGCCTAAGGGTCTGGCTATCATTGCGGAATTTGGCGGACGCGTGACACTGAACGATACAAAGAAAAAGCGTGAGGTTATCATCACAAACCCCGAAACAGGAGAAACAAAGGATTATCTGATTCCTTACGGCTCCAGAATCAAGGTTTATGACGGTGATTTAATCGAAGCCGGTGACGAAATCACCGAAGGTAGCGTAAACCCTCACGATATTCTGAAAATCAAGGGTCTGAGAGGCGTGCAGGACTACATGATTCAGGAGGTACAGAGAGTTTACCGCCTGCAGGGTGTAGAAATCAGCGATAAGCATATCGAGGTTATTGTACGTCAGATGCTGAAGCGAGTAAAAATCGAGGAAAACGGGGATACAGAATTCCTGCCCGGCTCTCTGGTTGACTGGCTGACCTTTGAAAATACAAACGCTGCACTGGAAGCAGAGGGCAAAGAGCCTGCAAAGGGTACGAGAGTGCTTCTTGGTATCACAAAGGCTTCCCTGGCAACAGATTCCTTCCTGTCTGCCGCATCCTTCCAGGAAACAACCCGCGTGCTGACAGAAGCAGCAATCAAGGGTAAGATTGATCCGCTGATCGGTCTGAAGGAGAACGTTATCATCGGTAAGCTGATTCCTGCCGGTACGGGTATGACAAGATACAGAAATATTGAAATCGTTCCCGAAGGCGCTGAGGAAGAAACAGAAGCACCTGCGGAGGAAACCGTATATATTGATGAAGACGAAATGGTTTAAGAAAAAGAGGGGTACTGCGAAGCAGTACCCTTTTTGTATGGAAAGAAATGAAATAGGAAATAACGCTTTGGGTACAGGGGGAAATATGATAAAATAAGGATAAGAAAACAGTTCTTTTATGAAAAGCGATAAGGAGGAGGAGCGTATGGATTGGTATCTGGATTTATGGATGAAACAGCCGATGAAAGCATCCGTTCTTATGGAGATTCTGCTCCTGCTTATTGTGGCAGGGATTCTGACCTGCTTTATTCTGATACGCTGGCGCAGGAAATGCAAAGAAGAAAAAGACAAAGAAAAGGCATTGGATGAGGTGCTGACGGAGCTTGTGGATGAACCGGTGCAGAGCCTGACGGAACTGCGGAACAATATCAGAAAGGATTTTCGGAAATAAGATGATATTTGCCCTCTGTGAAAAGCAGAGGGCTTTCTCTTTGCCGAAATGCGTTTACAAAGGCAGAGGGTGCGGAAATGGGAAAAGTGCAGAAAAAAGCTGAATTTCCAAAGAAAATCCTTGACTTTTGTTGTTGGCGATGATAAAATTTTCTAGTGTCCGATTTTAGGGGCTTTTCTAAGCGAGTCCATAAAACGGAAACAAAATCAGAATTATTGCAATTTAGCAGATGTATTATTTTTATAAGGAGGTGCAGTTAATGCCTACGTTTAACCAGTTAGTAAGAAAAGGCAGAAAAACTGTTGAGAAAAAATCTACAGCACCCGCTCTGCAGAAAGGTTTGAACTCCCTGCAGAAGAAAGCTACAGACGTATCTTCTCCCCAGAAGAGAGGCGTATGTACAGCGGTAAAAACTTCCACACCTAAGAAGCCTAACTCTGCGCTGAGAAAGATTGCCAGAGTTCGTCTGTCCAACGGTATCGAAGTTACAGCATATATCCCCGGTGAAGGCCACAACCTGCAGGAACACTCCGTTGTTCTGATCAGAGGCGGTAGAGTAAAAGACCTTCCCGGTGTACGTTACCACATTGTCAGAGGTACACTGGATACAGCCGGCGTTGCAAACAGAATGCAGGCTCGTTCCAAATACGGCGCAAAGCGTCCTAAAGCTGCTAAGAAGTAATTTTTTAAAATTTCTTAGAGGAACAATTTCAGACAAAGACAAATCTATTAGTAGAAATGCCTTATATCAATCAATACAATCTGCGATTGCTTAGACGAGATATACGTTGAAAGAGGATAAGGCATGAAAACACGAGGGAAGCATCCCCGTGAAGTACCGAGAATAGCATTTATTCATCAAGGAGGGAAGAATCGTGCCTAGAAAAGGACATGTAGCAAAAAGAGAGGTCTTGGCCGATCCTATTTACAACAGCAAGCTGGTGACAAAGCTCATCAACAGCATCATGCTGGACGGTAAAAAGGGTGTAGCGGAAAAGATCGTTTACGGTGCATTCGATAAAGTAGCAGAAAAAACAGGTAGAGAAGCTCTGGAAGTTTTTGAAGAAGCTCTGGGCAACATCATGCCTGTACTGGAAGTTAAGGCTCGCCGTGTCGGCGGTGCAACCTACCAGGTACCCATGGAAATCAGACCTGAAAGAAGACAGACACTGGGTCTGAGATGGATCACACTGTATTCCAGAAAACGCGGCGAGAAGACAATGGTTGATCGTCTGGCAGGCGAAATTCTGGACGCACTGAACAATGCAGGCGGCGCTTGCAAGAGAAAAGACGAAATGCACAAGATGGCAGAAGCAAACAAAGCTTTCTCCCACTTCAAATGGTAAGAATTACCGTTTTTGTGAGGCTTTGCCTTACAGAAGGCTGCCGTAGAGCAGTTGGTTTTTAGAGAAAAACGAATGGAATTTGGGAAATATGGAAAGGCTATTTCATAGTCTTTCCATAAACCTGATTATGATTACAAAAAGGAGGATGCCACAGTGGCAAACAGAGAATACCCTCTGGAAAGAACCAGAAACATTGGTATTATGGCGCACATTGACGCGGGTAAGACAACTCTGACAGAACGTATTCTGTTCTATACAGGCCGTAACTATAAAATCGGCGATACACACGAAGGTACAGCAACAATGGACTGGATGGAGCAGGAGCAGGAAAGAGGTATCACTATCACATCCGCTGCGACAACATGTCATTGGAACGACAACAGAATCAACATCATCGACACACCCGGACACGTTGACTTCACAGTTGAAGTAGAACGTTCTCTGCGTGTACTGGATGGCGCTGTTTGCGTACTGGACGCAAAGGGCGGTGTTGAACCTCAGACAGAAACAGTTTGGAGACAGGCTGACAACTATAATGTACCCCGTATGATTTTCGTAAACAAAATGGATATCATGGGTGCAGACTTCTTCGGTTCCATGAAATCCATCGTAGACAGACTGGGCTGCCATCCCGTAGCTGTAACTCTGCCTATCGGTGCAGAAAGTGATTTCAAGGGCATCATCGACCTGATGAAGATGAAAGCTTACTTCTATGAAAACGCAACAGGTACAGAAGTAGACGAAGAAGAAATTCCCGCAGAATATGTAGAACAGGCTGAAGAATACAGACAGATCATGATCGAAGCAATCGCTGAAACAGATGATGCGCTGATGGAAAAATTCTTTGCTGAAGAAGAAATCACAGAAGCAGAACTGAAAACAGCACTGCGTAAGGCATGTATCGCCTGCGAACTGATGCCCGTAATGTGTGGTTCCGCATACAGAAACAAAGGTGTTCAGAAGCTGCTGGACGGCGTTGTTGAATATATGCCCGCACCTACAGACATTCCCGCAATCAAGGGTATTGACCCTGCAACAGGCGAAGAAACAGAAAGACACGCATCCGACGAAGAGCCCTTCTCTGCTCTGGTATTCAAAGTAATGAATGACCCCTTCGTTGGTAAGCTGGCATTCTTCCGTGTGTACTCCGGTACATTGGATTCCGGCACATACGTTTACAACTCCACAAAGGGCGGCAAGAAGGAACGTGTTGGCCGTATCCTGCAGATGCACGCAAACCACAGAGAAGAAATCGACAGAGTTTACTCCGGTGATATTGCGGCAGCAGTAGGCTTCAAGATTTCCACAACAGGTGACACAATCTGTAACGAAGATCACGAAGTTATTCTGGAATCCATGGTATTCCCCGAACCCGTTATCTCCGTTGCAATCGAACCCAAGACAAAAGCAGGCCGTGACAAAATGGGCATCGCTCTGGCAAAGCTGGCAGAAGAAGATCCCACATTCAAGACCTACACAGACCAGGAGACAGGCGACACAATCATCTCCGGTATGGGTGAGCTGCATCTGGAAATCATCGTTGACCGTCTGCTGAGAGAATTCAAGGTAGAAGCAAACGTAGGCGCACCTCAGGTTGCTTACAAGGAAACATTCCGTAAGGCAGTTGACGTAGAAGGTAAATTCGTACGTCAGTCCGGTGGTCGTGGTCAGTATGGTCACTGTAAAGTACGTTTCTATCCTATTCCCACAGATGCGGAAAACAACTACGAATTCGTAAATGCGACAGTCGGCGGTTCTATTCCTAAGGAATACATCCCCGCTATCGATAAAGGTATCCAGCAGGCTATGCAGAGCGGTATCTTGGGCGGCTATCCCGTACTGGGCGTTAAGGCAGAAGTTTACGATGGTTCCTACCATGATGTTGACTCCTCCGAATCCGCTTACCAGATTGCCGGTTCCATGGCTTTCAAGGAAGCTATGAGAAAGGGTGACGCAGTTCTGCTTGAACCCATCATGAAGGTAACTGTAACAGTACCTGAGGATTATATGGGCGACGTTATCGGCGATATCAACTCCAGACGTGGTCGTATCGAAGGTATGGAAGCAAGAAGCAACGCACAGGTAATTCACTCCTTCGTTCCTCTGGCTGAAATGTTCGGTTATTCCACAGACCTGCGTTCCAGAACACAGGGCCGTGGTAACTATGTAATGGAAGTTGACCATTACGAACCCTGCCCCAAATCTGTTCAGGAAAAAGTACTGGAAGGCAGAAAGTAATTTTTCGACGGAAAAACAGAAATGAAATGCCAAAAATACTGCGTTTAATTGGATTTTTGGTATTGCAAAAAGATAAGAATTCTAATATAATTAGAGTTGATGGATGCGCTGTATTTTAAAGTGTGTCAAACTCATAAATTAAGATTCCACAATTTTACAAGGAGGATATTTTAAAATGGCAAAGGTAAAATTTGAAAGAACCAAACCTCATATGAATATTGGTACTATCGGTCACGTTGACCATGGTAAAACAACTCTGACTGCAGCAATCACAAAGACACTGCACGAAAGATACCATATCGGTGAAGCTGTAGATTTCGAAAACATCGATAAGGCTCCCGAAGAAAGAGAACGTGGTATCACAATTTCCACAGCTCACGTTGAATACGAAACACCCAACAGACACTACGCTCACGTTGACTGCCCGGGCCATGCTGACTATGTTAAAAACATGATCACAGGTGCTGCTCAGATGGATGGTGCTATCCTGGTAGTAGCTGCAACAGACGGCCCTATGGCTCAGACAAGAGAACACATCCTGCTGTCCAGACAGGTAGGCGTTCCTTACATTGTTGTATTCATGAACAAATGCGACATGGTTGAAGACGAAGAACTGCTGGATCTGGTTGAAATGGAAATCAGAGAACTGCTGAACGAATATGAATTCCCCGGTGATGATATTCCCATCATCAGAGGTTCCGCATTCCAGGCTCTGCAGGATCCCAACGGTCCTTGGGGCGACAAGATTCTGGAACTGTTCGAAGCTATCGAAGATTACATTCCTACACCCGAACGTGCAACAGACAAACCTTTCCTGATGCCCGTCGAAGACGTATTCTCCATCACAGGTCGTGGTACAGTAGCTACAGGTAGAGTAGAATCCGGCGTAGTTAAAGTACAGGATGAAGTTGAAATCGTTGGTCTGACAGACGAAATCAGAAAAGTAGTTGTAACAGGCGTTGAAATGTTCCGTAAACTGCTGGATCAGGCTGAAGCTGGTGACAACATCGGTGTTCTGCTGAGAGGCGTTCAGAGAAATGAAATCGAAAGAGGTCAGGTTCTGGCTAAACCCGGTTCCATCACACCTCATACAAAATTCAAAGCTCAGGTTTACGTTCTGTCCAAAGAAGAAGGTGGCCGTCATACTCCTTTCTTCAACAACTACAGACCTCAGTTCTACTTCAGAACAACAGACGTAACAGGCGTTATCAGCCTGCCCGAAGGTACAGAAATGTGCATGCCTGGCGACAACGTTGAAATGACAATCGAACTGATCACACCCGTAGCTATGGCTCAGGGTCTGAGATTCGCTATCCGTGAAGGTGGTAGAACAGTAGGCGCTGGTTCCGTAGTAGAAATCATTGAGTAATTTCGACGAAATCAGAATATTGATTCATCAAGAGAGTATCCGTAAGGATGCTCTCTTTTTTATATTATGTTTATGCGGAAAAATGGTTGATATGAGAGAGACAGCAGAAGCTCTGTTTACGAACTTCGCGGAAAGAGATTCTTTTTGCGAAAAATTATCTCATAGAGAATGAAAACGTGAAAAAGGAAGGTGCGAACTTCCAAAAGGAGACATAAAACAGAAAAAGAAGCAGTTTTTATTGTGTAATATTACGAGTAGATGTCTGACAATTAAAACGTAGAGAAAATAGTTTTCATGCGAAATATATTGACAGAGAAAAGACAATGGTGTAAAGTAGAGATAGGCAAAAAAACGGAGAAATACGCACAAACAGCGTCAGAATCCCTTTTTGAAAAGAGATATATTGTATACAAAATTACACTGTATGCCGCAGGAGCTGGCGGCGAAGGAGATTGCTCTTTCACAAAAAGGCAAACAGACGAAATGTGGGAAGAATTTCCTGTGGGAATAGCGATCCGGCAGGAGATTTTCGGTCTGTTTTTTTGTAGGTTTTTTTCCATTCGCCGACAGTGGAAAATATGTCGGTATTACCAACAAACGCAGCCGTTTTTTATGTAATATTTATCGACAAAGATGTTGACAAATTTTAAACAAAAATGGTATATTCATTGTGGAGGCATTATAGCTTCTTATTGAAATGCGTAAGTAGAAATGAGAAGCTGATAAACTGCGTCCATACGGCAGCGTCGTAAGGAAGTAGGTTGTTTTTTAATGAAATACCACGATGTGGCCTCATCGCGGATGTTTCAAAATTTTTAAAAAATAGGAGGAATATTAGAATGGATTTCAAATTAACAAAAACTCAGATGCTTCAGCAAGAGTTGTTCAGAAAATTTGCTGAAACAGAAATTAAACCAATCGCTAAAGACATGGACGAAGCAGAAGATTACGATAGAGAACTGCTTCAGAAACTGCAGAAAATCGGTGCTTTTGGTATTCCTTACAGCAGAGAATACGGCGGCCAGGGTGCAGACGTTCTGACATACACACTGTGCATGGAAGAAATGTCTAAAGTAGATGCTTCCACAGGTATTACACTGTCCGTACATACATCTCTTTGCTGCCCTTGCATCAATGAGTTTGGTACAGAAGAACAGAAACAGAAATATCTGAGACCTCTGGTTGATGGTTCCAAAATCGGCTGCTTCGGTCTGACAGAGCCCGGCGCTGGTACAGATGCTGCAGGCGTTAAGACAACAGCTGACAAGACAGAAGACGGCAAGTACTATGTTCTGAACGGTACAAAGATGTTCACAACAAACTCCGGTTTCGCTGATACATTCATCGTATTCGCTCTGACAGATAAATCCAAAGGTCCTAAAGGTATGTCTGCTTTCATCGTAGAAAGAGAATTTGAAGGTCTGTCCGTTGGTCCCAACATCGAACGTATGGGTATCAGAGCAGCATCCAACTGCGAAGTTATTTATGAAAACGTTAAGGTTCCCGCTGAAAACCTGCTGGGCAAAGAAGGCCAGGGCTACAAGATTGCTATGACAGCACTGGGCGGCGGTCGTATCGGTATCGGTGCTCAGTCCGTAGGTATCGCTCAGGGCGCTATTGACGAAACACTGAAATATGTTAAGGAAAGAAAACAGGGTGGCAAACCCATCGGCAAATACCAGAACACACAGTTCAAACTGGCTGAAATGCAGACAAAGACAGATGCTGCTAGACTGATGGTATGGAGAGCAGCTACAGAAAAGGATCTGCATGGCAACTACGCTCCTTACGCTGCAATGTGCAAAATGTTTGCTTCCGAAACTGCAAACGAAGTAACAAGAATGGCTGTACAGCTGTTCGGTGGCTACGGTTACTGCCGTGAGTACCCCGTAGAAAGAGCTATGAGAGACGCTAAGATTACAGAAATCTACGAAGGTACAAACGAAGCTATGAGAATGATCGTTGCTGGCTCCATGAAGGTTTGATTTGAGAGTTAAGAGTTCATTTTGAAAAAGCTTATTACTAAAATTTGGAAGGAGAACAAACTATAATGAAAATCGTTGTATGTATTAAACAGGTACCCGATACAGTAGAAGTTAAAATCGATCCTAAGACAGGCACACTGATCCGTGATGGTGTTCCTTCTATTATCAACCACGATGACAAAACAGGTATCGAAGCAGCTCTGCAGCTGAAAGAACAGCTGGGCGGCACAGTAACAGTTGTT
>OGJU01002177.1_pt1 | contig 10238 bp, 7 predicted proteins | sample 1572251 | NCBI WGS metagenome assembly OGJU01 (sample SAMEA2582144, study PRJEB24529) | metagenome | biome: Human gut stool | place: China | collected 2011
GGAATCTCCCGGAATCAGGCTTCCATCCCCACGCCGTTCATTGCCGCTCATTGCCGCTTTATAATACGCCGCATTCGCGCCGCTCTCCCGCAGTTTTTTCACAATCAAGCCTGTCACATACGTTTTTCCAATATCCGTTCCCGTACCTGTTATAAAAATCCCCTTGCTCATCTTTTATCCAAGTCTCCCTCCCTGAATCAGCGGAATCATCCGTTTTCCTATGATGGCAGCCACAATGCAGAGCACGATATCGCCCGGAACTGCCAGAACAAAGCAATATAAAAACAGCGCTCCCACGCCGATCGGCAAATCCAGATAAAAATTGCTGATCACGTAGTAATAAATCATTCCAAATGCATAGACAATAAAAAGTCCCAGAAAATTAGCCCCCAGCAGGCGCCGGTAACTCGGATGCGTCTTGGCATTGGCAATCTTACCATTCACATATGCCGCAACCGCAAATCCGATGATATATCCAAAACTCGGCTGGAAAATATATCCCGGTCCGCCGCCCTGTGTGAAAATCGGAAGTCCAATTAAACCTAATACGATATAAACCACAACCGCCAGCGCCCCGTTGACAGGACCTAAAAGCAGACCTGCCAACATCGTAAATAAAAACTGCAATGTAAACGGAACCACCGGAACCGGTATCTTGATAAATGCTCCCACTGCAATCAGTGCGACAAACATCGCACACAAAACTAAATCTTTTGTCTTCATGTGTTTCAAACCTTTTTCCTCCTTGGGTATCTGAATGATTTCAGGCATCCGAAGCCATTCTATTCTCGCACATGTACATAAATTTCTCTCCGCAACCCCTGTTCCAACCATCTAAAACAGCAGCGGCCGTTCCAGATCCCGGGTAGTCGAAACAGATGCAGAACTGATTGCAAGCATAACATAGCCTTTTTCTATTGTCAACCTATTATTTTTATATAGTTAACAATTAGTTTTTTATCTGTTTTTATCTCTTTCCTTCCCATAATCTTGTTTCTTATATCCCTTGATATACATACGTTTCCCGTCCGTCCACACATTCACTGCCCCTGAATCCGCCGTTCTCCAGATCTCCGTTCCCGTCTGTTCCAGACGTTCCACCGCCTCCGGTGCCGGATGCCCGTAAGTATTTCCCTCTCCATAAGAGAGCACCGTGAAAGCTGGGGAAAAGCACTCCAAAAACTCCTCTGAGGAGGAACCGTTCGAACCATGGTGTGCGGCTTTTAACAGTGTCACTTTTTCCCTCTTTTTGTCCTCTTCCACCGCCAGAATCTTCCTTTCGTCCTCCACTCCAATATCTCCTGTCAGAAGCATACAAAACTTTCCATACGTGACATCAAACACCAGTGAATGACTATTTCGCTCCTCGGCTGGCGTTTCCCCCGCCTCCGGGTACAGGCACCGAAGCGCCAGGCTTTTCGCCCGCACCGTTTCTCCCCGATGCAGATAATAGACTTCCGCCCCCCGTTTTCTGGCAAGAGTTTCCAGTTTTTCATATGCCTCCTGCCCTTTTCCCGCCGCCGGAAGTGCCAGATTCCGCACCCGGATATCTGCCTCCTCCTTCAAAAGCCATTCGATCCCGTTCGTGTGATCCGCATCCGCATGGCTGACCAGAATCCAGTCCAGCGTGCGGATTCCCTGACTTTTCAAAAATGGTTCCAGCACATTTTTCCCGATTTTTTTATCCTGGCTGCTGCCACAGTCCGAAAGAATTGCCTCATCCTGCGTCCGCAGAAAGACGCCGTCGCCCTGTCCTACATCGAGAAACCAGATCTGAAAGCCATGAACAGGCTGAACTACTAAAAAGACTACTGCCACAGCAATAAACACACTATTTTTTCCCTGTGCATTCCAGTCTTTTGGAAACCGAAAAATCCCTTTTCTCCCTAAATTATCTCTTGCTTCTCCCACACTCCATACATATCGAATCCCCAGCGCCACATAAAACACCCCTATTTTCCACATTTCCGGGCGTCCTGCCACGATGGAATGAAACGGCACGCGTTCCACCTGGATGCAAAGCCATTCATACAACTGAAAAATATAATGCCCCGGACCCGTACATGCACTTGCCGCTATTCTGAATATTTCTGGTATTTCTGATATTCCTGATGCTGCACCCCCAAAAGCCGAAAGCACTCCCGCAATGCTGCTGCCTCCGCCCATTTTCCCCATTTTTCCTCCCACAAACACTATACTGTAAATTCCAAGCGCCAGCAGACCGCTTCCGGCTGCATACGTGAGAAGCGGAATCACGATCAGATTCAGAAAAATTCCCCACATTGGAAATGTAAAATAGTGATACAGCTGAATCGGCATCGTATAAAGCTGAATTGCCGAGCTAAGCATGAATGTTTCATATCCTTTCTTTTTTTCTTTCTCTTGTTCCTCCTCTTCCCGCTCTTTTCTCTTTTTTCCCGCTTTCCGCAGCCGCTCCGTCTCCAGCCCAATCGCGGCAACCGCGCCATAGGAAAGCTGCAATCCCGCCGAAAAGAGCAGATACGGCGACTGCCACGCCTGCAAAATCAAAGACAGTGACAGCGCACTCAGCAGATCGTAACTCCGCCCCAGATATGCCGCCAGACAGGACACCTCTACCATAAATACCGCCCGGAATACCGATGCTCCAAATCCGCTTACAAAACCATAAAAGGTAAGAAGCGCTGAAGCACCCAGTCCCGCCCATCCATACGATATGCCCCCAAAACGCAGGGCGCTGTAAACGCTCATGCCAATCAAAGAGACATGAAGTCCGCTGACCGCCAGAATATGTGCAATCCCATTATCCTGAAACCGTTCGCGCAGCTCTTCCGATAACCCGGATTTATCCCCCAGCAAAATTGCCTGGAAAATCCCTGCATCTTCTGGAACACAGATTTCCTGAAAAACAGCCGTCGCGTACGCCCGGAAGCATTCTGCCTGACTTCGGAGAGGGGAACTTTTTCCTTCTGAAATAAAAATCCGATCCGCCGTCACCCGGTTTCTGATTCCTAGTCCCCGATAATACATCCGATACGAAAACTGCCCCGGATTGCGCGCTTCTTCCAGAAACTCAGCAGTTCCCGTCAGATGAATCTGACTTCCGCAGGGTGGCAGAATTTTCTCTTCACACATATCCAGTAAATCGCTTTTACACGATATCAGTACCTTTTTTACACTTTCATCCTCTACCTCCACCCCCGTCAAAATCATCGTACACCACCCATTTTTTTCCGAAACAGAATCCAGTGTTCCAGATACCGCCACCTCTGTCGAACCGCCCTTCTGCGTTACCATCCGTTCCAGCGCATCCGGGCGCATTTCCACCGTCATCCGTCCCCATCCTGCCAGGAAACAGAAAAACAGCAGAAAGACACGGCACATCATCGGATCTTTCCAATTCCAGACGCGTTCTGCGTCTGTCTGAAAGTCCGAATCTACCCGTCCTTCTGCTGTTTTTATGACTGCAGGTGAAAAAGAATGTGCCTTGTGTTTCATAGGACACAATTTCCTATGAAACAAAAAAAGCGCTGCTGCAATTATAAACCACACCGTCATGCCCATCTGGTACGCTGCGACCTCTCCAAGTACGAAAGCCACCATCATCCACATTACCGGTCGTTTGATATTCAATTCCTCTTTTCCTGTATTCTACAAAACATCAACAAAATCCCATTGCTGCTCTCTTCCAAATATGGCATATACATTCTGTCTGACAGTTACTTCACAATATACTTCTCCTCTCTCTCCAGAGGCTGCACCAGCGAAATCACATTCCGGTACGTCACATCTGCCGAGCCATTGACCGTGATCTGTACTTTATTTACCGTCTGAAGCTCTGTCAGCGAATCGACGATCGCGTAAATCGGAATATACTCCGCCACATCGATATCCCCGGAAATAAAACTGCTATCCAGGTTGACATAGCAGGTATTATCTGTCAGTGATACGTTTAATACCTTTGTATTTTTCGGCATCACTGAAAGCCCGCCATTCTGGGAACCTGCCAGCAGCTGTTCCACTACCAGGCGTTCCAGCGACGTGTTCATACTGTGAAATACTTCCCGTTTTTCTGCCACCAGACCATCTTTTTCTTCATTGGCAAAATACAGGGTCAGCTCTACTTTTTCATAGGAATTGACATCCGAAATACTGTCTACAAAATCACTTCCTGCGATCGCGCCCACCGGGTTTCCATGTGTGTCCAGGAGCGGCTGTCCCTCGCAATTAATGCTGATATAATCGACTCCCTTAACCTGTGTAAAGGTCTTTGCCAGCGCCGCCCGGCACAGAATCTCCCGCGACGCTTTCGTATTCATATATTCCTGATTAAAATTCAGCGTCAGCACGTTATTGTCCCGGTTAATATCCAGGAATTCAACCTTATCGCTTAAAACTGCCTGATACTCCGGGTTTTCCGGTGCCGCAAGGATCTGCCCCGCCAGCTCCCCGATCAGGATCTCATCATCCGCCGTCTCCGTCTGATAGGAAACACTCGCCAGCCCCGTGCGCGTCGAATTGAGATAATAAATCTGATATACGCCGTCCTCGCCCGCCGTCGGATGCACCTCTTCTTTTTTTCGGCATCCGCCCAGAAGAAGCAGACATGCCAGGCAAAAGATCAGCCACAAACTTACGCTTCCTGCCCGTTTTCCAGAGCTTTTTTTTCTTATTTTCTCCATTTATTATTTCCTGTTGTTATTTTGCAATCTATCTCACAATAGACATTTCCCTGACCTCACATTCGAACACTGCAACACTCAAATACCGCAACATTCAAACACTGAAACATCCGAACACGGCAGCATTCAAACACCGAAACATTCGAACACGGCAACACCAGCAACTCTCTCGAAACTCTAAACCGCCCAGAACCACGCTATCTACGGAATATAATTCAATGGAATCCGCACCGTAAAGGTTGCTCCCTTGCCTTCTTCACTCTTCAGGCGGATCGCGCCCTGATGAAGAAGAATGATATTCTTCGTGATCGCAAGCCCCAGCCCGGTACCGCCTGTCTCGCGTGAGCGCGCCTTATCTACACGGTAAAAACGCTCAAATACACGCTCCTGAAATTCCTTCGGGATTCCCACGCCATTATCCTCCACCTTCACATAAAAGAACTTGTGGTCAGCATCCAGCGTCACCCAGACTTTTCCCTCTTCGCGGTTATACTTGATGGCATTTTCCACCAGGTTCGAAAGTGCCAGGCTCAATTTTACCTCGTCCACATCCGCCGATACTTCCCGCTTGCTCTCATACGTGATCTCAATGTTCCGCCGCTTCGCGATCGGGGTCAGACGTTTTAAAATCTGTTCCAGAAGACCATTGATCGAAGTCTGGGCAATATTCAGATCCGGCGATGATTTATCCATTTTGACTAACGTCAGCAGATCATCGATAATCTTGCCCTCGCGGTCAATCTCCGCCGAAATATCCTGCATAAACTCCTGATATAGCTCCGCCGGGGCGTTCTCCATCCCCATCAGAGAATCCGCCAGCACTCTTATCGAAGTCAGCGGTGTTTTCAGCTCATGCGACACGTTGGAAACAAACTCCTGACGCGACTGATCCAGGTTTTTCAGTTTCCGGATGGTCTGCATGACTGCCTCCGAAATGTCCCGCGTCTCCCGGTACGTTTTTACATCAATATCCTGATCCAGATTTCCCTCTGCCACCATATCGAGCTGCTGCTGCAGGCGGCGGAATGGTTTCAGCAGGCAAGCCGCCGCCAATAAATCTGCGATCAGAATAAAACAGAACATAACGAGCTGCAAAAATCCCGTCTTATGCACAATTTTCTCCTGCAAAAGCGCCGAATTTTCCGTGGATGCCATCAGAAGAAGGACTCCCTGCACGCCTGCCGTATTTTTCCCTTTTCCGGCTGCCACATCCGAATCGATCGGCGCTGCATCCGTGCTTTTTGCCTGAATCGGCTGCGCTACATAGAAATACTTTTTCTTCTGGTTCAAATAGCTGAAAGTTTCCCCGTCAAATGCCTTTAACACATCCGATACAACCAGCGTTTTCCCTCTGGAAAGACCAAATGTGTCTTTCAAAATCTTAAAGCTATCGTCCACCAGCACGATTCTTCCGTTCATCAGATCCGCCGTTGTACTAAGTTCCGCATCCAGCGCCGGATTTGGATTTCCCGACAGCAGTACATTGATATAATCACTGCTGCGTATCTTGTTTGCTAAAATCAGACTCCGGTTCTGCGCTTCCGCCATCCGTTCTTCCACGTGGCTCTGGTAAAAATACTCCGATGTAAAACGGACCTGTACCAGAAGCGGAACCAGCGTCAGGATCAGAAAGGCGAGGAACAGAGGGATTCGCATCCCGATCGTGTGCTCCATCGCTTTCCATATCTTTCTTTTATGTTCTGCTATTCTTCTCATGTTCCTGTCCTGAACGATTACAGTTCACGCGCTCTTACTTGGGTTGCTTAACTTCCTGACATTGGCTGTGAACTGTAACCCCGAAATGCTGCTCTTTAACCGCGTTTTTCACAACAACGATCCGATTTCAAGCTTCTTCGTTGCCGCAATCGCCAGCGCTCCCGGTCCGATATGGCAGGCTACACTTAAGGACAGCGGATCTACATGGACTTCCGTCTCCGGGAAAAGTTCCCGAAGCTCGGCTGCCAGCTCCTGCGCCATCTCAGCATTGTCGGTATGCGCTACATCAATATACGTTTTTTCTCCCGTCACATCACCAAACCGAGCTTCCAGATCGCGGGTGATCGCCGTGATCATCATGGAACGCGCCTGTTTCATCGTCCGCGCCTTCGCAAATGCGTCCAGCTTCTCGCCCTGTATCGTCAAAACCGGTTTTAAACGGAGAAGTGTTCCGAGCGCTGCTGCCGCTGGTGTGATTCTACCGCCCTTTTTCAGGTATTTTAATGTGTCAACCGTGACATAAATAGTTGAATCCAAACCTGTCTCTTCCAGCTTTTTGCAGATCGCCTCCGCGTCCATGCCGGCTGCCGCCATGTCAAGCGCATCCTGCACCGAACGGCGCTGGATCACGGAAATCCTGTGATTATCCGCCACCTGCACTTTTCCGTCGAAATCATCTGCCAGCATCTTTGCCGTCTGGCAGGAACTCGAAAGCCCGCTGGACATCGGGATGTGCACAACTGCATCGTATTCCTCCAAAAGTTTTTCCCAGAGATTTAAGATCGTCTCCGGGGACGGCTGGGATGTGCTCACATCGTGATCCCCGCTCAGATGCTCATAAAATTCCTTCTGTGTCAAATTTATATCTTCCAGATACTCGGTTCCATCAATCATAAACGGCATCGGCAGGACATATACGCCCATCTCTTTCGCCTGTGCCTGTGTAATTCCGCTGTTGCTGTCTGTAACAACCGCTACCTTCATGCTTGTTTCCTCCTGTTTTCCCTGTGAATCTGCTGCCATCCTATTTTCCTTTCCGCATAACACTTTCTTTTCTAAAAATGTCTGCCCTGGAACAGCCTCCGAGCGGTTCACATAGATGATTTTATTTTATCCTATTTTCTTATGAAATGGAAGAGAGAAGTAACGGGATTTTCACGGGATTTTCAGTTCAGAAAATTCCTACCTGTGAACAAAAAACTGCCACAAAACAAGCCCCGACCATTTCTCTGTTCATGATCTTTTCTTGCTTTATGGCAGTTTTCCCGATTCTTATTGACGGTTATATTTATACTTTCCTAATATATTCGAAAATTCTCCCTATTTCACCAACAGCGACTCTCCCGTCATCTCCTTCGGCTTCTCAAGTCCCATCAGTTCAATCAGCGTCGGCACAATATCGCAGAGGCGTCCGCCCTCGCGCAGCTTGTACGCCGGGTCAGCGCCGACCAGGACAAACGGCACCTGATTGGTCGTGTGAGCGGTCCACGGCTCGCCGGTTGCCTCATCAACCATCACCTCTGCATTACCGTGATCGGCGCAGATAAAGAGAACGCCTCCGGCTGCCTTGATGGCTTCAACTGCACGTCCTACGCAGGCATCGACGGTCTCAATCGCCTTGATTGCAGCCGACTCCACACCCGTGTGGCCTACCATATCCGGGTTTGCAAAATTGATGATGATAACATCATATTTGCCGGACTCAATCGCCTCCACCAGCTTATCGCACACGATCGGTGCGCTCATCTCCGGTTTCAGGTCGTAGGTCGGAACCTCCTTCGGAGACGGAACCAGAATGCGGTCCTCGCCCTCGTTCGGCTCTTCCACGCCGCCGTTGAAGAAAAATGTTACGTGTGCATATTTCTCGGTCTCGGCGATACGTGCCTGCGTCATATGGTGCGCCGCCAGGAACTCTCCAAACGTGTTCTTAATCTCTTCCTTCTTGAACGCAATCAGCTTGTTCCCGATCGTCTCATCGTAATCGGTAAAGCATACAAACGTCAGGTCAAGCTTCTTCTCTCTCGCAAATCCGGTAAATCCCTCATCGCAGAATGCGCGGGTGATCTCTCTTGCACGGTCCGGACGGAAGTTGAAGAAAATGACGGAATCGCCATCCTGAATCGTGGCAACCGGCTTTCCGTCCTTCTCTACATAGAACGGTACGACGAACTCATCGTTTACCTCTTTATCATAGGATGCCTGAATGCCTGCACACGCACTTTCTGCCTTCTCACCCTCTGCCTTTGTCAGCACATCGTAAGCTTTCTGGACACGATCCCAGTTTTTATCACGGTCCATCGCATAGTAGCGTCCCATCACGGAAGCCACCTCGCCGATGCCAAGCTGCTGCATCTTCTTCTCTAATTCTGCTACGAACTCCTTGCCGGAGGTCGGCGGTGTATCACGTCCGTCCAGGAAGCAGTGCACATACACTTTTTTAAGTCCCTGACGTTTTGCGAACTCCAGAAGTCCGAATAAATGGGTCAGATGGCTGTGAACGCCGCCGTCTGATACCAGTCCAAACAGATGCAGGGCGGAATCATTTTTCTTGCAGGTGTCTGCGGCTGCCAGAAATTCCGGATTTTCAAAGAAATCGCCATCCTCGATTGATTTCGTGATACGGGTCAGCTCCTGGTATACGATACGTCCGGCACCCATATTTAAATGTCCAACCTCCGAGTTACCCATCTGTCCGTCCGGCAGACCGACCGCCAGACCGCTGGCATTGCCGCGCACAAACGGGCACTGGCTCATCAGCTGATCCATGATCGGTGTCTTTGCCTCACACACGGCATTGTGCTCACAGGTATCTCTCGTGCCGTATCCATCGAGAATCATTAATACGGTTGGCTTTTTTTTCATCTCTTTCTTCTTCCTTTCCTTCCATGAAATGAACCGTTTTTCTGAAACAACCGGATGAACCAACAATTTTGATTGTTTCAGGTCAAAACCTTCACCTTCTTTTTTTACTGGCAAAAAGGGGACTGCCACGCCTCACACGTGCGACAGCCCCCTTTTTCTCATCTCTTATTTATAATTTACAATCTTTCCAAAATCTGCCTTTAAGGATGCACCGCCTACCAGACCACCATCGATATCCGGCTGTGCAAACAGCTCCGGAGCCGATGCTGCGGATACGGAACCGCCGTACTGGATGCGGATCGACTCTGCGGTCGCCTCATCGTACACTTCCTTGATGCACGCACGGATCGCGCCGCACACTTCCTCAGCCTGCTCGGTGGTCGCTACCTTGCCGGTACCGATCGCCCAGATTGGCTCGTATGCGATCACAGCTGTCTTTGCCTGCTCTGCGGTTACATTCTGGAATGCAATCTTGATCTGCTGGCGGATCCAGTCAAGCGTGATGCCCTGCTCTCTCTGGGTCAGAGTTTCGCCGCAGCAGATGATCGGGGTCAGACCGTGCTCAAATGCTTTCAGTACCTTCTTATTGACCGTCTCATCGGTCTCTGCAAAGTATTCTCTGCGCTCGGAATGTCCGATAATCACGTATTTAACGCCTGCATCGGTCAGCATATTCGGGGAAATCTCGCCAGTGTAAGCACCTTTCTCCTCGAAATACATATTTTCAGCTCCAACTGCGATGTTGGTTCCCTCGCACGCTTTTACAACCGGGATAATATCAATCGCCGGTACGCAGAATACAACGTCTACATCTTCCGAAACAACGAGCGGCTTCAGAAGCTCTACCAGAGCTACTGCCTCCGACGGCGTCATGTTCATTTTCCAGTTGCCTGCTACGATCTTTCTTCTAGCCATGACTATTCTATTCCTCTTTTCTGTTTGTTTATTTGTTACTGTTCACGCATACGTGCCCAGTAACGGAATTTGCCGTGGCTTCGC
>OGJU01002184.1_pt1 | contig 10199 bp, 5 predicted proteins | sample 1572251 | NCBI WGS metagenome assembly OGJU01 (sample SAMEA2582144, study PRJEB24529) | metagenome | biome: Human gut stool | place: China | collected 2011
GTATTGGAAATGCTTACTGGTTCTACTATGAACATCAGGAAAGCAGACAATCCACAGCGGTTCCATGGTTCACTACGGCAGCTTCCTATTATGCAAATATGGAAGGAATGGAGCAGGAATATAAACGTTGTAATATTTATATTGAAATAGGCAATTTCTATAAGAAAATTATTGCTGCACAGATAGAAGGCACAGATGAAGGTATGTATGGTACATACTGGCAGAATCTGATAGAACTGAAAAAGCTTAATGATGCGGCACCAGACAGAGAATTGATAACTCTCAGGCTGTATCAGGAGATTATCACACGTTCTACAGAATATGCAAAATACCTGAAAGAAGATGGCATTACAAAAGAGGATATCATGACTGTATATAATGAAATTTCATCAGATATTGATGCGATGGAACACAGTTCCAACAGCAAGGTTGACGAAGAAATAAATAATATAAGAAACCTGATGAAACAGGCAGAACCCATGATACGGTCCAGTTATAAGGAGGAGAAACAGGAATGAGCATGACAGTTGACCAGATGATATTGCTGTCGAGACTGTTTCTCGGTGCAATGATAATTCTAACGATAGTTGCAGCAGTATTATTTTTTGTATTTGATGTAAGGAGAGCCTGGCGGATTCTTAGAGGTAAGAAATTACCACCAGTACATAAGAATAAAGCAATGGCAGAGCATGTGACACAGAAGATCAGTACAAATGATCTTCTACATGAGGAACTTCGTACACGAAGACTGCAAATGCAAACAGAAGATATTACAAAGTTGCTTCAAAAACAGGGAAATATAGATGATCAATATAAAGGACAAGATGTTACAACAGTATTAGGAGACACCCAGGATACGGTACTATTAGTCAGTCAGGATGAACAGGACAACAAGAACGATATTATGTTGGACATTACCTTTATTCATACAGAACTGGTACTTTAACATAATGTAGGAAAGGTAAGAAGGAAATGAAGAGGAGTATTAAGTTAACAGTGAAAAGAATCAGCTGTCTGGTTATGGTATGTGCACTTTTGACAAGTTCATATCCTATACAGACAGTAGCTGCAGAAACTGATGTGGAGGAAACAACTCCGATAGCACAGGCAGATGTGCAGGAGGAAGATGACAAAGAAGCTGTTCAGAATGAAGCAGAGCAACATTCGGAAGCAGAAGAAGCAAACCAGTCATCAGAGGTTTCAAAGGAAAAGGAGTCAGTTGAAGATCAGACAAAAACTTCAAAGGAAGAAGAAACAACAGAACTGACAACAGAGGAAACAGGTAGCGAAGAAGAGACGACATCCGAAGAGGAAACAACAACGGAAGAAACGACAGCAGATGCATTAGGAATAGCAGTTTACAGTGCTGACGCCTCACTTCAGATCAGTAATGTTGTTTTAAATGATATTAATCTGTCTTATGTAAGTGGAAAAGAAGGCTCCAGTGGATATTATGAGGCAGAAATAAGCGGTTCTGCACAGGCAGCATTACAGATAGACTCAACTCTTGTAGTAGATCCTGACACAGATACAGATCCTGATACAGATGGAGATCCTGACATAGATACAGATGTTGATCCTAATTTCTTAAATCCGGTTAAACCGGAACCGATTTCCAAGAGCTGTACTGTAAAACTGGTCATTAAGAATGACGACGATGAAGTACAGACTGTAGATACTCAGACACTCTCATTAAGGGAAGGTGATGATGCTCAGACAATTTCCGTGTCTGGTACAGTTAAGATCACACAGAGCGGTAAATATTCTGTGAGCATTGAAGTAACAGGTGATGATCTGTCAGATACATCAAAGACAAAAGACATAGAAGTAACAGTACCTGAGGCAATCAGCATAAAAGAATTTACCCCGACTTCACTTAATGTTACATCTGTTGATAAGATTATGGATGAAGAGGAATGTATCGGTTATAAGATATCCTATGCATTGAAAACAGATATTGCATTAGACGGTATGGATGATAAGATTTCATTAAATGACAGAAAGGATGAAATCAAGTACAGTCTGGAACGGAAACAATATACGATAAATAGTAACAGAAAAAAAATTGCTGGTGGAAATTATGCTCAGGAGAGCATTATAGATAAACTGATCAACTCAAACGGTCAATCTCCTGACTGCATGATCGAAGGTGATTTTACAGTTAATACAGCAGGAGAATATCAGTTACAGGCAGTAGCAAATAAGGAAACAGTTACTTCTGAAGCAGTAACTGTTGAGAAACTGGATCAGACTGCAGTATTTGAAACACAGCAGGATGCTTTCCATTTTAATGAGGCTGTAAGATATGAACTGACAGATGGTATTTGTATTGGTAATGCCAAATACTTTGTATCTGATGAACAGGGTGCGGCGGTCAGAAACAGTAATGTAAAGATCACATATGATAAAAACGATAAATCATACAGTATTATTGTAGTAAATCCCAAGAAAGATACGACGGCAGATGTTTACTTTACTGTAATTTATGCAGGAAATAATATATATAAGGAATGGAAGCAGACCTATAAATTATCACTTACCAGAAAAAAAGCAAAGATCACATACACTGCTGATAAAAATAATGATCCTTACAAGTACTGTGATAAAATCACATATACAATACCAAAAGAATATAGTCTTGCGGATGTGACCTGTACAGAAGTAGATGCAGATGGACAGCCTGTAAGAGACAAGCAGCTTACCATTAGTGTAAATAATTATCTGTTGACCAAAAATATTACAGTAATAAATAATAACAGTGATAATAAAGACAAAGCAACAACGTATCTTCGTTTCTATTATGCAGGAAATGATAATTATGATGCAGATGAGCAGATCATTACTCTGAATTTTGCAAAGGAAGTTCAGAAAGTAACTTATACATATAATAAAAAGGACGTATATCAGTTCCAAGAAGAAATACAATTCAAACGTGGAAACAGCGAATATTACGGTACAGCAAAATGTTACGTAACTGATGAAAATGGTGATGAGGTTAAGAATAGTCCACTTACCATTAAAGAAACGAACTATGGATATGTTATTGCAGATGAGAATACTGCATTGCAAAATAAAGCACAATATAATGTAACTTTTGAATATACAGGAGATAATTCACATCTGGGTAAAAAAGAGACTGTACAGATTAATTTTGCAAGACTGGATAATGAAGTAGAGTATAAACCAGATTGCACCCAGACAAGCCATGAATACGGTGAAGCAGTAACATTTAAATATGAAGCGGGTGTTGACACTGACGATATTACATGTTACGAATCTGACAAAGATGGTAAAAAAATTGAAGATGCCAAGCATTTGGATATTCAAAAAGCAGGTAAAGATTTCATAGTAAAGGGACAGGCTCTGTCAGACGGTGAAACACCATACTATGTTACAATAAAATATGCACAAAATGGTGTATATAAAGAAGCATCTCAGACATTTGCATTTGGCGTACATAAAATAAATCTCCATGGTGATATTACAGTCAACGAGAAAAAGCCATCTATTATACTTGGCAAGAACAAAAAACTGCAAGTAACTGTAACTATGGAAGCAGATAATGATAATCTGTTGAAAGAAGATGTTGATAAGATCAATTTTACGCTTGTTGCATTTGATGGCAAAGAACAGACTCCGTTAAAAGCAACTTTAAGCAGTAAAAGTCTTACAGAAAATAAAAAAGCAACTTATGTATATGAGATCGAACAGTCAAGTGCACATATGCTTGCAAGTGGAACCAAATATACAATTACAGCAACAGCAGACTATTCAAAATTTACTGATCCTGTATATTTTGAATCATATAGCAAAATATTTGACAGTATGGAGCTTACCAAGGCAACCTTGGGAATTAATGTACGGGATACCTTAACCGTAAAATATAATCATGATAACAATAAGCTGTATTATGAGATTACCGGTGAGAAGGATGAATATATAGGAAAACGTCCTGCAAGCTGTAAAATAAAAGTAGAAGATCCGGCAATTATTGAAATAGATGATGATGGAAACTTCCGCACATTAATGGGTGGAGAAACTACACTGACACTGACGGCAGATGATGACTCAGAATATGATATTTATGAAACCTGCACCAAGACAGTAAAGGTAAAGGTTGAATCACCTGAGAATGTTGACTTCACATTAAATAATATGTCACTTGATGAGTTCCTGAAAAGTGCAACCAAGGTTGGCACTGAAAACTGGTATGGAGAAAATATCGAACTTGCATTAGGTGAGAATAACTTATATGAGGAAATCGCATACAGTACAGACGGTGGTGATAGCTGGATATATGTAGAAGCCAGAAATATGGTCATTGACAATACCAGACCACAAAATTATATTTTCTATTTCTGTGACAGAGATAAAAATATCTCAAGTCAGGATATAAAGAATGGACAGTTTACACTGGATCAGATCGCAGTGGATACTACAGCTCCTTCATGGAACACTCAGTTAGCAGCAGATGAGAAGGCAAGTATTCATTCAACAGAAAGCATTGACTATTTCTCAAAAAATGTTACATTGACAGGTTACACAGGGGAGAAACAGGGAAGCAATAAATCTGTTGATGCAGGTTCCGGTATTAAAGAGTTAGTAGTACAGTATGGTACTTCAAGAAAAACGGAAACAATACCTGTTTCATTGGAGGACAGATATAAGGACGCATACAGTATTTTACTTGATGAAAATAAAATCTATGGAACTATATCTGTAAAAGCAATTGATTATCTTGGACATGAAAGTGAAGTTGCAGAATACGGCAAAAGAATTTGTGTGGATAAGGTAGTTCCGATTGTAGGTTATGTAAATATTGACCAGAACGATAATGAAGTACAGTATACAGGTGAATGGACAAATCAGCAGCTTCGCTATGCGATTTCTCTACTTACAGGTGAACAGACATCAGGTATTTATCAATATCAGTATGCATTTATTCAGGCAGGAAGTAACATCAGTCTGGATGATGTGCATTGGACGGATATAAATAAAAAAGATATGAAAGTTGTGTTAGGAACCGTACTTGATCGTACACAGAGTACAGAAGAAGGAACCATGCAGTATGGCGACACAGCAAATGAAAGTAAAGTAATTACAGATATTACAGAATCAGCAAGAATGAATGGTACTTTATATTTCAGAGCAGAATCTAATGCGGCACTGACAACACATACGGAAGATATCAAGAAGAACAGCAGCAGAATTAAAATCTGGCAACAGGATCTTGAGGTCGCTAACGTGGCAGCAACTGTTGCACCGGATTCTTCTACAGGCTGGTATAATAAACAGACTGGACCGGTAAGCATCAGTTTTGCATATCCTGAATATGATGCAAAGAACTGTGCACCCGCAGCAGGTATTGTATATACATTTGAAACAAAAGATGAGAATGGAAACACTGTATATGATTGTTTAGATGCAAAACAAAGGCTGACAAGTGTTTTTGACTTTGTAGAGATGAAGAATCAGGTAAGATCGTAGAGGTATCTGATTATAATGATCCGAACAGTCTGACAAGTCTGGAATCAGGAATAATTAATATTAATAGTGACAGTATCAATGAATTATCAGTATATGTAGAAGATGCAGCGGGTAACCGTTCTAACATTACTACTTATGAGATAAAGGCAGATTTCATAGCACCTGATCAGATTACAGCAACAGCAGATGGTGCAAGTATGCCGGTTCATCTGGATGCTTCAGAAGGAATATCCTACCGTGTATTTTCAAAGAGCAGCATCAGCATGAGCGGTCAGGCGCAATATGGAATCAGTGAGAAGAAGAGTTTCTCCATGACACTTACCAAAGAACAGGGTGGTGTGTCAGGAAGCGGCGCAGGTACGGATTCTATCAGTATTGATCCATGCAACAGAGGTCTGGTATATATATGTGCAATTGATGGCGCAGGAAACAAGTCCGAAGCATGGACAGATGGTGTTGTATCAGACAACATGATCCCTACAGGTGATACATCACAGGAGATCACAATCACACCTAGGGGCAAAAATGAAGCAGAATTCTACAACAAGGACGTAGAGGTATCTGTACATGTTGTAGATGCACCTAACAATGATAATTATGCAGGTCTTAAGAGTGTAACCTATACAGTTGGTAAAGATGGTAATGCAACACAGGCAAATGTCAGCATGTATAGCAATGAAGCTTCAGTATTGTCACTTGACCAGATTAGGAGCAGTCAGAAGTACAGTGATGACAAGTTGATCATCAATGCAGTGCAGAATGAAAGTAATCATGCATATATTGCAGTTACTGCAACGGATCATGCAGGCAACACCGTAACAACGACCAAAGAGTTGAAAATCGATGTAACCAAGCCAGAGATTGAAATCAGCTTTGACACAGATGCAGCACAGAATGAGAGATACTACAATACAAACAGGGTAGCAAGAATTGATATTAAAGAGCTGAACTTTGATCCTAATCAGGTAACATTCAGAATTTACAAAGATGGCGTGGAAGATCCTTCCCTGACACCTGCAGCATCAAGCTGGAGTACTAATGAGAACAGCATAACACATACTGCTTATATTACATTTGCAGAAGATGGAGACTATTCCTTTGAGGTAGAATGTACAGACCTTGCAGGTAATGATTCTGAAATTGCCAAGACAGATACATTTACGATTGATAAGACCAAGCCGGTAGTTGAAGTAAGCTATGACAATAATCAGGCATGGAAAGAGAACTATTATAATCAGGCAAGAACAGCAACGATTTCTATTACTGAGCATAATTTTGACGAAAAGGATTTCCAGGCATCTATTACTCCACAGGCATCTGTTGGTGGATGGACACATAATGGTGATGTACATAAAGTAACGATCCATTTCAACCAGGATGAGCATTATACTTACAGTGTGAACTATACAGACCTTGCAGGTAATACAATAGATACTTTCACACCGGAAGAATTTTATATCGACAGCAATGCACCAACAATTGAAATCAATGGTGTGGCAGACCATTCTGCAAATGCAGGAGATGTGAATCCTACAGTAACTGTAGCGGATAATAACTATGATGCAGAAGGTGTAAAGATCACTCTGCAGAACAGTAAAGGACAGCAGATCGAGCTGAAAAGAAGCCAGACAGGCAGTGAGAGTGGTTATACATATGCACTAACAAATGTAAATGAACAACCGGATGAAATCTATACGTTAGCAGTAGTTGCTACAGATAAAGCAGGTAATGAAAGTGAACTGAGTTACCGCTTTGCATTGAACAGACATGGTTCTGTATATGACTTAAGCCAGATATCCAGCCTGGTAGACAGAGCTTATATCCGTTATGAAGATCTGGGAGATCTACATATTCAGGAAATGAATGTAAGTGAAGTAAATGACTTTGAAGTATATGTGACCAGAAATGGTGAGATGGTTCAGAGCAAACAGCAGAAAGGCAGACCATCATCTAACGATAAAAACGCAGTCTATGTTGGAACACAGGTAAACTGAAGCGACGAGATCGGATATGAATATGATTACACATTGTATAGAGAATCTTTCCAGCAGGAAGGTATTTACAATATCATGTTCTATTCCAAGGATGCAGCCGGCAACGAAGTCAATAATACGCTGACAGAGAAGAAAGCAGATCTGACATTTATTATTGATAACACAGCTCCTACTGTTGTAATTGAGGGTGTAGAAGATGGACAGCTTTATGTTGAAGAGTCCAAGGATGTCAATGTATATGTGTCCGATAACTTCAAATTAACAGAAGCATACTTTACTCTTGTAGATGAAGAGGGTAATGTAGTAGAGACATATAATTATATGGATATGGCAAAAGAAGCAGGGGATATTGTTACACTGACACTTCCAAGCAGTGATAAGAAACAGTCTCTGCGCTACTATGCAGCCGATGCAGCCGGTAACAGTATTGTTACATTGGAAGATGAAAATACGGCAACAGGATTTACAATCTCTACGAATGCATGGCTTCGTTACACAAATGATAAGAAAGCAATCGCCGCAACAATTGCAACAGCAGCGGCTGTAATTATGGCGGGTATCGGCATTGTGATTTTCAAAAAGAAGAAAATCGGCAACAAACCGGCAGCGGCAAAATAGGAGAGGAGATAAGCATGACATCAGGCAATTTAGAATCAGTAAATGCAATTCCCAGAAGATATTTAAATGTTGATGCAAAGATACAAATTGATATGGATAATACCGCAGAGGCATATTTAAAGAGAGGTATTTCCAAAAAGAATTTTCTTGAGTTTGTTAGGCAGATTGTTGATATGCAACAGAAGTGTATGGAAAATGGTCTTCATGCAGATTTTGATCTCAAACAAATTGAAGTAGTCAATGAACATGTGCTTTTTAAGGTGTATGTAGGAGACAGCGGACTACAAATTGTGGAAATCAAAGAGTATCTTAAAACACTGGCATATACCGCTGTATTTCAGGGAGAAGATTTTCTGCAGACAGTATATGAATATCTTTCTTTTATGGATCAGACAGGAATTATAACATTAGGACAGATAGCAGATAAAATTCACTTCTGGCTGACAGGAGAATCTGTACAGGTGGCACCACAGACGGTGCAGCCTGTGCAACAGCAGCCAGTATCCAATATACAACAGATACCACAACAGCAGCAAATACAACCGGTTCCTCCTGTTGTTCAGCCAATAATACCGGATGTACAACCTGTACAACAACAGCCCATACCCCCTATGGCAGCTACAATGGAAGCAGCCAGAGTGACGACAAACCAGTTGCCACCTGTACAGGAATCAACAGTTGCATCCCCAATTGCACCGATACAGAATGTTGTATCACCACAACCGGAACAGAGTAACCGATATGAGGGACAGTACAGTCAGAATGGTGAAACGGGAGTTCTTGACCCTGCATTTTGGAATAATATTATGAATCAGGGAAATGATGAAGATCCTAACCGCGTCAGAAGACAAAATAAGGGAGCATCGCTGCTTTATTTAAAAACAGGTGAAAAGATTACAATAACTAAGCAGGAGTTTGTTATTGGCAATAGCAGAGTAGCAGATTATGTAATCAATGACAGTTCCATCAGTCGGAAACATGCGGAGATTACTTGTAAGAATGGTCACTATTTTGTAACAGATAATGCTTCCACAAATGGAACTTTTGTAAATGGCAGACAAGTACCCTCAAGAACACCAATAGAGATATTCCAGGGTGATCTGCTGAGATTTGCTACGGAAGAGATGAAATTTCAGGTGGTTCAGTAATGGATAAAACATATTATCAAATGCTGGGTGTATCACAGGATGCAGACAGCACAACAATAAAAAATGCCTTTCGAAAACTTGCAAAAAAGTATCATCCGGACATCAATCCCGGTAATGCAGAAGCTGAAAAAAGGTTCAAAGATGTTAACGAGGCCTATTTTGTACTAAGTGATGAAGGTAAGCGTGCTAAATATGACAGGGAGCTTGCAGACGGTGTAAATGGTTTTGGACAGGCACAAAGTCATGGCAACCAGTCTCAGGCAACCAGGCAGAAGTCAGCTGCAAATCCATTTATGGGATTTGGGCAGGGATTTGACTTTGATGCCTGTATGGGTGCAGGAATGAAGTTTGAAAAAGAATATACGGACAGCAAGAAACAAAAAGCAGGTAATAGTGCACCGGACTTTATGAATGTAAATGCCCAGTTTGCAAAATTCTTTGGATTTACTCCAAAAAAATAAAAAAGAAAGGTACGGTGTTGGAATGAAATACTTGAAAACATATCGACTATACCTGTTTATATGTACATTTGTGATTATGTTTGCGAGTATCAGAAGTTTTGCCAGAGAAGCTGCCATTGATACTGAATTGGCTGATGATATTGTGGTAATTCTTGATGTGAGTGGATCTATGAAAAAGACGGACGCGGACCGACTGTGTTTTGAAAGCATAGAACTTCTTCTGAATTTATGTGATGAGGAAGACCGTATTGGAGTGGTAGCTTTTAATGAAGACATTGTATATCAAAGCCAATTAGTACAGGGAAGAGATCAGGATACGATTCGTGAGATCAAGCAGCAATTATCACAGGTAGAATATCAGGGAGACACAGATAACGGATTGGGATTAAAAGCCGGGATATCCATGTTGGCTGCTCAGGATCATACGTACAGAAATCAGACTGTGATCTTTATTTCTGATGGGAAAACAGATTTACCTGATAGCAAAAATG
>OGJU01002189.1_pt1 | contig 10178 bp, 8 predicted proteins | sample 1572251 | NCBI WGS metagenome assembly OGJU01 (sample SAMEA2582144, study PRJEB24529) | metagenome | biome: Human gut stool | place: China | collected 2011
GGCGTCTTTTTTTGTTGGCAGGGCGGAGCAGAGCGAGACTTTGTCAACAGCACCAATTTGAGACACATTTCGACACTACCGCCATTCGGCACGAATGTATCGGCAACGGTGCATCTGTGCGGGCTGGCGACAGCCTGTGTTCACTGTCCATAAGCAGTAAACTGTTTGCACCTTGAGAAGTGAATGACCGTCCAAATCGGATATGTTTTTCGGTGAAGCAGTGCATTTGCGTGCCAAGAAAATCAAAACGCCGCTGAAAGTTGTGCAGGGGTAGGAACGGATTTGGGGAAAACGGCCTCCTTATCAAGACCATATCTGCATGAGGGTATGGTCTTGCAATTTTTACAATACGGAGGAATGGATCGTGAATCAGAAGCAGTGTTCAGAATGCGTATCGACGCACGAAACGGCGCAAATGCAGACGATCTATGTAGATGGCTGCAAGGTTACAGTCCGGTATTCCGGTCATAAAAACCCCGATGCCATCCGCGGAATCAAGGAAATCCTTCTCACAAATATTGCGAAAAAGGCGTAAAATTTTGCACTATTTGATGAAATATGAGATAATAATGGTGTAGAGATGCACCTTGAAAATTGAAACAAGGCCATATACACCGTTCCAAAGACCGTTAAGAACAACAGGAGTGATGTATATGTTAGAGAACTTGATAGCCGATTTGCGGCGCGTGTATTGCCTGTACCGTGTTTCAACGCTGGGACAGGTCGAGAAAGATGATATTCCTATGCAGAAGCAGTATTGCCGCGAGTTCGTTGGGCAGCATCCCGGTTGGGAAATCATCAAGGAATTTTCGGAAAAAGGCGTTTCCGGGTTTAAGGTCTCAGCGAAAGACCGGGACGCCATTCAGGAAATTCAGCGTGACGCCTTGCAGAACAAGTTTGATATTCTGCTGGTATTCATGTTTGACCGACTGGGGCGCAGAGAGGATGAAACGCCTTTTGTTGTGGAGTGGTTTGTCAAAAACGGCATTGAGGTGTGGAGCGCAAAGGAAGGACAGCAGCGGTTTGATACCCATGTGGACAAGCTGCTGAATTACATCCGTTACTGGCAGGCGTCCGGTGAAAGCATCAAAACCTCTGTCCGCACCAAGACCCGAATGGAGCAACTGACGCAGGAGGGACATTTTACTGGCGGCGGTGTTCCGTTTGGTTATCGTCTGGAACATAAGGGACGCACCAATAAGCGAAATCAGGATGTGGGCGATCTTGTGATCGACCCGGACGAAGCAGAAATCGTGAAACTGATTTTTCAGAAATATCTCTGCGAAGGATATGGAGCGCAGCGCCTTTGCCGGTATCTTGCCGAACAGGGGATTACAAACCGAAAAGGACGCAACATACCGACTACTTCAATCAACCGCATCATCAAAAATCCCATTTACACCGGGGTCATCCGAAATGGAGACAGCCAATCAGAAATGCTGCCAGAGCTTCAAATTATCGACGCAGAAACTTATGAACGGGCACAGCAAATGATGGAGAAGCGTGTGACCCATCACGGCGATGTACCGCTTAACACCAAGGGACGGTCTTTACTGGTAGGCAATGTCTACTGCGGGCACTGCGGAGGCCGCCTGACGCTGACCACCAGCGGACGAAAGCGTGTCCGAAAAGACGGGACTATCGTGCGGGAAACGAGAGCAAGGTATCAATGCCACTACAATGTCAGGCATCCCGGCGAATGCGACGGCCAATCTGGATATGGCGTAGAAAAGCTGGATAAATTGGTAGACCAAATCATTCGTATCCAGCTTGGGCGCATTCAAAACGCACCCTCACAGGAACTAATTGCAAAACAACAAGCGCAAGAAGTCGAATTGGTCAAGTCCAGGCTAAGTCTCTTGAATGAGCAGTATCGGCAGAAGCAGCGGGAATATCAAGACCTGCGCGCCGAGACGATTAAAGTTATCCAAGGCACCAGCCGCTTGAATGCAGACCTGCTGAACAGCCTTGTCAGCGAGACTGCGGAGCAAATCAAACAGCTGGCGGCACAAATCCAATCGACCACAGCCGAATTGGAAGAAACCGTACAGACGGCCAGCCAAGTGCTGCGGGAATATGACCAGCTGATAAGCTGGGCCGAGATGTATGACCACTGCACCTTTGAGGCAAAGAAAATGATCGTAGCCAAGTTTGTCAAGGCCGTTCGTGTGCGGCGTGATTATGAGATCGACATAGAGTTCAATGTATCGTTTGAGGAATTTCAAGCATTGTATCTGGAAGGGGAGCCGGAAGAGGCAAAAAGGCCCGGAATAAATACAATTCTGGCGATGGAAACAAAAAAATAAGGCAAGCATGACGCTTGCCTTATTGCTGGTGGACCCAAAGGGATTCGAACCCTCGACCTCTCGGATGCGAACCGAACGCTCTCCCAGCTGAGCTATGGGCCCGTGTATGAAGTTTTTGGTGATGTGAACTGTTTGCCCGCAACTGAGTTGGACTACCGGAAAAGAGGTGCTATAACCGAACCGCTTCTCCTCCCAGCTGAGCTACGCCCCCATACAGCCCTGTTATTATAGCAACATTTCCTGAACTTGTAAAGGCCTTTTGCGGGAAAAATCAAAAAAAGATCGGCCTGCGCATACAGCGGCGGCCCGGAATGACTCCGGGCCGCCGCTGTCAGATTATATGTAGGAATGCTCCACCTGAATCACGGGGACATAGTGGCTGTCAAAGGTACGGATGAGGGCCCGGAGCTGCCGGGCTACCTCAGCGTCCTCCAGCCGGAAGCCGAAAGGCGTTACCACGTCAAAAATCAGGTTGGTGTGGGTGGGGCCGGGAACCATGCGGAAATCGTGGATACTGAGGGCCGGATCGATGCAATGGGCCAGCTCTGTGATCTTATTCCGGAGGACAACGGTTGTGCTGTCATCCGTGGCGATGGGGTCCATGTGGATCACCGCCTCGCAGCCCAGTTTCCTGTGCAGCTCCTGTTCGATGTTGTCGATGGTGTCATGGATCGTCATGACGCTGCCGGTGGCCGGGACCTCCGCGTGGAGGGAGATCATCACCCGGCCGGGGCCGTAGTCATGAACCACCAGATCGTGAATACCGGAGATCTCTTTGTGAGCCATCACCAGATCTTCAATTTCTTTAACAAATTCCGGCGTGGGGGGCTTTCCAAGCAGGGGATCGATGGTGTCCTTGGCGGCGTCTATGCCGCCCTTGAAAATGAACAGTGCCACCAGAATACCCACCCAGCCATCCACCGGGAGCTGGAAGTAATGGCCAATCAGAGTGGCGACCAGAACGGCAGAGGTGGACATGCAATCTCCCAGCGAATCCGCCGCTGCCGCCAGCAGCGCCGGTGCGGAGAGTTTTTTGCCGAGGGAGCGGTTATACATGGCCATATACAGCTTCACGCAGATAGAAGCAGCCAGAATCCCGATCACCAGCCAGCTGAACTCCACCAGAGCGGGGTGCAGGATCTTATTCAGGGACTCCTTGGCCAGTTCCACGCCCATCAGCAAAATCAGCATGGATACCGCCAGACCGGAGAGGTACTCCGCCCGGCCGTGGCCGAAGGGATGGCCTGGGTCCGGCGCTTTGGCGGCAATGCGGAAGCCCAGCAGCGTGACCACAGAGGAACCGGCATCAGAGAGGTTGTTGAAGGCGTCCGCCGTGATGGCGACGGAGCCGGAGAGGGTCCCGGCAAAGAACTTGCCCAAAAACAGCAGCAGGTTCAGCCCGATCCCAACAGCGCCGCAGAGAATACCGTAGGCCGTCCGTAGCTGAGCGGGGCTTTTCCCGTCGCTTTTGCAGAAGAAACGGGCCAGAAGCGAGATCATACAGTTTTACACCTTTCTTTTTGAGAATAGAAGGAGACGGTCACTTCCCGCCGGGAATGACCAGCTTCATGTGGCAGCAGAGATCGTCCAGATCCCGGTCGGTGGCGGCGCTGAGCCGCAGGCGGGCGCCGCAGTCCCGGCATGTCAGCTCCACCGCGTCCCGGCGGATCTCCATGCTGTAATCGTGGCTGCCGCAGCCGCAGGTGATACCGTTGGGCCGAGCGGCGATGTCCTTGAGCTCCGAGAGGAATTCGTACATGATCACATTGTCGGTAAAGGCCTCCGCCTCGCCGCCGTTCTCCTGCGCCTTTTCCTTGGAGATGGCAATGCTGGCCTCACGGAGGTGATGTTCCACCGTGCCCTCATCGCCGATGAAGCAGCAGAACTGCCTGCTGTCCGGGCAGCTGAGGGCGGTGGCAGCGTGGAGCATCCGCTCCGGCGGACAGACGGCCTCGTGGGTCTGGCCGCAAACGCCGCAAGGCACCAGAATGTGATAGTTCTGGCCGTCATAGTTCGTCCGCAGGACGCTGCCGCCGCAGGAACATTCGATCTCGGCATCAGACGCTTCCAGCGCAAATGCGGAGCGGGCACCCATTACCTGCGCACCGCATTTCGGGCAGATATAGCCCAGAGTTCTCATATCGTCAGCCATAGAGGGCCTCCTTGCATGATTGATCAGATTTGGATATCCTGCGCGTGGGGCAGGTGAGATTGCGTATAGAGGAATACCTTGTCACCCGCCAGCAGCTTCAGGCCGCCGTTGGGGATCAGCGTCCGGTTCCGGCGGCGGACCATGATGATGACCGTCTGTCGGGAAATGTCCAGATCCCGGAGCGGGTGGCCCACCCAGGGATGGTGTGTCTGAAGGATGATCTCCTTTAGCTGGATGCGGACGTCATCCTCATAGACGCCTGCCCCCAGCACAAGATTGTCACCGGGGAGGAGCACCACATCGCCCCGGGGAACAATGATGTCTCGTCCCCGCTGCACGGCGGCGATGATGACGCCCTCCGGCAGGCCCAGATCCCGCAGCGGGGCATTGGCCCAGCGGTCCCGGGGGGGTCAGGTGGATACGGATGAAGTGAATGTCCGCCTCCGTGCCGTATTCGCTGATCCGCTTGAGGCGGGAATACTGGTCCACGAAGCCGGCAGAAATGATACCGGTGGGGATCGCCACCATGCCCACGCCCAGGAAGGTGATTAAAATGCCAAAGATCTTGCCAAGGGTGGTGATGGGGTAAATGTCTCCGTAACCCACCGTCAGCAGGGTGGATACCGCCCACCAGATGCCGGAAAAGGCGTTGGAAAACACATCGGGCTGCGCGTCATGCTCCAGCGAGTACATACAAAGGCTGGAGGCGGTCATCAGCACCAGAATGATAAACACGGAGGAGAGAAGCTGCTGGGCCTTGCTGGTAAGGACTTGAGTAATGACGTTCAGGGAATCGTAATAGGCGTTGATCCGGAACAGGCGGAAGATCCGCACCACCCGGAACATCCGGAAGGCCACGGCCCCGGAGGGGAAGAAAAAGGGCATGTAGTAAGGCAGAAAGCTCAGCAGGTCCACAATGCCTGAGAAGGAAAAAATGTATCGGCAGACGGCTTTCCATTCCTTCAGATTGGGATGGTGGTACTTGGCAGTCCAGATCCGCAAAGCGCAGTCCACTGCGAAGAAGGCCACGGTGGCAGCTTCGATCCGCAGCAGCAGCGGACCGCAGACGGCCTCTGCCTCGTCGAAGGTGTAGGCAATGGTGACCATCAGGTTTACCAGAATGACCAGGGTGTAGAAAATGTCGTAGGCGCGGCTGATAAGATCGTCCGCTGTACCAATATCAATAATGGTGCAGACCCGGCGGCGCAGGGACTCAAGAGACTTGAGATTCGGCATAACCGCCTCCTGATGTGTAGGTAGACGGCACGCTGCCTGGCGGCGTACCGTCGGGAAATATCCTTATATTATAGTAATATCCCTCCGGAATGTAAACAGATTTCTTCATTTTGCGGAAAAGAAGCGGGGAATCCGGAGCGTAGGAGGATGTTTCACTCCGGCGCGGCTGGGGGCACTTGACACAGAGTTTACAAAAAAATCACAATTACCGCCTTGCAAACCTTCAAATGCAGACGTATAATCAGGATGAAAATTGAGAAAAGGAGGGATGTGCAATGACGATGAACAAGTTCATGGCAGATGTGGATGACCTGATTTTTGACGGTCAGGAGCAGAGCCACAGCGAACGGTAAAACCGGAAGAACCACGCCGAGAGGGCGTGGATTTTTTTATGCCTTTTTGAGGGTGCCAAAAATTTCGACCATGCGTAATCGTTTTTCTGAAATTTTTCGCAAACGTTTGAGAAAAAATCACGAAATTATTGCTGCTTTGACATATATTTAAAGAAAATGTGGCTTAATATATATAAAAAAATTTGATAATTCGCATATTTTATGAATGTTAAATGAAAAATAAAGACGAAAATTTGAAAGCTTTCAAGGAAAAAATTGGGCAAAACGTAAAACTTATTTAAAGTGATTTGCTCGTTAGGTAAATTTACTTGAAAAAAACGCGCGGTGTTGTTAGAATGATACAGCAAAGTTAGACACTCAATTTTATACAAAACGTTTAAGGAGTGGAAGGAATGGAAAACATCATTTGGGTAGTTTTGCTGTGCGCGGTTCTGGCTCTGCTGTTTGCTGCATGGAAGACCTCCGCGGTCTCCAAGGCTGACGCCGGTACGGAACGGATGAAGGAGATCGCGGGAAACATCAGTGATGGCGCCCGGGCATTTCTCTTCGCGGAGTACAAGATCCTGGTCATTTTCGTGGCGGTGCTGTTCGTGCTGATCGGCCTGTTCATCACCTGGCTCACCGCTGGTTGCTTCCTGATCGGCGCGGTCTTCTCTGTGTGCGCCGGTTATGTGGGTATGAACGTGGCTACCAAGGCCAATGTCCGTACCGCTGCCGCCGCTAAGTCCAGCGGCATGAACAAGGCTCTGGGCGTCGCCTTCTCCGGTGGTTCCGTCATGGGTATGTGCGTGGTTGGCCTGGGCCTGCTGGGCTGCGCCGCCATCTATGCCTTCACCGGCAACGTGGAGATCCTCACCGGCTTCTCTCTGGGTGCTTCCTCCATCGCACTGTTTGCCCGTGTGGGCGGCGGTATCTACACCAAGGCTGCCGACGTGGGCGCTGACCTGGTGGGCAAGGTCGAGGCCGGCATCCCCGAAGATGACCCCCGGAACCCTGCCGTGATCGCTGATAACGTGGGCGACAACGTGGGCGACGTGGCCGGCATGTTTGAGTCCTACGTGGGCGCTCTGGTGTCCGCGCTGACTCTGGGTGTGGCTGTGGTCGGCACCTTCAACGGCGCCGGCGCTCTGTTCCCCCTGATCCTGGCTGCCGCCGGTATCGTGGCTTCCATCATCGGCTGCTTCTTTGTCCGGGGCGATGAGAATTCCAACCCCCATAAGGCTCTGAAGATGGGCTCCTATGTTTCCTCCGCCATCGTGGTGGTCCTGTCTCTGGTTCTGAGCAATGTGTTCTTCGGCGGTATGGCCCAGGCCATCGCCATCATCGCGGGTCTGATCGTGGGCCTGATCATCGGTATCGTCACCGAGATCTACACCTCCGGCGATTATAACTCCGTGAAGAAGATCGCCCAGCAGTCCGAGACCGGCCCCGCTACCACCATCATCAGCGGCATCGCCGTGGGCATGATGTCCACTGCCGTGCCCATCCTGCTGATCTGCGTTGGTATTTTCGTTTCCTATCAGGTTGCCGGTCTGTACGGCATCGCTCTGGCCGCTGTCGGCATGCTGTCCACCACCGGTATCACCGTGGCTGTGGACGCTTACGGCCCCATCGCCGACAATGCCGGCGGTATCGCCGAGATGAGTGGCCTGGATCACAGCGTCCGTGAGATCACCGATAAGCTGGACGCCGTGGGCAACACCACCGCTGCTATGGGCAAGGGCTTCGCCATCGGCTCCGCCGCTCTGACTGCTCTGGCTCTGTTCGTCAGCTATGCGCAGGCTGTTGGCATTGGTGATGCCGGCATCAACATTCTGGATTCCCGCGTGACCATCGGTCTGCTGATCGGCGGTATGCTGCCCTTCGTGTTCTCCGCTCTGACCATGGACTCCGTGTCCAAGGCGGCTTACAGCATGATCGAGGAAGTGCGCCGTCAGTTCCGCACCATCCCCGGCATCATGGAAGGCACCGGCAAGCCCGACTACAAGTCCTGCGTGGCCATCTCCACCACCGCTGCTCTGAAGGAGATGCTGGTTCCCGGCGTCATGGCTGTTCTGGCTCCCTTGGCAGTTGGCCTTCTGCTGGGCACCGGTGCGCTGGGCGGCATGCTGGCCGGCGCTTTGGTCACCGGCGTCCTGATGGCCATCTTCATGTCCAACTCCGGCGGTGCTTGGGATAACGCCAAGAAGTATATCGAGGACGGCAACCATGGCGGCAAGGGCAGCGAAGCTCATAAGGCCGCTGTTGTGGGCGACACCGTGGGCGATCCCTTCAAGGATACCTCCGGCCCCTCCATCAACATCCTCATCAAGCTGATGACCGTTGTTTCTCTGGTGTTCGCATCCATCTTCTCTGCCAGCGGCCTGCTGTAAGAGAACTGTCAGAGTTCAACAAGCTTTTCAGACCGGGCTTCCGTTCATGCGGAGGCCCGGTTTTTATTGCCTGCCGGATCGCGGCGGAAGAGCATAAGCATTCCATATTCTTTTTTAAGGTATGGTGACGACCCTTGACAGAGTAATCGTTTGCCGATATAATATGAACGAAAAACCGTCAAAATGCCGGGCCAGCTCTGGAAAAACCGGCAAAATTCGGAACGAATAGAAAAGGAGAGCGGACAATGATCTATTCCAGCGAAGTACAGCGTATGTGCCCGGTGGCCAAGGGCGCGTATCACGGACCGGCCCCCATCCCTGAAGAAGGAAAGTGGGTTCAGGCCAAGGAAATCAAGGATATCAGCGGTCTGACCCACGGCATCGGCTGGGGTGCTCCTCAGCAGGGCGCCTGCAAACTGACCCTGAACGTGAAGGAGGGCGTCATCGAGGAGGCGCTGGTGGAGACCATCGGCTGCTCCGGTATGACCCACTCCGCCGCTATGGCATCTGAGATCCTCATCGGCAAGACCCTTCTGGAGGCACTGAACACCGATCTGGTGTGCGACGCCATCAACACCGCTATGCGGGAGCTGTTCCTGCAGATCGTCTACGGCCGCAGCCAGACGGCCTTCTCCGAGGGCGGCCTGCCTGTGGGCGCTTCTCTGGAGGATCTGGGCAAGGGCCTGCGCTCTCAGGTGGGCACCATGTTCGCCACCAAGGAGAAGGGCCCCCGCTATCTGGAAATGGCAGAGGGCTACTGCACCCGCGTGGCTCTGAACAAGGACAGCGAGATCATCGGCTATGAGTTTGTGAACTTGGGCAAGATGATGGAAGCCGTCAAGAAGGGCGTGGACGCCAACGAGGCACTGGAGAGCGCCAAGTCTCACTACGGTCAGTGGGACAGCGCCGCCAAGTACATCGACCCCCGTCAGGAATAAGAAAAGGAGGAATTGAAAATGGCTCTGTTTGAAAGCTACGAGAGAAGAATCGAGAAAATCAATTCCGTCCTGTCTCAGTACGGAATCTCCAGCGTGGAGGAGTGCCGGGAGATCTGCAAGGCTGCCGGCTTTGACCCCTATGAGATCGTGAAGGGCATCCAGCCCATCTGCTTTGAAAACGCCTGCTGGGCCTACTGCGTCGGCGCGGCCATCGCACTGAAGAAGAATGTTCAGACCGCTGCCGAGGCCGCCGAGGCCATCGGCATCGGCCTCCAGTCCTTCTGCATCCCTGGCTCTGTGGCTGAGGACCGCAAGGTGGGTCTGGGCCACGGCAATCTGGGCGCTATGCTGCTGCGGGATGAGACCAAGTGCTTCGCCTTCCTGGCGGGCCACGAGTCCTTCGCCGCCGCCGAGGGCGCCATCGGCATCGTCCGCAACGCCAACAAAGCCCGGAAAGAGCCTCTGCGGGTGATCCTGAACGGCTTGGGCAAGGACGCCGCCCAGATCATCAGCCGTATCAACGGCTTCACCTATGTCCAGACCCAGTTTGACTACTACACCGGCGAGCTGAAGACCGTCCGGGAGGTGGCCTATTCCGATGGTGAGCGGGCCGCTGTCCGCTGCTACGGCTGCGATGACGTCCGCGAGGGCGTAGCCGTCATGCACCACGAGGGCGTGGATGTGTCCATCACCGGCAACTCCACCAACCCCACCCGGTTCCAGCACCCCGTAGCCGGTACCTATAAGAAGGAGTGCATCGAGCAGGGCAAGAAGTACTTCTCCGTGGCCTCCGGCGGCGGCACCGGCCGTACTCTGCACCC
>OGJU01002191.1_pt1 | contig 10148 bp, 10 predicted proteins | sample 1572251 | NCBI WGS metagenome assembly OGJU01 (sample SAMEA2582144, study PRJEB24529) | metagenome | biome: Human gut stool | place: China | collected 2011
TTTTTTGAAGTTATTTTTGTATAAGTTGTAAACAGCTACATCGTAGTTATATTCCATACCAGGAATAACATCTAATGTTGTAAGAGCAACGCGTGTATAACCTTCAGCTTTCAATTGATCCAAAGCTTCTTCAGGTGTAGGGTATGTAATGTCTTCTTTTTGTTGGATTCGATCACGAATGATATGGCTTGTGAAAGCTGTTACTACTTTAGTATTAGGGTGAGCTGCTTGAATAGCTGCTACAGTAGCATCAATAGTTTTTGCGCGAGTTTCTTTGTAAGTGGTACCAAAGCTCATAACAACGATAGCATCTTTGTTTTGAAGATTTTGAAGTTCTTTAGTTTCATGTGTGCGAACACCAATAGTGGATGCTTCCAACAATGCAGGTGTAGGATTTTTTACTTCTTCATTTAATTGGTATGCTGCATGAGACACAACAGGTGCACCGACGGATACAGCAAGACCCAAAATAGCGGATGCTAATGCTAATTGTTTTTTCATTTTAATACTCCTATCCAAAACTAAAACTACAGGGGTATGCAATTATTTACATGATTTTACTATATTGAAAAATGTAGATTTATTGCATATATATAACCTCAAGCCAATCGTAACAAAGGGGAATAGGGGTGTCAATAAACCCTATACCCCTAGAAGTATAGGAAAATCAAGGGTTTTTTAAGAAATTAATGTGATGAATATAGTATCGTAGTACATTTTATAATTATATTCTTTTTGGTTATAAGGATATGAATATGTGAATACATGAGTAATTTTATTTGATCTTTATTTAGGCATATTTTGATAGGGCCGCATAATATTACTACAAATATATTAAAAATGATGCCCTATACTTGTTTGCTCCTCGTTCCTGATGTTGCTACACAAGTACAGGGCATCATTTTTATTACTGTAGTTATGTAGTCGTCCCATCAAAATATGATATATAATAAATATAAATATAAAATTTTAGTAAAATAAAATTATCATATAAAAGAGAGAAGGATTATGTTTGGTTTTATTGAGAGAGAACAAATTCTTTTAAAACAAAATATATACGATCTATTACATAATACTAGGATAGGTAGAAAAGGATTTGCTTTTATATTAATTGGATTATTCTTTACCTATTTGGTGAGTAATGCCATTATTAATAATATATCGGTAGAATATATATTTATGTATTATGTAAGATATGTTTTTAAGATAGTTGGATTGGGATTAACCTTAGAATTAAGTAGACGTAGACTACATGATAATGGATGTTCTGGAAAATTGTTATGGATATGGGGGACCATCGCTAGTATTATATATAGTTATTATGTTTATAACATATATTCTACTGAGGGATTATTTTTGAGTTTTTTTGAACAGATATTCCTCATAGAAATATTGATTATTTTTATTCCAGCATCATTATTATTCTTTTTGCCCTCGGAACAATGTTTAAATAAATATGGCGATAGCAATGTGCAGATGATTTCCTCTACATATGCAATTGGATATGTAAAGACAAAAATCACTTTTAGTAATGAAAAAGGGATTTTAGAATATTTGAGAGATATTTATTTATATCACTCATTTAGATTAACTGGACGAGCTAAGCTTATTGAGGCTAGCATAGGTGTTGGTTCGCTAGGTACAATAATGGGCTTAAATGTAAACATTTTTGCATTGCTTCTCATGATAAAAAGTGAAATGGAAATAGCTATTTTAGAGCCTATATCATGGGCGATATTTTATATGCTTTATGTCTATACACTATTCTCTGTATTTACCTTACTCATCCGACGTCTTCATGATAGTTTGTACAGTGCATTTTGGATATTATTATTAGTAGTTCCTTTCGCTAACGTGTTTATCTTGTATAGACTCTTTATAAAAGGTAGTTGGGATGTTAATAGTATAAAAGAAATTTAATATACAAAATGGTGTTGGTCTCCTTTGAGTTCAACACCATTTTGTTTATTTTGAAGTAATAGTGTAATGTATATATTAAATAGATTAGAGTACTATGGTTTTAAATTAGTAGGGTAGATATGTTTGAGAATATTGTAATTGGTCTCTTTGGCTTATTAATGGTGAATTATCTCGTCATTATAGCTAGACAACGAATAGTTAAAATTGTAATTGGTATCTTAGGGAATTGTTTCTTTGTACTTTCATTGTTTAGCGATTATATTGCTTTACCAAGTTATATGATTGATTTGAAGTATATTTTAATTATTATTCTTTGTGTTGCATGTGTCTTTGATCTATGGCGTCATAATCGCTCTGGCAAAATCACAGCTAGGGACAAGAGAAGGTATGATATCTTTATAGGTCGAATTAAGTTTATTGTTATATTTTTCCTTCTTTTATGTGGTGTTGCATCGGTTATACATTATTTTGGTTGATTTTGATATTTTTTCTCATTGACTTCTATACATTAATCTTGTACTATTATTACATAGTAGTTGATAACAATTTTCAGTTGTGGAGATTGTATCATGTATGAGCAATATGGAGGTCACATATGAAAGGAATAATCATTGCATCCTTTGGATCAATTTACCAAGATGCTGTGGAGAAATCCATTGGCAGTATAGAGAAAAAAGTACGTTCCATGTATAGTGATATGGAGGTACGCCGTGTATTCTTATCTGATGCATTAGTAGAGAAGTGGAACGAGAAGTACGATGATAAGATTTCTTCTTTCACAGAGGCTATGCAAGATTTCGCTCGCAAGGGCGTAGATGAAGTATACATTCAACCAGTTACATTGGTAGCAGATCAGTGTTACCAACAAATGCGTAAACAAGCATTAAAGTTTTTACATAATAATGAATATGGTTTTAGTCAAGTCAACATTGGTAAACCATTACTTACGTCTTTAGGTGTAAAGAATTATGCTGACGATTATGAAGCTACATTAGAAAGTATTGTTCGCCACGTTAATACAAAAGCACTTAATAAGTCTGTAGTGCTTATGGCGAATGGTCAAAATCAATTGGAGTTTAGTACATTACAATTGAAAGCTATGTACGGGGCAGCACCAAATGTAGTGGTATTTACTACAAATGGATTCCCTACTTTTAAACAAGCACTTACCTTGTTGGATCGAATGGGCCATAAAGATTTACTAGTAGTACCGTTGGCTCTTATTGGTTCTACACATTTAATGGACTACCTTGGTGGTGAGCGTTCTGACTCCATTTATGCATTGCTCGCTGAAGAAGGTTACAATGTAGATATTTGGAATGAAGGTCTTGGTGAAAATCCTTATGTACAAGATTTATTCTTGAAACATTTAGGCCAAGCTATCCGCATGTCTGATCGGAAGCGTCCCATGCCTCGTGAATCTGTAAAACCTGTAATGACAAATTCTCGTATAGAAGCACAAGGTATGATTTCTTAATACTTACTATTACATAAATAGACATATCACTCCACTCCTTTCCATGAGTAAAACTCCTCCTTGTTGGATATCCAATAAGGAGGAGTTTTACTTTCACTATGAAAGATAAGAATAATTTACAATTTATACGTACTACGGTATGCCCTGAAAAGATTCTCTATGGTATGATTAAGATACATTATTGATTAATATAAGGAGACTTTCATGAAACAAGCTATTTTAGTTGTTGCCTTTGGGTCCACTGTTGACAGTGCTCGTGAACATAATATTGATTCCGTAGTAGAACATATTCGTAAAGCGTATCCGGACTATACGGTGGAACTAGCATTTTCCTCTCGTATTATCGTTAAGCGTTTACGTGAACGCGGTATTGAGGTACCTACTGAACAAGGGGCGTTAGAAAAACTCATCCAAGAAGGGTATACACATGTGTATGTACAACCACTTCATTTCACTGGCGGTGAAGAGTTTGATAAATTGAAAAATAATATTCTTGCTCATGAAGGGGAAGGACAGCTAGAAGTATTGCGCGTAGGCAGACCTCTCGTATACTACATGGGCCAAGAAGAGCATCCAGATGATTACCAAATCTTGATTGACCGTTTCATTAAATCTCTCAATATTTCTAAGGACGATGGTTTATTGCTAGTTGGTCATGGTGGCCTTGGTTCTGGTAACTCGTCGTACGGTAATTTACAATTCAAATTGATTCGTGATGGCCTCACAAATGTACGTATCGCCGTTTTAGAGAATGCTCCTTATGTGGCCGACGTAGCTATGCCATGGGAATGGCTTGATGGTAAAAGACCAAATACGATTTACTTACATCCTTTATTGTTAGTACTTGGTGACCATGCCCAAAACGATCTCTTCGGCGATGAAGAGGATAGTGTGGTGAATGAATTGACTGAGGCTGGTTATGAGGTTAAACCTATTAATGCAGGCCTAGGTGAGTATGAAGTTATCCAAGATATTTTCCGTCAACATTTACAAGACTGTATCGATGATTTATATGGCAAACGTAGTCCACATCGTCCTGCAATTCCAAATATTAAATAGTGCCTTTGTATATCTTGCATAAATTGGTTATAATAAAAGATATTGCAAATATAAATAGACTGTAACTATAAGAATAGGAGATACCCATGAAAGGTAAATTATATGGCATTGGCGTAGGCCCTGGTGATTCTGAATTAATGACTGTGAAAGCTGCTCGCATTGTAGGTGAAGCAGATATTATTATCACACCTAAAACAGAAAAGAAAGATGGCTCTGTAGCCCTTGATATTGCATCCCCATATATCCAAGATCATACAGAAATCGTTCCTGTAGTATTCCCAATGGTATTGGATGATGCTACACAAGCAGAAGGCTGGGAAGAAGCAAAACGCATTATCTTGTCTTACTTAGATGAAGGTAAAAGCGTTGTATTCTTAACATTGGGTGACCCTATGTTCTACAGCACATATATGTATGTATACCGCTTGATTGAAAATACTGGTCATGAAATCGAAACAATTCCAGGTGTAACTGCATTCTGTGCTATTGGTTCTCATCTTGGCTACCCAATCGTAGAGAAGGAAGAAGTATTAGCTATCGTTCCTGCTACAGCACCTAAAGAAAAAATCGATGCTGTATTGGCTGTTGCTGATGATGCGGTAATCATGAAAGTATACAAAAACTTTGATGAAGTACAAGAAACATTGATTAAACACAATATGGCAGATGATGCGGTTATGATTAGCCGTGTAGGTTTGCCGGATGAGCAAGTATTCGTAGGCCTTGATAACATGCCAAAAGATACTAAACTCAACTACTTGTCTACAATCCTTGCAAAACGTAAGGATCGTTAACAAACACGTCGTATTACGAGGTAATATCTATGAACACAGTACAGATTCCACGGGTTGTCATTGCTGGCACTAACTCTGGTGTAGGTAAAACAACTATCGTAGCAGGCTTATTGGCTGCTTATGCAAATGGTGGACGTACGGTGCAATCCTTTAAAGTGGGCCCGGATTATATTGATCCGGGCTTTCATAAAATTGCATCCGGCCGTGACAGCTATAATTTAGATACGTGGCTCGTGCCACCTCACAAATTAAATCCTTTCTTTGCTACTATGGCGCATGGCGTAGACCTTGCTATTATTGAAGGTGTTATGGGCCTTTATGATGGCGGTCGAGAAGGTGTTAGTTCTACAGCTCAAATTGCTAAGCAATTGAATGCACCGGTGGTGCTTGTTATCGATTGCAAGGCCATGGGTGAAAGTGCGGCAGCTATTGCTAAAGGTTTCCGTGATTATGATCCAGAAGTAAACTTTGGTGGCGTCATCTTGAACCGGTTAGGCTCTGCCAATCACGAACGTATGGTTCGTGAAGGTATGGATAAAATAGGTGTACCTGTTATTGGCGCTATTTATCGAGATGACCGTATGCACTCTCCTGAGCGCCATTTAGGCCTCACACCGGTTACTGAAATCGATCCAACAGAGGCAATTAACACGATTCGTGAAGCCGTTGAGAAGATGGTAAATCTAGATCAATTGTTAGAGATTGCATCCAGTGCACCAGCGATTGAGTTACCAGATGCAGTTGATCCTAAGTCTGTTGAAAAAAGAGTAAAAATTGGTGTAGCTTATGATGAGGCATTCTCCTTCTATTATCCAGCAAGTTTAGCTGCTTTAGAGGAGAAGGGGGCCGAGCTCGTATACTTTAGCCCTCTTAATGATTTTGAAATTCCTGATGTGGATGGCCTTGTATTTGGTGGTGGCTTCCCTGAAATGTTCTTGTTCCAATTATCTAGCAATGAATCCATGAAGGAATCTATCCGCCACGCTAACAAAGTGGGTATGCCCATTTATGCCGAGTGTGGTGGCCTTATGTACCTTTGTGAAACGATTTATGATTTTGAAGGCTCTGTATATGAAACCGTAGGTATTGTACCGGCTAACTGTGTAATGCAACAGAAACTGCAAAAGGTTGGCTATGTTACGGCTACTGCAAAAAGAGATAATTTGTTGGGGGCTGCCAATACATCCCTTCGTGGGCATGAGTTCCATTTCTCTACGATGGAGCCCACAGTAGAAGACTTCCCGTGGGCATTCCATTTAGAAGGGGGACGTAAACCTCAATCGTATGATGGTGGCTATGCTACTGATAATGTATTAGCATCCTATTTACATTTGAACTTTGCTGGTTCTGATGAAGGGGCGCAACACTTTGTAGATACATGTGCTACATATAAAGCTAAAAGGAGCTAATTATGAGTGAACGAGGCTTAATTTTAGTCAATACAGGCAATGGTAAAGGTAAAACTACGGCCGCTTTAGGTGTTGCATTGCGTGCTGTTGGTCAAGGTTTTAAGGTTCTTATACTACAATTTATTAAAAGTGGTAATGGCTATGGTGAATTAGCAGGTCTCGCTAAATTAGGTGACCAAGTAGAGATTCGCTCCATGGGAAAAGGCTTTATCTACTATAAACGTGATGAAGTAGGAGAGGCTGAGCTTGCACGACATAAAGAGGCGGCTCAAACTGCTTGGCATACTTTGGTAGAGGAAGTTAACTCTGATACTTGGGATCTTATCATTATGGATGAAATCAATAATGCCATTAATTACGAGCTTATTGATGTAAACTCTGTAGTAGATATGCTAAAGAATAAACCAGAACGACTTCACGTAGTTTTGACGGGCCGCTATGCTAAACCAGAAATTATTGAAATAGCGGATACGGTAACAGAAATGAATGTCGTGAAGCATGCCTATGAGAAGGGTATTAAGGCTGCTAAAGGCATTGAGTTCTAAGGATATATACTCAAATCTAAAATTTTCGAAAAAGTCCTTGCTAAAACTATATCGAAAATGTATAATATAGTCATAAGCACAGTAGTGCTCAATATTATTGACATTAAGTATGTATATAACTATAACCAGGAGGTTAACTATGGCTGTACATGATTACATTAAATCTGGCGATTTCGCTACTGAAAAACACGTTCCTGTTATCGAAGCTGCTGACAAAGTAAAAGCTGGTGAAGCATTCGACGTAAAATTATCCGTTGGTAAAGACATTGCACATCCAAACACTGTAGAACATCACATTGATTGGATTAAATTGTACTTCGTAGCTGAAGGCACTCAATTGCCATACGAAGTTGGTACTATCGCATTCAACGTTCATGGTGACGGTGCAACTGCTAACGAAGGTCCTGTAGTTGCAGTTTCCGAAGGTACTTTAGCAGTATCTTTGAAAAAATCCGGTAAATTGATTGCTGTATCCTACTGCAACATCCACGGCTTGTGGGAATCCGAAAAAGAAATTACAGTTGCTTAATTAACTAAAACAACTAATAAAGACCAGCCTTAGGGCTGGTCTTTTTGCATACATTTTAATGTCCGCAGAAAAAGGATTTTTGTATTAGTCCAGTGGAATGGTTGCTGTACATCCCTTTACAGTGCTATTTGTTTATGGTAAAGTATATGCATATTGATATTTATTAAACATAGTTAAATGAGGGATTATTGTGGCCTTAATCGTTAAAAAATTTGGTGGTAGTTCCGTAGCTACACCAGAAAAAATATTTAATATTGTTGATCGCGTCCTTCGTGAGAAGCAAGCCGACGATAAAATCGTTCTCGTTGTATCAGCAATGGGTGATACAACAGATGACTTGGTAGCATTGGCTAAACAAGTAACATCTAAGCCTTATGGTCGTGAAATGGACCGCTTGTTATCTACAGGTGAGCAAGTAACGATTGCATTGATGGCAATGGCTTTCAACGAACGTGGTCAAAAATCTGTATCTTTAACAGGTGACCAAGCAGGTATCACAACTAGTGATAGTTTCAATAAAGGCCGCATTTTGGGCGTTGATCCAAATCGCGTATTTGAAGCGTTGGAGGACGGCAATATCGTAGTTGTTGCTGGTTTCCAAGGTATTACTGAATATGGTGACATGGTTACATTAGGTCGTGGTGGCTCTGATACAACTGCTGTTGCATTAGCAGGCGCTATGAAGGCTGATGTATGTGAAATCTTCACAGATGTAGAGGGCGTTTATTCTACAGATCCTCGCGTAGCTAAGGAAGCTTTCAAATTAGAAGAAGTAACGTATGGCGAAATGCTTGAGATGGCGCGACTTGGTGCAGGTGTAATGCAACCTCGTGCCGTAGAAATGGGTTTCCGTTATGGTGTACCTATTCATGTTCGTTCTACATTTAGTGATAAACCAGGTACTATTATTCGGGAGGATTATACTGTGGAAGCAAATAAACGCGTAATTACTGGCGTAGCTGATGATAAAAATACTGCAAAAGTAGCCCTTGTAGGTGTTGAAAATAAACCAGGCGTAGCGGCGACTGTGTTCAAAGCTTTGGCTGCGAAAAATGTTGACGTAGATATGATTGTTCAATCTATCCGTTCCGTTGGTGAACCAAAAACTGACCTTATCTTTACTGTAGCTATGGATGACGTAGTGTTGGCGCGCGAAGTATTGGACGAATTGCAAAAAACGGTTGATATTGAAGCTGTTAATATTGATGAACGCATGGCAAAAGTTTCCATCATTGGTGCTGGTATGTTAGGTCAACCTGGCGTAGCTGCTCAAATGTTTGATATCTTGAGTAAAGAAGGCATCAACATTGAAATCATTTCTACATCTGAAATTAGTATTTCTTGCCTTGTTGATGAAGACCGTGTAAAAGATGCTGTTCGCGTAATTCACAACGGCTTATTGTTAGACCAAAGAGGTTAATCTATTCATGGATAGTCTACGTAGTTTTATGGATGAAATGCTCAATGACCAAGGTCGTAAGGAAGGTTTCATTAGCGATCTACTAGGAAATCTAAAAAATCAGCCTATTCCAACATTGGAACAAGCTCAAACTGGTTATACTACGGTAAGTAATTTACATGGTATCTTCTACGATTATGATAAAGGAGAGGTTACTATTTCTTATAAGGTAGTGCCGGATATGTATGAACCCTATACATTGAGCTTTGTACAGTTTCAAGCTGTACTAGAAGGCTTATTAACCTTGCGTCGCAATCAAAAGTGGCAAATGCAACATAATAAATAATATGAACCCCATAGGCCTATGCCTATGGGGTTTTGTGATACGCTTAGCATAATTTGTTTACGAAATATCGAATTATAATCTGTGATGGTATAAATGGTATGTTTTTACTTTTTTATTCAAATTCGATAATTATTCTTAACATCTATATATAAAGTCATCGATATGATATAATGAATTGTTAGAAAGAAATTAATTATATTTATATAGAAAGAAGGGACAGCATGGAAATAAATAAGGTTTATTCTGGCTTTCGCCTTGACCGTATTGAGCGCATTGATGAGATCAATGGTACCGCTTATGAAATGAAGCACGAAAAGTCTGGTGCACGATTAATTTATATCGATTCACCAGATTCTAATAAAGTATTCAATATTGCTTTTAGAACAACACCTCACAACAGTACTGGTGTAGCTCATATTATGGAGCACTCCGTATTATGTGGTTCTCGTAAGTTTCCTTTGAAAGAGCCTTTTGTAGAGCTCGTAAAAGGTTCTTTGAATACCTTCTTAAACGCAATGACATATCCTAATAAGATTTTGTATCCTGTGGCGAGTAAGAACGATAAAGACTTCCGCAACTTAATGGATGTGTATCTTGATGCTGTATTGTATCCTCGCGTACGTGACGATGCAGAAATCGTAATGCAAGAAGGTTGGCATTATGAGCTAGA
>OGJU01002215.1_pt1 | contig 10070 bp, 7 predicted proteins | sample 1572251 | NCBI WGS metagenome assembly OGJU01 (sample SAMEA2582144, study PRJEB24529) | metagenome | biome: Human gut stool | place: China | collected 2011
TGATTGTTGGTGAAAGCTTGATTGGTGTAATCATAGCTGTTATTATTGTATTGTCAGTTACAACTGGTGGTGGAGAATCTCCACTTCAATTAGTAGGTCCTGAATTTGAAAGCACAGCTGGTTGGTTAGGTCTACTTGCTTTCATTTTCGCTGGTCTCTACCTTGTTCGTCGTGTTGTAACTCACAAATTCGATAAAGAAGAAGCTCTTGCTATGAAAGCAGAGCAAGAACAAGCAAAGTAAGAGGTTAACCATGAAATTAAAACAGACTGTTCTCATCATGATGGCTGCCGTATTGCCACTCACATCTTTGGCAGCCGCTAGCGAAGCGATTCCTGTAACAAAGGATAATGGTGCGGTTATAGAAACTCAAAACGATCGTTACGATGTAACATATCGTGTTTCTAGCACAGCTACACCTGAGCAAAATAAAAAACTACGTTCCGTAGCTAACAAAACTGATCGTGGTACTATCGAAGTAGTAGCACCAAATGCAGATCGCTATATGGATCGTAAAGAGGTAGGCGTATCTCCCGTAGATGCGACTACAGATCATTTGAAACTCGTATTCCCAACGGTTAAATCTGTTAGCCCTATCGTTGAAAAGACCATCAATACAACGATTAAGAAATACGTTTCCAAGGTTCAAAATGATACTCAAAAATTAAACGAAAAAGATGCTAATAAGACGAATGTCATCATGTACTATGATGTAAAAACGGATAAAAACGGTATCTTTAGTGTTTTAATTCACACCTATACAATGCGTGATGGTGATGCAAATGGTGTAAATTATGTAAAAGGCTTTACGTTCAATACTACAACAGGTCGTCAATTATCCTTGTATGATCTTGGTGGATTGAATAAGAAAGAACTCGTTAATGCTATTAACAATAATCAACAAGTGAAAGATGCAGTTGGTGCAGATGTTTCATTCGACAAGATGCCAACTGAATTCTACACAACAGAAGATTATTCAGTAGTAATGATTCTTCAACAAGATGTGGATACAATCCATAGTGCTGGTACTGTGTATGTGCCAGTTGGCAAATTGCGTGACCGTCAAAATGATGTGACCAAATAACATAACTAACTATATGTGTCTGTATTGAAAACAATGCAAGGTGCATGGCACCAAAAGGGTAAACAGACTGTTTTATGTGGCAAATAACTTAATACTTACGAGAAAATCCCTCCGCCTATGAGCGGAGGGATTTTTGGTGTAATCTGAAAATTTGCTAAAAAAAGACAGCCCCAAAGGGCTGCCTAATAGATTATTTAGTTGGTTTTAATGGTAATGGGAATTGAATGGTTGTAGCCGGCGTTTCCGTAGGTGGCGTTTGAAGCATTACCTTTTTGCCAAATTTCTTTTTAAATGCTTTTGTTGTACCCGCTTGTACAGAATCAGCAGTGATGACCAATACAGATGCATCATCATTAGGTAGAATGCTGATGATTTTGCCTTGAGGCTCTTTTGCTTCATAGATTGCTAATGCATCAGATTGGAAGTCCTCTAATTGGGCTTGTGTCAATTTGCCTTGGCTCAAGATAAGAGCCATATCAAGCTGTGGATCTTGGGCATTTTTTAGTGCTGTACTAACAATATCAAATTGTTTTTTCTCTACTACGGTAGTGTGCAATTTACCGTCTTTCCAGAAGAGGGCCCCATCATTTCTAAATTGTGTAAAGTCTTGTCCATAATGAAGGGCTTGGCTAATGATAGACGCTGTTTTAGTTTCTACTTGTTGACGATATAATGCGTTATGGAATGCTAATGCTTGTGGTGTTTGTGTCATGCGATAAGAGATTTCTGCGGCCTCTGCACGAGTAACGTATTTTTCTGGATTAAACATTGTTCCAGGTGCGTAGTTAGTAAATCCTAAGTATGCCATTTCGCGAACTGCATCTTGAGCCCAAGGAGCTACGAATTTTTGGTCTCCATAAGCCACCTGATCAAGTACAGTAGGATCATCTGTAGTATAGCCTAAATAGTGTAGATAATTATCTGCTACGACAGCAAACTCTTGGCGAGACATGAATTTTTCAGGTTTATATGTTTCATCGCCATAGCCAGAGATGATATTCTTTCTAGCCACAGATTCTATAGCCAGAGCAGACCAACGGTCAGAGGTAATATCTTTAAAGTGACTAGAAATGAATGCTGCCTCACCATCATCGGTGATATTGTTGAATAGAGAGGCTACTTCTTCACGAGTCATCGGTTGATTAGGTCGGAATGTACCATCAGAATAGCCTTTCATCAATTTAGCTTTTGCTACTGCACTAATTGATTTTGCGGCCCAAAAATCACTTGGTACATCGGAAAAGATATATGGCCGTACATCTTGAATATCTTTTGGCGATGTAACAACGCCAGAACGTAATTGTTGATTTACAACGGTAGTATTGGCAGACCCAATTGCTACAGCCGATGTATCTGCTGTAGCCGTTACTGTTGGTTGCGTTGTATTAGGCGCCGCTGTTTCAGTTGTGGCGGCAAGTGCCATTCCAGATGTAGTAATTAAAGCGGACAGGATGAGGGCCCGTAATGTGTATTTAGATCTTTGTTGCATACATATCCTTCCTAATCATACTTGTAGATATACCAAAAACAGCGTTAAAAAACGCTGTTTTTAGGGGGTATTGGTAATACATGAGTTGAGTTTGCGCGTAATTGTAATTAGCGTTTTACAGTCATTTTTACTTTGGAACCGAATACCTTGGAAATACCTTGTTGTGTTTCTCTGCTTGCAGTACTAACCACAGCATATAATTGATTGTTTTCCACATCTGGGAAGATGGCAATCACATTGCCGCCTTTTTCGTTTTTGCTGTAATAATTGCGGAAGTTAGATTCTATTACATCGTATTCTGTTTGGCTGTATTGTGATGGTTCTACGACAACGTAGTTGTTGATTGTAGAATTACCTTGGCTTGCTAAATTAGCCTTTACCGTATCCATATCTGCACTGGATTTTAATGCTACATGCAATTGATTATCACGCCAGTACATAACACCATAGTCTTGGAATGCTTCTGGTGTTCTATATGTTTTGTTTAATTGTGTGAAAACACTGTTTTCCAATGCATCTTGTTGTTTTTGATCGAGTGGTTTTAATGTGCTGCGACGTACAGGGCGAACGATGCGAGGTGTTTGTTCAACTTTAGATTCGGAAATCTTATCAGCCTTATTAGCTTTAGATTCTTTTTCTACCTTTTTCGCATCTGCTTTTGCAGCTGCTTCTGCTTTTTTTGCATCCGCTTTTGCCTTTTTTGCGTCTGCTTTAATGTCTTTTTCAACGTCTTTTTCTACAGCTTTAGCTTTGTTTTCCACTTTTTTAGCATCTTGCTTTACATCGTCTTTTATAGCAGTTGTCTTGCTAGGAACTGGAGCAGTTTCGCCATTTAAAATACGATTTAAGATTGTCGCTGCTTGTGCACGTGTGACAGGTTGATTAGGATTAAAATCTGTAGTTGCACCGGATGCTACATAGCTGCGTTGTGCCATGTATTCAATATCGGCTACATAAGCTTTAGAAATGCTTGCACCGTCTTTAAATGTAACCTTTTCAAATTTTACAGGTGTATCAGGTTTGATTTTCTTAACTAAATTAGCTGCAGAGGCAACGAATTCTTCGCGGTCCATAGCTTTAGATGGGGTAAAAGTAGTTTTTGTAGTACCTTCCATAACACCAGCTGCGCCTACTAATTTAATAGCTGTATTAGACCAACGGTCATTTTCGATATCAGTATAAGAAATACCATTTTCTTTTGTTACTAGGTCAGCAAGCTCTTGCTCGTTCATATTGTGTTGCAATACTTTGCTGTAAATAGTAGCGGCTTGTTCGCGTGTGATGCTTTTACAAGGGCGAAATGTATTATCTGCACACCCGGATAAGTAACCAGCCTCTGTCATTGCTTGAATAGCGTCGCGAGCCCAGTTGTCTTTTGTGTCTGGATATACGCCAGCAGGTAAAACCTCTTTTGCTTTTGCAGGGACTTCAGTCTTTTGAGCCGGTGCTTGTGTAGATGCTTTTGTGCTTGTTGCAACAGGTGCTTTCGTAGCTGTTGCTGTAGTTTGTGCATGAGCCATGCCAAATGTAGATCCTAGTGCCAATGTAATTGCTAGAGATAGGGACAATTTATTGAGTTTCATGTGAAAGCTCCTTTCGAATTACGTTTATATACATAAATTATAGCACTTTTATGAAATAACCACTACTATAAGAAAATGTAATATATAAGGATAAAAATTAGATGAATAATAATTAAAGTGCTACTTTTAGTATAACAATTGAGAATGAGGAAAATTTAGTACGAAAAACAAGAAGTTGATAAACGTTCGCAAGTAGCGAAAGTAAGGGATTTATAGAAAAAAGTGATAAATTTTGGTCGATGTGTGATGTAAATCAATTTTGATTATTACTTTTAGTCATAACGATATGATTTATACAAGTCTAAATACGAATATAGCAATTGTTTGGACATTTGTATTACCCTTATTTATAATTATATAGAAATGTTCTTTAAATATAACCCTTTAAAGATCGTCAAATTTATTTTAAGGCCGATAATTAGCTAAAATATTGTCGTCCTAAACGAATACATATCAAATTTTTTTTTGAGTTAAGTACTAGAAAAGACGAGGACAAAAACATGAAAATTCATCTTTTCCAACAGTGTTTGATTGATATGTTCTACCCCCATGTAGGTATGGCTGGTGTAGAGGTACTTGAAAGATTAGGCTGCGAACTCGTAGTTCCTAAGAAACAAGTATGTTGTGGACAAATGTTCACTAACTCTGGCTATAACGAAGCTGCAATGGATGCTATTAAGAACACAATTGAATGCTTCGAGAATGCTGACTATGTAGTTAGTATGTCTGGCTCCTGTGCATTTGCTATTCGCGATGAATACCAACACTTCTTGGAAGGTCAACCTGAATGGCAAAAGCGTGCAGAAAAATTGAGCGGCAAAATTTACGAATTCACAGAATTCATTACTGATGTATTGGGTGTAGAGGACGTTGGCGCACGCTTTAACGACACTGTTACATACCATACTTCTTGTCACGTAACTCGCTTGATGGGGGTAAAAGAACCACCTTTCAAACTCCTTAGCAATGTAAAAGACATTCAATTGATTGAATTACCACGTGCGGATCGTTGTTGCGGTTTCGGCGGTACTTTCTCTGTTAAAAACCCTGAAATCAGTGAAGTTATGACGCGTGAAAAAGCATTGGAAATCGCTAGCACTGGTGCTAACGTTATTTCTGGTTCTGACCAAGCGTGCTTGATGAACATCGCTGGTATGCTTGATCGTCTTCATAAAGAAGGCGAAATCGATCGCCGTATCAAAGTAATGCATATTGCTGAAATCTTAAACTGCCGTTAAGGAGGAGACGACATGGCACTTATATATGACAATCGCCCCTATAAAACACGTATAAAAGAATGTTTGGCTGATGATTTCAAAGTTGCAGCTATTAAAAAAGCACAAGACGTGTTTTATGATAAACGTAATACAGTAGTTGCGGATGTTCCTGAATGGTTAGATTTCCGTGCTGAAGCTGCTGAAATTCGCGACCATGTGCTTAATCATTTGGATTACTATGTAAACCAATTCGCTGAAAATGCTGAAAAAGCTGGTTCTAAAGTTCACTTTGCATTTGATGACAAAGAAGCAACTCAAATCGCGTTAGACATCCTTCGTCAACGAGAAGCTAAAATGATCGTTAAATCCAAAACTATCTTAACAGAAGAAATTGGTTTGAACGAAGTATTAGAAGAAGCTGGTATCGAAGTTAACGAAACTGACTTGGCTGAATTTATTTTGCAAACTGCAGTGAGCCCACCATCTCACATCGTAGTACCAGGCCTTCACTTTGAACGTAATAAAATCCGCGAAATCTTCGCTGAAAAATTAGGTTATACAGGTACTGAAAACCCTACAGAAATGACTCACTTCGTACGTGGCTATGTACGTGAGCGTTTCTTGAAAGCTGACGTAGGCGTTAACGGTTGTAACTTTGCGGTAGCTGAGTCCGGTACTTGTACTATCGTTTCCAACGAAGGTAACGGTCGTATGGCTAGCTCCATTCCTAAGACTCAATTGATTTTCTTAGGTGCAGAACGTATTGTTCCTGACTTCAAAGCTCTTGACGTTATGATGGAAATGTTGAACCGCTCTGCAGTAGGTGCCAAAATTTCCAACTACTTCTCCATGATGACTGGTCCTGCTCGCGCTGGTGAAGCTGATGGTCCTGAAGAAACTCATATCATCATCATTGACAACGGTCGTTCCGGTATCTTGGGTGGTACATTCCAAGAAATGCTTCGTTGTATCCGTTGTGGCGCATGTATGAACATCTGTCCTGTATACCGTCACGTTTCTGGTCACGGTTATGGCTCTGTATACCCAGGTCCAATGGGTGCTGTATTGACTCCGTTGTTCAAAGGTTATGAAGTAGCTGGTGATCTTCCATACGCTTCCACATTGTGTGGCGCATGTACAGAAAACTGTCCAGTAGCTATTCCATTACATGAATTATTGATGGAACATCGTCATGTTATGGCTGATATTGAAAAGACTCGTCCAAAAGCAGAAGAAGCTATCTTCACAGCAGCTGCTAAGATGTTCGGCAATGCTACATTGTTCGACCTTGGTACAAAAGCTGGTGCTATCGGCATGAACTTGATTAGTAATAAAGAAGGCAACATGCCTGCATGGACTCAAGCTGTTCCAGTTATGAACGGATGGACTAAGTCTAAAGAATTGGGTTCCTTGAAATTCAAGAAATTCCGTGATTTATATGCTGAACATGAAAAGAACAAGAAAAAGGAGAAAAAATAATGGATGAAGTTAAACGTAATCAATTTGTTGCACGTTTATCTCGTGCATTAGGCCGTGATCAAGTGCCTACATCTGTACCGGCTTTTGATTATAGCCATGGTCCTCAAGAAGATATGTTCAAAGAATTATCTCGTGAACAAATTGTCACTATGTTCAAAGAGCAATGTGAACGAGTAGGTACAAAATTCGTAGATACAACACCTGATAAATTGGGTGAAACTATTATGGCTGTTATCGAAGAACGTGGTAATGGTAAGGTAATCTTCCCAAGCACTTCTGAGGTTGAAGAATATAAATTAAAAGAATTATTCGAAAAAGACGCAGCTTCTAATGGTGGTGTTCGTACGTACTTCCAATGGGATCCAGCTAAAGGTCGTGAAGAAAATATTTCTAACACAGCTAATGCTGATATCGGTATTACATTCCCATTCTGCGGTATTGCTGAAACAGCTACTGTAGTACAAGCATCTTTTGAAGAATCTGGTCGTGCAATTAGCTTGTTGCCAGAAACTCATGTTGCCGTATTATATACTGATACAATCAACCCACGTATGACACAAACTATGGAACATTTGGCTGAACGTTACCATAACGATCCATCCAAATTCCCTACAAACGTTTGCTTGATTTCCGGTCCGTCCCGTACGGCTGACATCGAGTTGGTAACTGTAGATGGTGCTCATGGTCCTATCCGTGTTACATATATCTTAGTTAATAGATAATAGTATAACTAGATACTCTAAAGGCGATCTTCTGAGGAAGGTCGCCTTTTTGCGTTTCTTTATATGAAGTATAAAATAGCACTGCTTTGAAAATAAATATAACACTTGTATTTTTTTCGATATATGCTATACTAAGTTCATAACCTATTATTATGATATGAATTAAAAGAGGTGTATTATGAATATTCCATTCTTTACAGATTACCTCATGTTAAGCAATCCCTTGAGTATTGGTATTATCGCTGTGTTTGTGCTAGCGTTAATCAGTATTTATGTGTTGCAACGCAGAGGTACATCTTTTGGTAATCTCGTTATTATTGGTACCATTGTTGGTGCCGTACTTGGTATAGCAGTTCAAGTTATTGCAGGATTCCCTGATGATCCAACTAAAGTTGTTTATATCAAGGAAAGTACGAAGTGGTTCTCCCTAGTGGGTGGTGGCTTCATTGACTTAATCCGCATGCTTGTTATTCCTATCGTTTTTATCTCCATTGTACACGTTATCTTGCACATGGAGGCCGGTGCTAATCTTAAGAAGTTAGTAGTGGCAATGGTTTCTACAAACCTCGGCATGGTTGCAGTTGCTGCTGTAGTTGGCCTTATCTTAGGTAACGCCTTTGGTTTAGGGCAAGGCTTTGATATCGTTGAATCCGGTAAAAAGATTCGTGAAATTAAACCGATGGTTGATACATTCCGTGCTTTGATTCCAAGCAACCCAATTCAAGCTGCTGCTGAAACAAATGTTATCGGTATTGTAGTATTTGCTATAATCTTAGGTAGCGTAGCTCGTCTATTAAAACAAACTGGCACAAACTCCATGGAGATTTTCACTAAACTGTTTGATGAGCTTCACCAATTGATCTCTTGGGTAGCAGACTTTATTATCGGCCTTATGCCATACGGCGTAGTTGCATTGTTAGCATCTACATTGGCAACTCGTGGCCTACAAGCTATCCTTGATATGGGCTTATTCGTAGTATTACTATACGTTGGTATCTTGATTATGTTCGTTGTTCAAGCTATCTTGATTGCTAGCTTCGGTTACAACCCGATTAGATACTTCAAGAAAGCGAAAGCTCCATTATTGTTGGCTTTTACATCCCGCTCCTCTATGGGCGTATTGCCGTTGACTGTTGAAACATTGACAAAACGTCTTGGTGTAAATGCAACAACTGCTAATACAGTAGCCTCCTTCGGTACTACTGCAGGCATGCAAGGTTGTGCCGGTGTATTCCCAGCACTCGTTGTAGTGTACATTTCTAACGTAGCGAATATTCCTTTCGATATGACTATGTACATTATGAGTGTTATCGTTATCGCAATCGGTTCCGTTGGTATCGCAGGTGTTCCTGGTACTGCTACAATGGCTGCATCCGTATCTCTTAGTGGTACAGGCCTTGGTGCGTACTTCACATCTATCAGCCCAATCCTTGCTATCGATCCATTGATCGATATGGGCCGTACATGCTTGAACGTATCCGGTTCCTTAACAAATGCTCTCGTAGTAGATAAAATCATGGGCACTATTGATAAAGCGGCTTATGATAATCCTACACAGGGTGAGGCATAATATTCAAATCATCATATTGACTGTGAAAGCAGTAGATATGACCACATAACACATATGTTTATGAGTAAAAATTATCTCATAAACATATGTGTTATATTTTTTGCTATCCTAAGAATTGATTTTATATGATATAATAGACTTTATAGTATGTGTTTGGAGGTTTCATTACTATGTTATTTACCGTGAATACAGAAGTCTGTACTCGTTGTGGTCTATGCGTTGCCGATTGTCCCACAGGCCTACTTGTTATGACCGATGATGGTCCTGTGACAGGTCGGGGAGGGTGTATATCCTGTGGTCATTGCGTTGCAGTATGTCCTACGCTTGCTTTAGATAGCGACCTTACACCGCGTGCTGAACAAGTGGATATTACAAAAGAAACTAAAATTACGCCAGAACAGGCCGAACTATTTTTACGTAGTCGTCGTTCTATTCGTAACTATCAAAATAAACCAGTTCCTGCTGAGCTTATTCGCAAGGTATTAAATGTTGCGAGAATGGCTCCAACAGCAACTAATACACAAGGTATTTCATATATCGTAATTCGGGATAAACAAAAGTTACGCCGTATTGCTGATCTCGTTCTTGAGTGGATGCATTTGGCGGCGAAAACTGTGCCTATTATGCGCCTATATGCGCGCGCTGCACAAGCAGAAGTGGATAAGGGCAAAGAATATATTTTACGTGATGCGCCAGCTTTAATAGTGGCTATTGGATCTAAAAAAGATGTGCATCGCACGCATGATTCTGGGCATTCCTGTCTATCTTATGCAGAGTTGTATGCGCCAACAGTAGGTCTTGGTACCTGCTGGGCAGGCTTCTTTGAACATGCTGGGGAAGCAGAATATGAACCATTGTTGAAACTATTAGGTGTACCCGAGGATAAAATCATTGCTGGTGGCATCTTGATGGGCTATCCAAAGGTTC
>OGJU01002216.1_pt1 | contig 10064 bp, 9 predicted proteins | sample 1572251 | NCBI WGS metagenome assembly OGJU01 (sample SAMEA2582144, study PRJEB24529) | metagenome | biome: Human gut stool | place: China | collected 2011
GCAACGGACTCTGACTCCGTCATTTTCAAGGTTCGAATCCTTGTAGCCCAGCTAACGAAAGGCTGTTAATCTTTGTGAATGCAAGGCTTAATGGTCTTTTTTCTTGCGCTTGGCAGGCATTTGTGTTAAGGTAGTGGTGCGAAAGGACGGTTTGCATTGACAGACATCTGAGCATTGAAGGCCCGTGTTTATGAGCGGGAAGTTCGAGACAGATTGAGACAACAACATGAGGTTAGACTATGTACGAATTAAACAGCCGGGTCCGGTACAGCGAGACGGATATTGACGCGAAGCTGTCCCTGACCGGAATTATGAATTATATGCAGGACTGCTCGACGATGCAGTCGGAGGATGCCGGCGTCGGGATCGGATATCTTGGACGGGAAAAGAAGGCGTGGCTTTTATCCTCCTGGCAGATCGTGATCGGACGCCGTCCGGTCCTCGGGGAACGGATCAAGGTTCTGACATGGCCCTATGCAGTCAAGGGACTTTACGCGCTGAGAAATTTCGCAATCCTCGATGAAAAAGGAGAATATCTGGTAAAAGCCAATTCCTACTGGTTCCTGATGAATACGGAGACTGGCCGGCCTATGAGGATTACGGATGCGGATACTGATCCGTACGGCGAATTTAATCCGAAGATCGAGATGGAGGACGCGGGACGAAAGATCGCCGTGCCGAAGGAGATGGAAGAGACTGGACGTCTGGTGGTCATGAAACATCTTCTGGATACAAATCTCCATGTAAATAACGCCCAGTATGTGGATATCGCGAGAGAGCTTGTCCCTTCGGGAACCGAGATCGGCGAGATCAGGGCAGAGTACCGGAAGGCGGCGGTGCTCGGGGACGAGATCGTTGTCAAGAGCGCAAGAGAGGGGAGATCGCATCTCGTATCTCTTTGCAATACAAATGGTGATGTGTTCGCAAATATTGAGTTAAAAGAGAGGACGCAGCCGTAAAAGTGTCCGGCTGCGGGAGGACGAAAGACATGATGGAAATCGGAAAAATTCAGAAACTGAAGGTGGTCAAGGAGAAAGACTTCGGAATTTACCTTTCTGACGGGGACAAGGCGGACGCCCAGGGTGTTCTTCTCCCCAAAAAACAGGTGCCGGAAGGAACAAAGATCGGTGATGAGCTGGAGGTATTCCTCTACAAGGACTCTGAGGACCGCCTGATCGCCACCACATCAAAACCGAAGGTGACTCTCGGTGAGACGGCTGTCCTTGAGGTCAAGGAAGTTTCCAAGATCGGTGCGTTTCTCGATATGGGACTGGAAAAGGATCTTCTTCTCCCGTTTAAGGAGCAGACCCATCAGGTGCGTAAAGGTGAGAAGTGCCTTGTGGCTCTTTACGTCGATAAGAGCAGGCGCCTTGCCGCAACTATGAAGGCATACCAGTATTTGAGAAGCGACTCCCCGTATCACACCGGTGACGAGGCGGACGGCTTCGTATTTGAGATCAATCCGGATATCGGTGCCTTTGTTGCAGTCGATGGCATCTATCACGGCCTGATTCCGAAAAAGGAACTCTTTTCCGGATACCGGGTGGGCGATGAGGTCCGCGTCCGTGTGACGAGAGTCCGTGGGGATGGAAAGCTTGACCTCACAACACGCGACAAGGCAGGCAGCCAGATCTTTTCTGACTCCGATCTTGTCATGAAGGTCATCGAAGAATTTGACGGTGTTTTGCCGTTTAATGATAAGGCATCACCGGAAGTCATCGCGAGAGAATTTAAACTCAGCAAGAATGCCTTCAAGCGCGCGGTGGGCCACTTATTAAAAGAAGGAAAGATCGAGATCACGGAGAAGAGCATCCGAAAAATCGATAAATAAGTAAAAAATGGAGGACAATCACATGAAGAAAGTAATCAGCACAACAAAAGCACCGGCAGCAATCGGACCGTACTCTCAGGCAATCGAGGCAAATGGCTTTGTATTCGCGTCAGGACAGATCCCGGTAGATCCGGAGACAGGTGAGATCCCGGAGGGGATCGAAGCACAGGCGGAGCAGGTTATGAAGAACATGAAGAATCTTCTCGAGGCAGCAGGAACATCCATCGACCAGGTTGTAAAGACAAGCGTATTTATCAAAAATATGGATGATTTCGCAACCATCAACGGCATCTACGCGAAATATTTCGAAAAAGACTGCCCGGCGCGTTCCTGTGTGGAGATTGCAAGACTTCCGAAGGATGTTCTGCTTGAGATGGAGGCAATTGCTGTAAAATAAGCAGGGCTGGAATGGATTTTTTGTGTGACTGTGAATGGACTGAGCAGTTATAAAATTTTTGGAACCTGAGCAGCGGCTGTCAGAAAATGACGGCCGCTGCTTTTTTTGGCAATTTTGATAATGATTTAACTATCTTCCTGCCTGTTTTTATGAAAAAAAGGGTATATTTGTCAAAAACTTAAATCCACTATATGGAATATGCATGGAAAAAACGAAATTTTTTTGTGGAATAACCATATGGAAAAACAAGTACTAATTGTGTATGATGGATGCAGCAGATATAAAAATAGGTTAAGTCTGCAATTCTGCAGTTAACCGTGAGAATACAGATCAGGAGGAAATCAATGTCCGGTTTAGTGTTAAGGAATATCAACAAGACGTTCCCGGGTGACCAGCAGGCGATCCGGGATTTCAACCTGGAAGTGAAGGACAGGGAGTTTTTGATCCTGGTGGGTCCGACGGCGTGCGGAAAATCGACGCTGCTCCGGATGATCGGCGGCCTGGAGGAGATCACCTCCGGCAGTCTGATGATCGATGGAATGGATATGACGGATGCAGATCCGAAAGAGAGAAATGTCGCAATGCTTTTTAAGAACAGTGTGCTCTATCCGGGAATGAGCGTGGAGGACAACCTTACATTCTCCCTCAGAATGGCAAAGATGCCGGCTGCAGAGATCGCGAGAAGAGTGGATGAGACCGTGGGAATCCTGAAAATCGAGGGAATCCTTGAAAAAATGCCGGAGGAGCTTTCAGCAGCTGATACATACCGCGTTCTTCTCGGACGTGCCCTGATGCGCCGCCCGGGGATCCTGCTTTTGGACCGCACTATCGCGGAAGCAGATCCGGATGTCCAGGAACTGATGAGAAAAGAGTTCGCAAATATCAACCGTGAGCTTGGAATTACCGTGATCTACGCAACGGACAACCAGAAGACTGCAATGGCATTAGGAACGAGAACGATCGTTATGAACGACGGTGAGATCTGCCAGGAAGACTCCGCACAGAATATCTATGACCATCCGGAGAGTCTGTTTGTGGCGGGATTCTTCGGAACACCGAGAATGGATCTCTCTATTGCCAGGGTGTTGGAGGAGAACGGAAATATTGTTTTGGAGTTTGCGTCAGGAAAGATCCGGCTTTCCGGAGAAAAGGCTGAACAGTTAAAGAAACTCGACTATGTCGGAAAAGAAGTCTTCACAGGCGTTCGACCGGAAAAAATTGTTCCGGCGAAGGATGGAAAGGGTGAGATCACCGGAGAGATTCTTGGCAGCGAAGAGATCGAGGATGCCACATACATCCGTTTCCGTGTTGGAGAAAACGAATTTCTTGCAAAAGCATCCGACGGCGAAAAGCCATCCGGAAAGAAAATGTCCTTTGCGATTTCCGGCGACGATGTGTACCTTTTCGACAAAGAAACAGAAAAAATTATTAAAGAATAACCATAACTGTTCAGTAGGTCTGCGCACTTGTTGCGCTGACTGTAAGGAAACATATGAAGGTACTGAATAGTTACGAATAACCAAAATATCAGGCAGACCGGTTCCAGATGGGAAATCCGGTCTGCCTTTTTCCATGTTTTTTAGTAAAAAATACAAAAAAAAATCTTTTCTTTTTTGTGATTTTGCATTAGAATAAATGTGGATATGTCCATACTGCGAAAAGGAGAGGGCGCTATGATTTCAAATCAGATTTTACAGTCGAATATCGAAGGACTGAAAGAGATTACAAGAATTGACCTGTGCGTCTGTGATGTGGAGGGAAAGGTCCTGGCTTCCACATTCGAGCATGCGGAAGAGTATGAAAGTTCCATACTTGCGTTTGTGGATTCTCCGGCGGACAGCCAGGTGATTTCCGGTTATCAGTTCTTTAAAGTATTTGATGAACATCAGCTTGAGTACATCCTGCTTGCAAAAGGCGGCAGCGATGACGTGTATATGGTAGGCAAACTGGCAGCATTCCAGATCCAGAATCTTCTGGTGGCCTACAAAGAAAGATTCGATAAAGATAATTTCATCAAGAACCTGCTTCTTGATAATCTTCTGCTCGTTGATATCTACAACCGGGCGAAGAAACTTCATATCGAGACAAATGTAAAACGTGTCGTATTCCTGATCGAGACAAAGAATGAGAAAGATACGAATGCCCTGGAGACCATGCGCAGCCTGTTCTCCACAAAGACAAAAGACTTTATCACCGCAGTCGACGAGAAGAATATCATTCTTGTCCGTGAGGTGAAACCGGGTGAGACCTATGAAGATCTCGAGAAGACAGCAAATACGATTTTAGATATGCTGAACACAGAGGCGATGTCCAAAGTGCGCATCGCGTTCGGTACCATCGTTGGCGAGATCAAGGATGTTTCCCGTTCCTACAAGGAAGCAAAGATGGCTCTCGATGTCGGAAAGATCTTCTACAGCAGCAAGAACGTTGTAGCGTACTCCAACCTCGGTATTGGCCGTCTGATCTATCAGCTTCCGCTTCCACTCTGCCGGATGTTTATCAAAGAAATTTTTGATGGAAAGAACCCGGATGAGTTCGACGAGGAAACACTCACAACGATCAACAAATTCTTTGAGAACAGCCTGAATGTCTCCGAGACATCAAGACAGCTCTACATCCATAGAAATACGCTTGTTTATCGTCTGGATAAGCTCCAGAAGAGCACCGGACTGGATCTGCGAGTATTTGAGGATGCGATCACCTTCAAAATTGCCCTGATGGTTGTAAAGTACATGAAGTACATGGAGAATCTGGACTACTAAATTATGATAGAAATTTCAAAACTGACAAAGACCTATGACAGGGGTACGAAAGCCCTGAAGGACGTGAACATCACCATCGATGACGGGGAATTTGTCTTCATAACCGGCCGGAGCGGTTCCGGAAAATCTACACTGATCAAGATCCTCTTGAAGGAAGTGGAGCCGACCTCCGGTCGTGTTGTCGTTAATGACATGGACCTCAGAAAGATGCCGCGAAGATATGTTCCGAAGTATCGCCGACGTCTCGGTGTCGTATTCCAGGATTTCCGTCTTTTAAAGGACAAGACGGTCTATGAGAATGTGGCATTTGCCCAGCGGGTGATCGGGGAGTCCAGCCGGACGATCCGGGAATCGGTTCCGCAGATGTTAAAGATGGTAGGCCTTTCTTCCAAGTATAAGTTTTTCCCGCATCAGCTCTCCGGCGGAGAACAGCAGCGCGTGGCGATTGCCCGGGCACTGATCAATCGCCCGGAGATCCTGCTTGCCGATGAGCCCACAGGAAACCTGGATCCCCACAATGCGATGGAGATCATGGGACTCCTGGAGAAGATCAACCGGCGTGGAACAACGGTGATCGTTGTCACACACAGCCATGAGATCGTGGACCTGATGAAGAAACGCGTCATCACGATCGACCGCGGAATGGTGGTCTGTGATGAGGAGGAAAGTGGGTACCGTTATGAGGATTAGTACATTCTGGTTCTGCATGAAGCAGGGACTGGTAAATATATGCAGAAATATCTGGTTTTCCCTTGCGTCGACCGCGATCATTTCTGCATGTATTTTTTTATTCTGCGTATTTTTCTCCGTGATCACCAACATCGAATATATGGTCCGCACGGCGGAGACCACAATGGGAATCACGGTATTTTTTGATGAGAACCTGACGGAGGACGAGATCAAAGACATCGGCGCGAAGATCGAGTCGGACAAGTCGGGAATGATAAAAGAGATAAAATTCGTCTCCGCTGAGGAGGCGTGGGACGGCTTTAAGACAGAGTATTTCGGTGAGGATGAAGCCTTAGCGGAAGGTTTTGCGGATGACAACCCGCTTGCAGGCTCCTCTTCCTACGAGATCCGCCTGAACAATATTACGGATCAGGATGGAATGGTGGCATACCTGGAAAGTATTGATGGTGTGCGGAAAGTAAACTATTCCAACAGTGCGGCTACGGGACTTGCAAGCTTCAATAAGATCCTGGGCCTGCTGTTCGGCGTCCTGATCGCCATGCTGTTGGCTGTTGCGGTATTCCTGATCAGCAATACGATCTCCGTTGCGGCTGAATTCCGGAAGAACGAGAACAGGATCATGCGTCTTATCGGAGCGACGAACTTTATGATCCGGGCCCCATTTGTGGTAGAAGGAACGATCCTGGGGCTTGTCGGAGCGGCGATCCCGCTGGGGGTCATGCTTTTTGTCTACCGACAGACGGTGGAGTATGTGATGAACCGGTTTGAACTTCTCTCCGGAATCATCCAGTTCCTGCCGCTTGGAACCTTCTATCCGATGATGGCGGCGATCGCCCTGGCGCTGGGCGGCGGACTTGGATTTTTTGTAAGCTTCTTTACGATTCGCAAAGAGCTGCGTGTGTAGGAGGGGACAGCATATGAGAAAATCAGGAAGATTTCTGGCTGCGGCCCTGTCCTTTGCCCTGGTTCTTGCGACACCGCTTTCTGCCCAGGCGACAAAGAGCGGATTGAGTGACGCGAAGAGCAAAAAGACGGCGCTGGAGGCGGAAAAAAAGAAGACGGAACAGGAGCTAAAGAACCTGGAAGACCTTAAAAGCGATACGACGGCCTATGTCAAAAAGCTGGATTCCAGCCTGGAGTCCATCGGAAATGAGCTTTCAAAGCTTGGCGATGACATAGACGCGAAGGAAAAACAGATCGATACGACGAAACAGGAATTATCCGAGGCGAAGGAGACAGAGAAAAGCCAGTATGAATCCATGAAGCTGCGGATAAAATATATGTATGAGAAGGGCGACAGCACCTATGTGGACCTACTCATGGAGTCCGGCTCCCTCTCGGAGCTCTTGAGCAAGGCGGAGTACATCACAAAGATCTCGTCCTACGACCGGCAGAAGCTCGATGAATATGCCGCTACGAAGGAGAAAATCGCGGAGAAGGAAAAGAGTTTAGAGAGTGAACATGCCGAGCTCCTGATGCTTCAGGACGAGACGGAGGCAAAACAGGCGTCCGTGGAGAAGCTTCTGGCTGCAAAACAGACGGAGCTTCAGAACTACGAGACGAAGATCGCCTCCGCGGAGGGACAGATCTCCGAGTACGCGAAGTCCATCGAGGCCCAGGAGAACCAGATCAAGTCCATCGAGGCAGAGATCAAGCGGAAGGAAGAGGAAGCGAGAAAGAAAGCCGAGGAAGAAAAGAAAAAGGCCGCAGCGGCAAACAAGGCGGCACAGACGTATAAAACCGTGAGTCTTGGGGACATTAGCTTTACATGGCCGTGTCCTGCCAGCGGGCGGATTACTTCCGGCTTTGGAGGGCGAAAATCCCCGACGAAGGGCGCGTCCTCGAACCATCAGGGAATTGATATCAGCGCGCCGACGGGAACATCGATCGTGGCTGCTGCTGCGGGTGAGGTCGTGATCGCGACTTACAGTTCTTCTGCAGGAAATTATGTGATGATAAGCCATGGCGGCGGCGTGTATACAGTTTATATGCATGCATCGAGCCTGCTTGTATCACAGGGGCAGAGAGTAAAAAAGGTACAGACCATCGCGAAGGTCGGTTCGACGGGATACTCCACCGGGTCTCATCTCCACTTCGGAGTCCGGGTGAACGGGTCCTATGTGAATCCGACGAAATATGTGAGCCCGTAGGGACTGACAGGCAGAAAAGAGAGCCTGCGGTGCTGAATGCAGGGAAATATGACCTGTAGACTTTTTACATAAAGATCCTGGCACAGTTTTTATCGGATGAGATCTGGCTGCCCTGGGATGAAGGAGAAAAGACATTGGAAGAGAAAGAGACAAAAAATAAATTTTGGAAAGGCGTCCTTGTCGGCGTCCTTGTGACAGCATTCTCCGGACTTGCAGTCGTAGGTGTTGCAACGGGGATCTGGACCGTAGGAAGGCGTGCATCTGAGAGCCAGAGCACACAGACCGCGGAGACATCCGGCACTCAGCTGGATATGAACAAGATCACGCCGAAGCTTCAGTATATGGAGGCACTGATCGATAAGTACTTCCTGTTCGATGAGAACATGACGGAGGAAGAACAGGCAAAGAACGGAACGGCGGAAGACTGGATCTACCGCGGTTACATGTCCTCGTTGAACGATCCGTATTCCGTATATTACGATAAGGACGAGTACACAAGCCTGAATGAGGAGACTTCCGGAACTTACTGCGGAATTGGTGTACAAGTGAGCCAGAATGTATACACAGGAATCATCACAGCGGTCAACGTGTTCAAGAACTCCCCGGCCCAGGAAGCCGGAATGCTGCCGGGAGATATCCTCTATAAAGTAGAAGATATCGAGGCTACCGGAGAGGACCTGTCTCTTCTCGTCAGTGACCACATCCGAGGTGAGGAGGGGACGAAGGTTCATCTGACTGTGTACCGCCAGTCCACGGATGAGTATGTAGAGATGGACGTGGAGCGCCGTATGGTGGAGAACCCAACAGTAGAGTATGAACTGCTGGATAATCATGCCGGCTACATTTCACTTTCTTCCTTTGAGGAGGTAAGCTCTGAACAGTTTAAGAGCGCTGTGGATGATCTGGCATCCAAGGGAATGGAAAAGCTGATCATCGATCTTCGAAACAATGGCGGCGGCGTTGTTCAGGCGGCGAAGGATATTGCGGACTACCTGCTTCCGGATGGAAAGACCATTGTGAGCTTCAAGGGAAAAGGAATCGATGACAGCGTCTATACTTCCGATGACGGACATGAGGTAGATGTCCCGATCATTCTTCTTGTAAACGGTGAAAGCGCCAGTGCGTCCGAGGTTCTGACAGGTGCCTTAAAGGACAATGCCTGGGCAACGATTGTAGGCGAGAAGACCTTCGGAAAAGGAATCGCTCAGGGCATCTTCAACCTGCCGGACGGCAGCGGTCTGAAGCTCACGACGGCATACTACTATACCCCGTCAGGCGAGTGCATCCACAAACTTGGCATCGAGCCGGATGTGACCGTAGCTCTCGACGAAGACTTAAAGTCAAAGATCGAGATCCCGAAGGATGAGGACAACCAGCTTCAGACAGCTCTGGAGGTCTTCGATGAAGGCGTGGATGCCGTAAATGAAAAGATCTCCGCAGAGAACGGGGAGACAGCGGCCGCGGACGATGATTTTGAGGCGAAGGTGAAGGAGAATCTGGAGATCGAGAACGAAGCAGGGGCTGCGCAATAGAATCTGCCCGGCAGATAAATTTGCGTTTCTACTATATTATATATAGAAGAAACAGTGCATTATACAGCTCATCAAAGAGGAAAAAGACACTTGAAAATTAATATGAAGTGTACTTTTTCCTCTTTTTCGTTTCAATCTGTGCATGGAAAACCATGATTTGAACATGCTCCTGCCGGTTATCCACAAATTGAAAAAACCCTTGAAAAATAAGCAAAAAAAGCTTGATTTTTCGATTTCGATGTGTTATTCTTATCTGGCTGTGACATGATAGCGTTGAAACGAGAGGTTGCTGCCTGAGAATGGCAGGTGTTCCGTGGAGCGAATGTCAAGTTAGGAAACTGGCGACAAGTCACTGTACCAAATTAACAGCTGCTCAGGGTAAGGGGCAGTAACAACGTGTGAATCGGCATGATACACACGAGACCGTGTACAGTCACCGCTTGTCGTACTTCGATTAAAAGTGCGAAAAGGAGGCGACTTTTTTTATGGCAAGTCAGGTTATGAGAATCACATTAAAGGCTTACGACCATCAGCTGATCGACCAGTCCGCTGGAAAGATCATCGAGACAGTAAAGAAAACAGGAGCACAGGTGAGTGGTCCGGTTCCACTGCCGACAAAGAAAGAGGTTGTAACAATCTTAAGAGCTGTTCATAAGTACAAAGATTCCAGAGAGCAGTTCGAGCAGAGAACTCATAAGAGAC